>JAEAME010001085.1_pt1 | contig 21155 bp, 18 predicted proteins | sample 8958731 | NCBI WGS metagenome assembly JAEAME01 (sample SAMN16933194, study PRJNA681113) | bioreactor sludge metagenome | isolation source: anerobic bioreactor sludge (Control) | place: India:Bengaluru | collected 2018-10-24 | reverse complement strand
AGAACGCCTTCGATCTTCAACTGGGGATTTACCTCGTCGCGGACAAGGTTGATGATTTGCAGCAAATGGTTTACACCATAAAGCGTTAAGGGTTCGCACTGCACGGGGATCAACACACTATCGGCGGCCGCCATGGCATTGATGACCAACAAGCCTAACGTGGGCGGACAATCGATAAAGATGAAATCATAATCCGGCCGGGCCGCCGATAGCTTTTTCTGCAATGCTTTTTCACGGCCGATCTTGCCAACCAGTTCGGATTCAGCCATAGCGAGGTCGACATTAGCAGGAACGACATGAAAATTGATGCGCTGCCGGGTAACCACCGTATCCTTGACCGTGACAGTGGGATCGATCAACAAATGATGGCTGGTTTTAGATACTTCAAGAGGATTGATACCAAGGCTGACGGTACAGGAAGCCTGCGGATCGAGATCGACGATGAGTACGGTTTTCCCCAGATCGCAGAGACTGGCAGCCAGGTTGATACAGGTTGTCGTCTTTCCCGTGCCGCCTTTATGCTGGGCGACAGCGATAATCTTCCCCATAATCTTCTCTTCCTTCACTTAAACATAACAACAATATACAAGGTGCATTAGAGTGTATATCGGATGAAGCGCCAAATTCAACACCGGAAAAAAAGAGAAGCGGGTGAAATCTGTAATCGGGCAGCAATCTACATTATGTAATCTAAATAACAGCAACTGAAAAATTAAAGTCGGAATTCAACCAGCCGCTGAAATTACTAACGGCCGGGGTTTACCCCTGGGAGTAGTGTTTCCTGATCCGGCGGTCAGGAAACGGTAACGATATCATTGAAGATTTGAGAAGCCTGTTGCACTATCTGTACACCTTTTTCCGCCGGATTGGCTTCCATGCCGGCTTCGCGCGCGGCCACAGAGGATAATTTCTTCAGCAACCTGGACAGCGACCTTAATTCTTTTTCCGAGAAATCGGCGGTTACGCGCTGGAGCAATTCGTTGCCTTCGATGGCGGCCCGGGTGACGATATTCTTTCCTGCCGGAGTTAATTTTACATACACGAGACGGCGGTCCAATTTGCTCGGTTCCCGTTTCACCAGGGACAGTTTCACCATCCGGTCGACGATGGTACTAATGCTGTTAGGCTGCCGTTGCAGCATATGGGCTAATTCGACAACTGTAGGCGGATTTTCCGAGACAGCCACGGTCATGAGGATAAGAAACTGTTGGTATGAGACGCCGGCCTTCATACGGTAAGTATCTTCTTCGATCTTGATGACCAGATCATAAGCATAATGCAGCAGCATCCAGGCCTGGTAGCGCAATAACTTCGGCGATAATTCATTAGTCATAACAGAATTTATCCTCGTGTTATTTTTTCCCTAAGAAATACAACGTGGAAGGTAAGGTTTTGTCAGGAAAAGTAATAAAAAAATAGCTGTCAGATTCAAAGAAAATAGTAACTTAGTACCATTGAGCTATGGAAATAGGCCGATGGTAGTGGTTAAATTGTTGTACAATGAATAGTCTAATAAGAAAGACTATAATTTTTGACGGGCAGAAGAATATGTTTAAGTTGAAATCAAGGCTAAAAAGAAGCACCCGCCATTTTTCCCACGGTAATCAAAAAGGCGTCTCCCTGATTGAAGTTGTAATTTCAATTCTAGTCGCAGGTATCGTTGTAACAGGATTTCTAACTGCTATCCGTAATGCTTCTTACACTCTAGTTTCCGTAGATGAAAAAGAAACGGCGAAAAATCTTGCTGAAAGCCAGATGGAATATATCAAAAACCAGGCGTATTCTGCCAACTATGCTCCGGATACCATTCCCCCAGAATATACCGGATATGAGATTAACATCGATACGGATGATATCAGCGGGCGCGATAACTATATTCAAAAAATCACCATTATCATAGATCATAGGGACAACGAGGTCATGAGATTAGTGGGGTATAAAGTAAAGTGATGATGAAAAGAAGCAATCATTCTAAAATTCATCAATCTGGTATGACCCTGATTGAACTTGTACTGGTGATGGGCATCAGTTCTCTTATCATCAGCGGTGTTTCCGGAGTCATCTATCAAATAATAATGAATAACGCCCGGCACACCGCTCATATGGTTGCCATAAAGCAGGTAGAAAATGCGCTTCACTTCATGATCCGGGATATCCAGATGGCCCAAACCATCCAAACTGAAAGCCTACCGGGGAATGGAGTTCTTAAACTTACATGGACTGATTGGAATGATAACGATTATGAAGTAGTATACTCATTAGCCGATCATGTACTATCACGCGAGTATTTGTCCGGAGAGACTGTTACGATCAGTCGTTATATCGCCACCCTTGATGTAGATTATGTCGATAATGAAGTGGTCGTAGGAATAAGTGCTTCGGTTAATAACAGTACTTTTTCTGAAAATCGCGAGATAAAAATATTACCACGTAATAGTTATTAGGGGTTTATATGAAAAATATTAGACCTAATCTATCAATATTTTCCCGGGCAAATAAAGGGTATGCTTATGTCATTGTATTGATCCTGATGTTAATAGGGAGTTTAATAATCACTCCTTTATTATCCTATATGGGTACGGGCATAAAGACCGGGACGCTGTATAAAGAAAAGACAGAAGAATTATATGCTGCGGATGCGGGCATCGAAGACGGCGTCTGGCAGGTCAGGTATGACAATGTCGAAACACTATTCACGGACCCGGTATATGACCGTTACGACTACATAACGGACAATTGGACATATTCATTACCTGAACAAGTAAACGATTATGATGTTGACGTATCGATCAAGAATGTCTGGATACCCAGCAACATTGCTATCCCGGATCCAACCGAAGCAAGGGACATCATCGAAACAGGCAAATTAATCGTAACAGGGCGCGTTTCAGGGGCAACCAATTATGAGATAAAAATCGTATTTTACCCGGAAGATGAAACCGAAGCGGCTAACTTAATGTTAACGACACTGGGCGTATGGCTGCCCGCCGGTTTTAGTTATGTCGACGATTCCAGCAATCTAGAGGAAATCAACACCAAAACCTATTACTGTGTTCCGGCAATAAATGAACATGCTGGAGGATCCGCAGTGATCTGGACTTTCCCAGACGATACTTACTACTCGGGTTATACAGGCCTTCCGTCTAATAAAGATCCATTACCAGGCGTAATAACTTCGGAATTTCCGATGGAATGCACGATCGATTTCCAATTCAGCTCAGAGACACCCGGCAGACTACCCACTGCCGTGGCATGGGTAACGACAGAAAACGTTGATGACATCCCGTATGCCTGGGATGCCGATACCAACATATGCCAGATACACTCCGTAGCAGGTGAGACGGAAGTAGAAAAGTATATCTCCAAGAACGATATTCGCGAACTGAGTGCAGCTATTCCCGGCGATTATAAAGCCATTGGCAACAGCCTAATGATTAGAAGTGGAATATGGCCAAAATCCAGGAACGTACTCCTTTCGGAGAGTTCAACATCAATAACAGATATTCCCGAAGATGCCCAGGTGGAACTGGCATATCTATATTGGTCCGGGTGGTACTACAATTCAACCACAATATTCTCAGACGATTGTTCAGATTTAACTGCCCCTTCGACAGATTGGTCCCCGGGAGGGCAGACCAGAGTACCAACAGGAGATTATTCAAGTTCCAGCCAAGGAACATGGACTGGTGGAAGCCCTAATTATTGGGACAAAGTAAATGAAACATCTCCGAATGATTCCAATTATATAACAGGTACTGAAATTAGTGGAGGGGCTGCCTTTCGACTATTCAATTTTCCTGCATTCACCGCACCAACTGGTACTACGATTACCAATTTTACGATATACGTCAGGGCTCGAGATATTTCTAATGATACGAATAATATTCGGGCTTGTATTAGGGTGAATGGAACAAATTACTTCCATCCTACAACAGTAAACGACCCAGGTACTTCATATACCACATATAGTTATACTTTCACTAATAACCCAGCTACCGGAAATCCTTGGACAATTCAAGAAATAAATGGGATAAGTTCAGCTATTGAATTACAGCAATTTGGTGTATACAGCACAGATTTAAATTCTGATATTCGAGTTTCCATGGTCTATGCTGCCATAAGCTGGGATGGAACCAGTCAATGGTCGGTGGTATCAAACCGCTTTGAGGGAAGAGGTTCACTTACCGCGAGTGAAGCAGAAAAGACGCTGACCATGGTTAGCACCATTGACCTGTCCACGTACGAAGGTTCGAATCTAGTATTAACATGGAATCAGACAGAAAGTGGCACTCTTGAAGATAATGACACATTATTCTACGCCATCTCTACCGGTGGGGGCTGGAGTCCTTATTTCGAAGCTTTCACAGACGATAATCCTAAGGCGTTGTTTACATATTACATACCAGACAATTATAAAGGGGCCAATTTTAAAATACGTTTCTACTTTAATTTCAATGCCGATGATGAATATGTTCAAATAGATGATATCAGAGTAACGGAACTTCCCGTTGATGAATCCATCGTATTCAAAATCGATGATAATCAAGTATACTTCGACGGCACGAACCCAACTCAAAGTACAGGTTCGCTGACGATCGATACGGCAAATTTCGAAGATGACCGGACACAAGCCAGGCTGAATGATAGTGAAGGCGGTACATCCTGGTTTGGATACTTTTACTCCTGTAAAAAGGATGTGACCGATATACTTAAGGCATTTTGTGAAGAAGAAACGGACGGGAACAGGCCAGGTAATGGTAAATATACCGTCGGTAATGTCGGGGCTGATCAAGCAATCGCAATCAACTGGGAAAGTTCATATGCCGGCTGGTCTTTGATCATCATCTACTCAAGTCCGGAGACAAACGGCCATCAGTTGTACCTATTCGATAATATGATGACGAGCATCGACGATTCGAATGTCAACTGGGACGGTGATTCAGACAATACCCCGGGTGGCACCATTTCCGGGTTCCTGGTACCGAATCCAGTTACCGGGGAAACGATTGCCGCGAAATTAACGGCCTTTATCGGGGAGGGTGATGACTGGTATGAAGGCGATTACCTTCAATTCAATGGAACCACGCTCTCAGATGGTACTCCTGGAAGTACAAGTGATGTCTGGAATGCGCTTTCCATTGGAATGAGTGCTGAAGGGGTTGATGTAGATACATTTTATGTTCCCTGGGGTGATCCAATAGATACCGGTTTATTAAAACCAGGTGATACACAAGCACAGATCGACTTGTGGACTACGGAAGATACGTGGCAGTTTATCTATATGATCTTATCCTTCCGCAGCAGTACGACAACCGGAGGAGGTTTGGGGTACTTTATTCAACAATAACAAGAGATATTATCCTAAAATAAGGTCACATCCCAATACAAAAAAAGTATGTTAGTATGTAATAAAAAATGCGATTTTTTGGCGGGTGGCTGATCTCATGAAAGCCACCCGCGTAAAAACACCGATAAAAAAATGCACTTATATGCAAGATCAAACATCAAAAACGTTGTTAACTACCCGGGAAGCGGCGAAATTACTGGGGGTGCACCGCAATACGATCTGCCGTTTGAACAACCGGGGTGTATTGAAAGCATACCGCATTGGCGACCGCGGCGACCGGAGGTTTTTCCAGGTTGAAGTGGAAGCCCTGCGGAAACGTAAAATGGCCGCCAAAGCAAGAAGAAGAAATAAAATCCCTCAAGAAGCAAATCTTTCTCTGGTTGATGAGGCCGGCGAGACGGCAAATAATATATAAACAAGGACATGAAAGAGAATGACACGCAATACTGAAACCCCCGAGCTGGAAAATCTCACGCTGCGGACATTCCGCGAAGCCATGAAAAAACTGGACGACCACCAGATGGTGTCCCTGGTACAGCAGTTGGTCGACGAACGGGATGCGTTGCTGAAACGGCAGGAACACCTGGTATCGCTGAGTAAATTATGGGAAAAGACCATCGCCGAAGCGGAAATAATAGCGGAACAGGTCAAAGAAGATGCCCGGAAACAAGCAGATGAAGAAAAAAACAGGATACTGGAAGAAGCCCGGGCAGCGGCCGATAAAAGGCTAAATGATCACATTTCAAGTTCAGACAACCCGGCGAAAGAAGGGGTATTATCAGTAAAGCAGAAACTACAGCAGGAATTTTCGGCAATATCCGAAGAAAGCCTGAAATCGTTTGAAACCCGTTTGGCGGAAATCGCCGACCATATTAACACGACCTGTGTCTCCGAACTGGATACCTTAAAGAAACAATCCGATGCTTTCCGCAAAGAGCTGGAAGAAAAATTTGCCGGCTTTGAGGTCCAGGGCCTTCCCTCAACGGAAACCCTTAACCCGCCGAGTATACAAGCTAACAACCCGGGAACCGATCCTGTCAATGCAACTACCGCTACCGATAATGCTATCAGTATGCAGAATCTACCGGAGCGAGAACCGAACGATATCCGGGAACAATGTGTCATCGAAATCTTGCCCCCGAGAGACAAGGAGCGGATCGATTACGTACGGAACCACCTTAATTTTCTCGAAGAAGTAATACAAACAGAAATCCAACACCAGGTCGACCGGACATTTATCGTGGTAGCCCTGTCCAAACATCTCGACCTGGCACAGATGATGTCGGAATGGTCGGAAGTCGAGCGGGCCCAGGAAGTCGTGGTGGAAAACCAAACCAGAATCCAGATAAGCCTGGGAGTGGAAAAGGAAATCGCCCAGGAAAAAGACCGGCTTACTTCGAAGATCAGCCGGTTTACGCGCTTCAAGTCCAGATAAACAGAAACAGAGCTAAAAAAGTGGGGTATTTGCTTTTAGGCGCAAACACCCCGCTTTTTTTACGGGTATCAACAGAACAAATTACAGTCGCTATTTAGGCGCCCACAATATCATCCGGGGTTTGACCAGATCCTTAGCAAGGTCATCGATCTTGCCGTATTTCAGGCAAGACGCCATACAGGTCTGGACGCAGGACGGTTGCTGCCCCTGCTTGGTCCGGGCAGCGCATAATACGCAAAGTTCGGTGAATACCGGCAAATACATCAGGTAGTGCTTATCATTGGGAAGGTTCTGGACGATCTCCTGAACGCGCACCCCACCCATCCCGGCCGGCCAGTGATGTTCCTGGGCGCAGGCAACCTGGCAGGCATAACAGCCGGTACAATATTCATAATCTATCAATAAGCCATATTCCGGTTTTTTCGTCATTTTACATTTTCTCCTGCCTTCCGATGTCAACACACACCGGGTATTTGGAAGCCACTATTTATACTTTATACACCCGGCACATCAGGTGTTTGGTGGGAGTACCAAGGCCATCTTTACCCTGCGCTCCCATCGGCATCAGGTAATTGACATTCGATTCCAGTTGTTTATCCAGTGACGGCTTTTTCCCTTCCTCGGGCGGGAACCACCAACCGTGAGCAGCCATGACCATCCAACGGGGCACAATAGGCGTAACTTTGGCCTTCAGTTTGCACTTGCCCTGCCAGTTTTCCACCCACACCCACTCCCCGTGGCCAATACCCAGGGACGCAGCCGTATCAGGATGTATCTCGACTACAGGGTCGGGATCAGCATCCCGCAGCCACGGGATATTGCGGTGTTCGGACAGGAAGTAAACGGGCGAACGGCGTCCGGTGGATAGGATCAGAGGATATTCTTTCGCCAGGTCCGGCCGGCTGATAGGCGTAAAGGGCGGTTCTTCGTAATGCGGAAAGGCTTCGAGCTGCCATTTTTCCCGCAGCGTGGAATACAGCTCAACTTTACCGGAATTGGTGGTAAAGCCAGGTTTCTTATCCGGCCGCAGCAAGCCTCTGGCAAAGCGGTGATACGGGGCGCTGGGATCGCCGTCAGGCGGAATCACCCAACCTTTTTCCTGCAATTGTGCATAGGTCAATCCGGATGGTTTAAGGATGTCGTCGAACAATTCATGGATGGTCTGCCAGCGGAAATTCTTATCAAAGCGCCGGGACAGTTCAAAATTGATCTCGATGTCCGACTTACATTCGTCCACCGTCATGATCTTGTTGATGCTCTGTAAGGGCACCCACCAGCTGCGTAAGCTTTCTTTTTCCAGGAAAGTGGCCGCCGGGAGGACCACGTCGGACAACTGGGCGGTCGGCGTCATGAAAAGGTCGACGGTAACGATAAAGTCCAACTTGCTCAGGGCATCGATCCATTTTTTCGTGTCGTAACCGATGCCGCCGATCAGATTGCAGCACTGGAACCACATGCCCTTGACGGGATACGGCTTACCGGTATTGATAGCTTCCAGGGTCCGGTCGGTTTGGCTGCGCCAGACAAACTGGTTGAACGGGCCGTATTCCTGGGCACCGATCCGTTTGTCATCGATTTCTTTAGAAGCCAGCTTGATCACGCCTTTAGCCCCAGGCAGGGCATAAGCCACCGCATTAAAGGCATAACGGGCAATGACGTTGCCGCCGGGGGTATCCAGGTTGCCGGTAAGCGCCATGAGGTCGATGATAGCCGTGGCGGTGGGGGTGATGGCGGGGGTGGAATCGATGGCCAGGCCCCACTGGATGGTGGCCGGTTTACTTTTCGCATACAGGCGGGCCGCTTCAACGATATCTTCCTCTTTCAACCAGGTGATCCTGGCTACCTTATCCACGGGGTATTCGGCAGCATTGCGGCAAAACTGGCCCCACACCGTAGCCGCATGGATTTCCCGGCCGTCGGCCAGGCGAACCTGGAATTCGCCATCAAGCGCCGGTTTAACACCCGGGGTTTTAAAAGCAGCCTCTTTAGGATCCCAAACCGCGGGGGTGGAAGTATTGGTGTCCCAGACTAGAAAATTGTCCGGAGAGCCTTTGGCATTCAGGTCACTCTCGCGTAACAACGTAAAATTATCTTTGCGGATCAGATGCGGGGCATTGGTCCATTGTTCGACAAAAGCCTTATCATAGAGATTTTCTTTAATGATGATGTTAAGAAAAGCCATGGCCAGAGCGCCATCGGTGCCGGGCCGAAGCTGCAACCATTTGCTGGAACGGGAAGCAAACCAGGTCAGGCGCGGATCGATGGTAATCACCTTGGTACCCTTTTTCATGAGGTCGATGACCCAATGGCCAAAGATGTTATCGGGACAGGAGGCGGCGATGTTATAGCCCCAGATGACAATGCATTCGGGGGTCTGGTATTTAGGGTCATTATGCCCCTGAGGCAGCCACTGGCCGCCATCGAACATGCAGTATTCACCGGTCACGATTTCCGAAGCCACGATACGCGGGGTATAGCAGCCGTTACCGCTCATAATAAAGCTTACATTGGGGCTGCCGAAGGCATAAGCCAGCATACAGATCCAGGCACCGATGTCGCGGCCGGTGCCCATGGCAAAAACGACGCTTTCGGCGCTGTACTTATCACGGATATCACCAAATTTTTGTTCAATGAGGTCAAAGGCTTCATCCCAAGAGATTTCCTGCCACTTGTTTTCACCCCGCTCGCCGACGCGTTTCAGGGGGCGGCGCAAACGTTTGGGATTATAAGCATACTGTGTCATGGCAAGGCACCGGGAACACAACCGGCCCCGGTTCATGGGGTGGTCGGGGTCACCCTCAATCTTGACCAGCTTGCCATCTTTGATATATGCCAAAACGCCACAGCCGCCGTGGCATCCGGGGCCGGCCGACCAGGTAGTCGTCTTGTAAACCTTTGTCTCGTCTTTCATAATTCGACTCCGTAAAAAGAAAATACCAGTAAAAAGAAAAAGCCCCTGGGGAGGGGCTTTTTATATCTTCCAGTGTTGGTTTTCAGATTCGAAGTATATTCAGCCCCCCAGCAGAAGCTGGATAGTAGTAGTAATATGCGTAGTAATAGGCATTAATATACTTCACCATTGCGCACAGCATAACACGTTAAAAAACCGTCTGTCAACGTGAAGCGATCTTCGATGATCAAACTATCCGGAATTCAGGGAATATCCCTCCTGTGACATTAGCGGTCAAGTTAGTCCGGATGAGATGGTTTCTTTTCGAAGACCTTCTTGACCATATCCAGTACTTTTTCTTCATAATTTGCGTGGCCGACGACATTATCACGCAGTTCATTGACACTATTGATCAATTCCAGGCGTTTCGTAAGCAGTTCTTCTTTAGATAGTTTATCCAGGTTCGCCAGGCTGGTATGTACATTATCGAGCTGCGAAAATATCTTTTTATGGTCATGAAGGATATCTTTGAGCAGCAGTTCGCCGAGCACCAGGGGAAGCACCTTCTCTTCATACTCAAAGTGCTTCTTCAAGCCATCGCTCATAATATTAATGGTATTCGTCAGTTGATCTCGTTTTTCGAGCAAGCTTGCCACAGAAAAGGCACTTTGAGCGGTCTGGTAGGCAGCCACCTGTACGCCGAAAACTGCATCGACATCATTCATCCGGTCACCGGTAGTCTTAACGTTTTCCGTGATCTTAAAATGTTGCGCGAGTACACTCTTGATAACTTCCAGGGCATCCGGCATTAATTTCCTCCTTAACTCTATAAAAATACGCTTGAACTACGATTGGGCAAGACCGAAGCGGCCAGGATTCAATTGGCAACTATCGCTAATAGCTGATATTAATACTATTATACAAAAAAGTGGGCGGTATCTATAATTGTCTTCACTATCCCTTGCCAGAAAAAGACAACCAGGGTATGAACAGCGAAGTATAATATCTTCAAGACAACCACAGTAATCCTGAGAATCCACCGAAATCTCCTATAATTGGGGGTGAGTCATGACACTGGATATCAACTTTCTATGCGGGGGAGAAGCAGGGCAGGGCATCCAGTCAGTAGGCTTGATATTAGCCAGAACCATGTCAAACGGCGGTTATCATATTTTTGCCGACCAGGATTACGAGAGCAGGATCCGGGGAGGACACAATTTCTTCAGGATAAGAATCAGTGATCACAACATTACGGCAATTTCCGAGGAATTAGACGTTATCGTAGCCCTGAACCGGGAGACGATCGAGTTACACAAGAACAACCTCAAACCTGGTGGAGCGACCATTTACGATAGTACCGAGACGAATTTCAAGGGGGAGGGGGTGGAATATCTGGATGTTCCCCTGGCCCGGCTAGCGCAGGAGTCCGGCCGCAATAAGATCATGATGAATACGGCGGCGGTAGGGGCAGCGGTGGGTTTGACCTCACTGGATTTCTCCCTCCTGGAAAAAGTACTTATTAAGGAATTTGGTACTGCCGGCAGAGAAATCCTGGCTAATAACCTTAAAACTGCCCGGACCGGGTATGATTTTGTGCGCCGGGGTAGCCGCCGGTTGAATCTACCTCCAGTCACGCGAGTTGAACCAAAGATGCTTCTCAGTGGTAACGATTCCGCAGCCATCGGAGCACTAGCCGGCGGCTGCAAGTTCGTCGCCGGATATCCCATGACGCCGTCTTCATCCATCCTCGAGTACCTGGCCCGGAAAAGTAATCAATACGGCATCGTCATGGTCCATGTCGAAGATGAGATTGCCGCCATTAACATGGCAGTAGGCGCCGGTTATGCCGGAGCCCGGGCCCTGGTGGCTACTTCCGGCGGGGGATTCGCCCTGATGGTAGAGGGGCTTTCCCTGGCCGGGATGACGGAGACACCAGTAGTCATAGTCCTGGGACAGCGGCCGGGCCCGGCAACCGGACTCCCGACCCGTACGGAACAGGGAGAGTTATGGTTTGCCCTGCATGCCGGACACGGCGAATTCCCCCGGGCGGTACTGGCACCGGCAACGGCGGCCGAAGCCTTTACACTGACCATCAAGGCTTTCAATATGGCCGAACAATACCAGATACCGGTAATCATCCTCACCGATCATCACCTGGCATCCTCATACAATACGGTTTCCCGGTTTGACCTCACGCAGGTTCACATCAACCGGGGTGACTTATTATCTGAGGAGGAAGCAAACAAAATAACCGGTTATCAACGCCATCAAATCACCGCTTCCGGTATTTCCCGACGCGCCCTGCCGGGCCTGGGTAAGGCCCTGGTGGTAACCGATTCGGACGAACATGATGAAGCCGGCCACCTGATCGAAGACGCCGGGACACGAATCCGTTTAAACGAAAAACGGCTGCAGAAGGGTAAAGGACTGCAGATGGAAATTTCGGCACCTTTTTTCAGCAATATACCCAAAGCAGAACTCAACCTTATCGGCTGGGGCAGCACTTTCGGGGCGATTCATGAAGCCGCAGAAATACTACAAGCCGGGGGAATTGCTGTGAATCACCTGCACCTCAGTGAAATATGGCCTTTCCCGGTTGATGCGGTTACTCAAGACCTCAATAATAATGCCAGGAACATCGTTATCGAAAGCAATGCGACTTCCCAGATGGCGGCCTTGATCCGCCGTGAAACCGGCGTTAAAGTAAGCGATAGTATATTGAGGTATGATGGACGTCCGATATCAGCGCAATATATCATCAACCGCCTGAAAAAGGAGATAAAGTAGACATGGTTACCGTACAGGACTATGCTTCAAAAATACCGATAGCCTGGTGTCCCGGCTGTGGCAATTTCAGTATCCTGCAGGCCTTCCGCAAGGCGATGGCAGCACTCAACCTGGAACCTTACCAGATACTGATGGTATCAGGAATCGGACAGGCGCCCAAGCTGCCGCATTATACCCAAGGCAACGTATTCAACGGCTTGCACGGCCGGGCGATTCCGGCTGCTGCCGGAGCTAAAATTGCCAATCACGAGCTGAATGTGATCGTGATCGATGGGGACGGCGGGGCTTACGGGGAGGGGCTTAACCATACCCTGGCGGCGATGCGGCGCAACGTCCGGATGGCTTATTTTGTACATAACAACCAGGTATACGGTTTAACCAAAGGCCAGGCATCACCTACCAGCGACCTTGGCTTTGTTACCACCACCACTCCACTCGGGGCTATCCAGCCGTTGAATCCGCTGACCTTAGCCCTGGCTTCCGATATCAGTTTCCTGGCTCGGGGATTTGCCGGTGATATCGAGCATCTATCCCAACTGATGCAAATGGCCATCCGGCACCATGGTTTTGCCCTGCTGGACATCCTGCAGCCGTGTGTCTCTTTCAATAAGAAAAACACCTTCCAGTGGTACCGCGACCGGGTATACAGGCTGGATGAAGACAAAAACTATGATCCCGGCAATAAAATGATGGCTTTTGCCAAAGCCCAGGAATGGGGCGACCGGATCCCCACCGGACTGATCTATAAACAGGAAAGGCCCGTTTTTGAAGAACTACTGCCGGCATTGAAAAAGGCACCGCTGGTTAGACAACCAATCGAACCGCGGCAATTTGAAGCAGCAGTCGATGAGTTCATCTAAGAGATAAAACAACTTGCTTTTACATCAGGAGAGGACACAACGTAACCGGCCTTTTCCCATCTGTGTCATGCATTCATTGCACGAAGTACATGCCGAACTATCTGAGATGCCGTTTTTAAAGTCCCTGATCAGATACGGGTTTTGGATAAACGGCCGGCACAATGAAATCGCATCGGCGATATTATTATCCAGTACTTGCCGGATATCCGAGAGTTTTCTCATCCCGCCCACCAGTATCAGTGGCAGTGTTAAAACTTTTTTCGCCTGTTCGCATTCTGCCAGATAATATGGCCTTACGGCATCACGGCGAATATGGTGGAAGAAATCCTGTTCGAGCCCTTCGCTTACTTCGATGGCATCGAAACCATCTTGCTGCAGCAGTTTGGCAACTTCGATACCTTCCGACACAGGTTTACCCTGAGGATGGTAGTCCTGCAGCCCAAGCTTAATCAATACCGGATAATCCGGCCCGGACACTTTTCTAATACCACGGTAAATTTCCCGGACAAAACGAGCTCTATTCTCCAGGGAGCCGCCCCATTCGTCTTGACGCCGGTTGGTGGCCGGAGAAAGAAAAGCACTGATCAACCAACTGTGAGCACCGTGCAACTGTACGGCATCAAATCCGGCTTTAATGATCCTGGCGGCAGCCTGCGCATATTTTTCCGCCAGTTCATATATTTCACCTGAAGAGAGCTGCCGTACCTGCAATCCAGAGGCGGGATGAATAAATTCGGACGGACCCACCGGGGGCAAGCCGGTCACGTTCGGGTTGCACATCCAACCGCCGTGAAGGATCTGGGCGGTAATCCTGCCCCCGCCCTGGTGAACAGCCTTGACCAGGCGGCTTAAAGACTTTATCGCAGCATCAGATTCAACCCCGAGCTGCCCGGGAGAGCATTGTCCCTCTTTGGTGGGATACAGGCCGTGAGAAATTATCAGGCCGATTTCTCCCTTACCCAATTCCCGATACATCTCAATCTCCGGTTCCGTGACCATACCGCCTTCAGCCATACTATCCATGGTAGCAGAACGAATAAAGCGGTTTTGCAGTACCAACTTGTTTACTATCAAGCTATCAAAAACACCCGCCATTTTTCTCCTCGAAGCGCATTACTTTATAAACTTACGAATGGAATATTATGTCAAGCCGCGTTTCTTAGATTACGGCAGCAATCGCCATATCGGATACCCGTTGGTAGTTAACGGTATCATGGTAGTGTTCCAGCAACCCGGAGCGTAAGAAAATAAAAGTTACGCCCCATACGGGATCAACCCAGAAACCGGTCCCGCCTAAACCAAATTTACCGAAAGTCCGCGGTGAGGTGAAAGTACCCATGGTATTGAGACTGATTCCATCACCCTTAATCAACAAATCCAGGCCGATATTGGCCGGCCCGGGCTGCAATCCGTGTTGCTTGATCACGGGGGCATGGTATTCATTGATCAGCGTTCCGGTTTGAATCGTAGTAGCCATTTTTACAGTGGCCGGCGATAAAATACGTACGCCGTCAAGTTCACCCTGGCAGCGCAACATTTCCGCAAAACGGAAAAGATCGGCTGCAGAAGCAATACATCCCATCCACGGGATTTCGGCACCCTCGACGATAAATTGATTATGGTTTTCGACTTCTTTAATCGTCATCTGCCCGACCTGCCCAAAGGCAGGATCACGCGCGACAATAGGAACAACCTGTGAACTCAAATCCCGGCGCCGGCCCAGGGCGGTACTTGCCATTTTCAAGGGACCGAATAGTTCTTCCTGAAAGATGTCACGTAAAGCTCTCTTCCCACCATCCAGTCGTCGGATAATTTCTCCCAATAAAGCATGCCCCCATAATGGGCTGTAACTAACCCTAGTGCCAGGGGCGGAAACCGGCTCCAGTTTACATATTTCCTCAATAACGGCAGATAGATTTCCCATCTGGTCAGCTTCAACCGGGAAAAGGACCTGCGGTGAACCGGCGGTATGTGTCATGACATGAAATACCGTTACGGTATCTTTTACACCCCCGTGAAATTCCGGGATTATTTCAGTAATCCTGGTCGTCAGGGCTAATTCGCCACGTTCGATCAAAGATAAAATAAGCACATCGGTGAATGCCTTGGTTACCGATAAAATATTAAAAATATCATCGATCTGCAGCAGACGATCAGCGGAGCGGTCGGCATAACCGATGGCCTCCTGTAAACCTATTTTTCCGTTACGTGCCACGATAACAGCCGCGCCGTCATATAGTTTAGAGGCGACATCGCTGTGGATGGCTGTGGAAAGGCGTTTCAGCTGGCTCTTGTCCAAACCATTGATATCATTGTTTTTTCGAGTTCGTGATGTATAACTTGTTTTCTTTTCCGGGCTTGCCTGTACTCTCTTTGGTGCAGAATCCTGCAATTTCCCCATATTAATCCTCCGCAACGAAATGCCGAATACTTTTCAAACTAGATTCGCAAGATACAATAGCTGTAAACGTCGGCGAGACCATCACCGCATATACCCCCCGCTGGCTACGATACGGTCGCCGGTAACATACCGGGAAAGGTCCGAGGCAAGAAATACCGCAGCATCCGCAATATCCTCAGGGTCGCCTACGCGGCCCATGGGGATAATCTTATTCAAATTGGCAAAATACTCGTCTTTGGGAATTTCTTTCGGCCGAACGGCATCATGAAAGTCGGTACGCGTGATCCCGGGAAGTAGCGAATTAACGCAGATATTATATTCCGCAACATCAATCGCCAGGCACTGGGATAACATGACGACACCGCTCTTGGCGATGCAGTAATCAGCAATCACCCTGGAGGGGGAAATGGCACCTACCGAAGCCACATTAATGATTTTCCCGTATTTCTGAGCTTTCATATAAGGCACGACCGCTTTACAGCACAGGAAAACACCCTTCAAGTTGACAGCCATCACTTTATCCCACTGCTCCTCGGTTATCTCGACGAAAGGGCGCTCAGGAGGGGAAACGGCGGCATCATTGACCAGGATATCGATTTTATGGTAACGGCCGATTACCTGGTCGACCATCTTTTGCACCTGGGAATTGAGGGAGACATCACAATCAATAAATAGCCCGTCTCCTCCCCGTTCCGAAACCAACTTTAGTGTTTCAGCAGCCTCATTAGGGCGAAGATCCACGATAACAGTAGTGGCACCCTGTTCGGCAAATTTCAATACCATCGCCCGGCCGATACCGCGGGCTCCTCCGGTAATTACGGCGACCCTGTTTGAAAGCAGCATTCCTTCACCTCATAAAGCGTGCATTAGCAAGGGGAGATATGGTACGAGTATTATCCTGACTTGGGCATCATAGTCCTCGCGCCAGGGTCCTCGGGATGAGTTTCATTAATTCTTCCAGCGTCCAAATCCCATCTTTATAGATGCCGCGTATCTCTTCGGGTTCCGAGTAGAGGGCAACCCGCCCCTTGGTAGCGCCAAAGACCCGGCCGCTGATGTTTTCTGCCTGGTCGGTGGCTAGATAACATACTATAGGAGCGATTTCCTTCGGGTCGGCAGGTTCTACCGTATCTTCATATAATTGCTGGTCGATTATTCCTGCCTGGTAATACTTGTCCCACATTTCATGCCATTGATCAGGATTGGAAAGACGCATCTGGTTCAACCTGGTACCGCCGACAGGAGCGATAGCGTTACAGGTAATTTTATACCCCTCCAATTTCATGCGGCTGGCAATGCCCCGGGTCAAGCTGACTACCCCACCCTTGGCCGCAGTATAAGTATCAGCCCCGGTAACACCCAGCCAGGAAGGCGAGGTGAAATTGATGATCCTACCGGTTCCCCGTTTCATCATCACTTTCAAAGCATGAGTACAGGTATTGAGGGTCCCTTTTAGAGTGACGGCAAATACCGCGTCCGAATCCTCTTCACTGGTCTCCCATAATTGACCGCCTCTGGCAATCGTAGCGCAGTTAACCAAAACATCAATTTTGCCATATTCATAGACACAGGCATCAATAATTCTAGCGGCGGCGGAAAAATCAGCCACGGATTCAAAACATGTAGTTGCGACGCCCCCCGTTTTTCTAATGGTAGATACCACTTCTTCCGCTGGTCCCTGGTCCGAACCTACCCCATTAAGTTGGGTCCCGGTATCATTTACTACAACCCGGGCTCCATAGTGTGCCATTGCCAGTGCTATTTCTCTACCCAAACCACGTCCCCCACCTGCAATTACGGCACACTTACCTTCCAGTATCTTACTCATTTAAAATGACCCCTTTTACACAACGAAATTCGAAATTATCCGCGACTGGAAGAAAACAGTTGATCAGTTATACTCCCGTAGCCATACAATTATGATTTCAAGTTAGAAGAATAGAATATTCGCTGGAGAATAAGACAATTCCATTGATATTTTAATATAATATTTATCGTATCCGATATATTGGATACGATAATCGACTGGAGTCTAACATCGCCTTCCGATATTGTCAACTCTTTCATCAGCGTAAGGTATTGCTATATCATGCGAAAACAGCTTTATCTTTAAGAGAATTCTTCAGCAGTGGAGGCAGAGGAGACACGCCCCCCTTCCCTGAATACATGTGAATACGATCCAATAGTAATATCTGCGTGCTTTTTAAGAATGTATTACCACCTCATCGCCTTGCCACTCAAAACGGGCATTTAATTCGGCGCCGTTGGTGATGTTTTTCATATACTCGAAAACTTGCTCTCCTCTATTATCATGCTTGAATATCTCCGGTGGTTGATTCTGCCCAGCGAGACATGGCAGGTAGCCCACCTGAGTGATGTGCCCTTCATTTATGCTGCACTTGGCGATAACGGTCAGTTCCTGCTCCGGGGTATAGGGAAACGGCGTCTCTCTGCCGCCGCGTTCGAAGAAGAAAGGGCCGCCGTGTGCCTTGATGAACTGCCGCGTCTGGGCATCCCCTTGTTCGGATGCCGGAGGGGTATTGATTACGAAATTACCCAGACCGTGAAAGATCCATTTTCCGTTGTACTGCTCGATGCCTTTCAGGATATGAGCATGGGATGCCAGTACCAGGTCGGCTCCGGCCTGGATGGCGGCATAAGACACTTGTTGTTCGTACATGGCCAGCCTGGCCGGTAGAAAGCCCAGTCCCTTACTGAAAAAGACTACCAGGACATCACACTGCGGCCGCAGCTTACGGATATCGTTTTCCATCGCTTGCAGTCTTTTCGGCTCGGCAAAGGTATAAGTAGTCGGATAGCCGCCGATAACAGGCAGGTCCAGCTCGTAGGCGGCAAGGATATGTAGATAGGCGCATCCCGCCTTTTGTGGCAAAGCCCATGACCCCATTGGGCCTGTACAATTATAAGCCAGGAAGCCGATACGAGTTCCCTCACGCTCGATTATCCCAGGACGGCTGGCTTCATCAATGTTCATGCCGGCTCCGCATGCAGCAATACCTAATTCCTTCAGGCCGGCAATAGTATCTTCTACTCCCGGGTCGCCGGCATCCCAGGTATGGCAATTGGCGAGGGTCAGAACATCAAAGCCGGCATCTTTCAATGCACTCATATTGCGGGGATCGCCGCCCGGTGTTTCCAGTCGTTCCCCTACTCTTGCCAGGCCCATATCCGGGAACGTGTTGATACCCCTTGAGGTAAACATACACTTTATATGGCCGACGGTTATGTCGGCTGGTCTCAGTACCGGTGCCACTTTGACAAACAATGGCTCCGCCGGCGGCTGGCCATGCAGATATATATCTCCAACTGCTAACATCGTCAAGGTTTTTTTACTCATAGTCAGATCTCTCTTCCCGTTGGTAAACGAAGTAAATATATCTACACACCTTCTTCTTTCTACTAAAACATGCTAGAGTTCAATAACTTTAACATCCGGATGAATTTTCATCGGTGCTTCAGTAATGGCTTGAATCTCCTCAACCGTCCATCCCGGAGCGTATTCCTTCAAGACCATGCCTTCCTTATTACCTTTTGGCCCGATTACCTCGATGACTGCTAAGTCAGTGATCACGAGGTCTACCATATTCCGTCCTCCGGTAAGGGGATAGGTCAACTTAGGGACAATCTTGGAGCGTCCCTGCCGGTCGAGGTGGGTAATAGCAGCGATACAGCGTTTCGGGCCGACGACAAGTTCAAAACCGCCGCCAATCGATATCCCGGAGTGTAACACCGGCGTCTTAAATGTCCAGTTGGCAAAGTCTCCCTTTTCCGAGACCTGGAAACCTCCGACGACACCGGCATCGAGGTGATGCCCCCGCAACATTTGAAATGCTTCGTTCATATCGAATACTACCATTCCGGGTTTCGGACGCACGTTGCGTATTGCAGCATCGTGAAGACAAGGATCGACCTGTTCCCATTCATCGGCGGTATACCCGCTACCGTAACCGAGTAAACCAGCCTCGGAGTGGTAGTAAATATCAATCGATGGATCGATATAATCGGCAGCACTCGTCGGGATACCGCGGCCTAAATTAACGTAATCGCCATCTTTGAATTCCTTAGCAATACGCATCCCCATGGTCTGCCGGTCAAGCTTAACAGTTTGGTATTTTTCCACTAAATGAGTCCGCTCATCCATAATATTTGCCCCCTCACATTTTCCCCGAATTACCAGGCTAAATAACTATTTACGCAGCTGTATTTGCCGCCGGGCTTAAATTAAGCATTTTACTGACTTTTTCCCATTCACGGCTGCCCATGCCACCCTGGGGAATCCTCACGATCCGGTCAACATAAATGTGAGGAGTATGTATCTGGTCCGGATCAATCTCACCAGGCTCGACGATCTCCTGTACTTCAGCAATAGTTACTTTCGAAGCCCGGGCAACCAATGGATTATGAACCCGTTGTTCACGATAATAAACCAGGTTTCCCAACTTGTCCGCTTTCCAGGCTTTGACAAAACCGAAATCAGGTTGGAGGGGTTTTTCGATCAGGTACTCTTTGCCGTCAACCGTAATTTTCTGGCTGTACTCTTCCATAAAGGTACCAATACCGACAGGTGAAAGTATGCCGCCATATCCACAGGCTGCTGCTTCCAGGCGTAAGCAGATCGTACCAAATGTTACAGGTAAAACCTCAATATCCCTTGTAACTTCATCGTACTCCTGGGCGTGACCTACCAAATCAGAATAAACATTATTGGTAAAGCCAACGATAATACGTTTAACTTTACCCGGCTGCATCAAGCAGTCAATAGGGCCATAGACTGGTAAATGCACACCTGGGGGAGGATCCCGCCGCGGATGCAACATATTTCCAATGATCGTTAAATCCTTAACCTGCTTCCGGGTGAGAGCTTCCCAAAGGTTGAGTGCTTGACCAGCAACACCAAATGAAGAATGAGCGATAGTCGCACCATCGAATATATCTGTGATAGCATCATCAAAGCTTGTGAAAACTTTATTTTTCATGTCTCTCCTTTGTTATAAACAGGCACTCTGGATACCAGTCACCGACAGTATAACACATGACCGATCTTCCAGAGTGCCGTTTACCGGAATCTAGAAATTAATGTCCCAAAGATTTCTTTAAATTTTGGTCCACCCAGGCCCATTGCGCCCAGTTCGGTTCGTTTATGTAACCGACCGTGGTATTGCCATAGTAGTTCTTCAGCCAGGGCTGCCACATCGTATAGGAAACCGGGCTCGGCATCGGGATCGCCCATGCCTGGTCAAGGACATACTTCATAAGTTCTTTATGAATCGTATCGGCAGCCTGGTTATCTTTAAAGGAAAGGGCCATCATTTGGGTCCTGGCTTCGTTAACTGTTGGATCGTTGATATAACTGCCGTTAGTTATCGTCTCACCCCACATCGAAGTCGCCTGGTGCAGATTGCTGATAGGAGCGT
>JAEAME010001082.1_pt1 | contig 21198 bp, 12 predicted proteins | sample 8958731 | NCBI WGS metagenome assembly JAEAME01 (sample SAMN16933194, study PRJNA681113) | bioreactor sludge metagenome | isolation source: anerobic bioreactor sludge (Control) | place: India:Bengaluru | collected 2018-10-24 | reverse complement strand
AAAAAGAAAGAAACAGGGTTTGGTGAATTTTTATAAGCCAACCAAGACGCGGGATCAAATGATTAATTCTGAATTATCACAAATGGCTGCTCGAATGTTCCAGGGTTCACTGCCAGCGTTTGCGAACTATCTCATCAAAACCAAAAATCTCTCGCTGGATGAAATTGAAAAAATCAAAGCTCTGCTCGATGAAAAAGAAGCCACTTTAAAGGGTCGGAAGCATGATTGAATTGTTAGAACAATTTGGGCAAATCTGGGCTGAAAATTTTGGAATAAAGATTCTGCAGGATACTTTTTTCCTCGGAATCATATTTTTCACCCTCTTTTGGCTGAAGAATGCTAATGCCAGAACGAAGTACATCATCGCCATGATTGGCATTGTGAAACTGTTGCTGCCGCCGTTCCTGCCCATTTCGTTGCTATCCAAATATTTTAACTTTTCAAATACCATGATCGATGTTCAGATCGGTACGCCGATGATTTCAGCTTCAACGAATCAAGTTGAGCCGACATTAAATCTAAGCTTGATTGGATTATGCTTTGTAACCTGGCTCTGTGTGGTTATCCTATCAGTGCTTATTCCTATTTTTTCAACTTTGCGATTGAAATTCAAATTAAGAAAAGCGAAACCGATTCGGCTGAGTGAAATCAAGGATAGCACCATAAAAATCTGCCAGAGTGACCAAATCAATATGCCATTAACTCTGGGACTTTTTTCTAATAAAATTTTTGTTCCTGCCCGATGGGATAGCTGGCCTGCTGATTGCCGAACCATGATTTTGCAGCATGAAATCGCCCACATCAAACGACGGGACAGTATTTTTAAACTTGTTCAGATGGTTGCGCAGGCGCTTTACTTTTTCCATCCATTGGTCTGGATTTTAAATTCGAGAATCAATCAATATCGAGAAATGGCGTGTGACGATGCTTCGGTCGCCACCAAAAGAAATTCCAATTTGGAATATTCCAGGTATCTGGTAAAAATCGCGGAGGAGATGACTCAAACAGAACCGGGTTATTCCTCGGCGTCTGCCCTGATCAGGCAGCGTAATGAACTATTAAACCGTGTCCAATATCAAATTATGGAGGTCGCCATGAAACACATTTCTAAAAAGAAGCTGGGAGCAACTCTTGTAGTTTTGTTCCTATCGTTCAGTTTGTTATCTTTTTCTTTCATTAGCAATCCACCATCTTCTGATAAGCCTGGCAAAGCTGCTGTTCAAGAAAAAGCCAAAATTATCGGTACCATCAAAGATGTCAAAACGGGCAAACCGATTGAGGGAGCTGAAGTCCGAATCGAAGGCATGGATCTGGCTGCTGTCTCAGATGCGGAGGGGAATTATTCCATCGCTATCGCTGATTTCACGCCGGGAACCTATCAAATCAAAGCATCGAAGTCAGGTTATAAATTTGTTCGGATTGCGACGGTCAAGGTCGAGGAGAATATTACAACCAGACTTGATTTTACTTTAGGACCCACTGGCGGCTATAGCAGGATGGAAAAGCAAGCTCCCTCAGATAAAGGAAAAATTGTTAAGGTACAAGAGCTCCAGAAAGGTGTAGAGATTCCTCCGCCACCGAAAGAGAAGTTGGTTACTATCGAGGAGCAGCAATACCGCAAACAAGAAACCCTTACGATTAAGGAAAAGCAGCCAGGCGAAATCCCGCCGCCTCAGCTACTGCCAGTGAAAGAAGCATCAGCAGGTCGTGACACCAGCAAAATTAAAAAACAATATCTGGCGCAAACGGCAGCAGTGAAAGATAGAGAGCCATTGGCAGATTATAATACACCGCCTGAAGTAGTCGGTGGGATTGGAGAATTGGCAAAGGCCATCAAATATCCAGAAAGTGCTAAAAAGGCGGGAATTACTGGAACCGTTTACGTTGGCATTCAAATCGATGAGCAGGGCAAGGTTCAGGAAACAAAAATTTTGGAATCGCTGAACGCTGATTGTGATCAAGCCGCGGTGGATGCGTTGAAATCAGTGAACTGGAAACCAGCGATGAAAGATAAAAAGCCCGTGAAGGGGTGGGTGACTGTGCCGGTGAAGTTTGCGTTGAAATAACAATCAATCCATCCAAAGATTTCTTGACCTTCGGGTAGATTAAATAAGGTTCTTTAGTTTCTCGGTTAATCACTGGACTCTCGCACAGACCAATACCTTTCTTTCAGCAAGTGAAGTCTGTGACGCGTATTCAGACCAAGAAACAGCTTTGAAAACAAAAAGTCATGCTATTGATTGGTAGCATGACTTTTTTATTTTATTAAATATCGGTCGATAACTTGAACTTTAAAATGCGGTTATTTCCGGTATCGGCAACGTAGATCGTTTTATCAAAATAAGCTATGCCTCTGGGGCAATTGAACTGTTTCTCACCGGAGCCAAGCTCGCCAAAAGAATGCAGTTCTGCCCCAGAAGAATTAAATTTAAATAAACGATGAAGCCCGGCATCGATCACAAAAACATTGTTTTGCTCATCAAGAGTCACATCCTCGGGTTTATCGAATTTATCCTGGGCGAAAATGGCGGTTGGGCTGGTTGAAGGATCTAATTTCATAGCGAAACCATAGATATTGGAAGTAATCCATTGCACTTTGTAGAAATTCAGTCCAGTTTGCACAAAGATGAAATCAAAAAAATCGGTAGTGAAATTGAAACTATTGGTAATCGTAATTCCACTGGGAGTAGCAGCCGAGAACATGCCAGTGCCATTTGGCTCCATATTGATAGGACCGATGAGTTGATCCAGCGTGTCGTTTTTGGGTGCGAAATAATAAATGGCATTATCGCGTTTTTCCGGGCCATTTACCGTGACATAATACCATTGCTCGCGCCAGGCGGAACCGCTTTCGGTCTCATGCCAGGCTGCCACTGATGAGAATCTTCGATTGGGATGATCGACGTCATCATAAACCAATCGCACAGGCGCTGCAGCAATATTATGAAGCGCTTCGTATAGATTGATCTTGTAGATTTTGTTGGTATTGTTTACAATAATCAAATTCATCTGGCCGTCCTGAGAAATTGCCACTGGTCCCGGGATCGACTGCGAGCTTCCAATGATATTGCCAGCCAGGTCGAGCATCACAATGCGATCATTGGCAGAATCCGCCACATAGATAAAGGGCTCATTACCGACTAAAATGTCAGTGGGATGATTGAAATTGTATCCAGTAGCGATCTCCCAATTGGGGTATTGCTGGATATAGGTAGTGTCGCTGACGCCGGGCAAGGTAGATTGGTCATCTGGAGCCGAGGGTAAAGGATACTTTTCACCACAATTAAAAATCATTACTGACCCAATCATCAGAAAGGAAAAAACGATAATCAAAAAAATTCTATCTTTCATATTTTCGCTGGTTTTATTAAACATCATTTTATATAAACTGAATTTGTCGTATTAATTTCTGTTATAAGTTCGTTTGATTAATAACTCAAGAAAATTGAAAACCGCGTCACATTGCCCAATCTGTTAAAATCAGAATAAGAAAAGTCAGCGGAAAAATCTACTATCTTTAAAGGAACTTTGCAGCCAAGCCCTAGGCTGAAGGTTTCTTCGTCCACATTCAATTTGTATCCGCCGCGCAGAAAAAAGTATTCTCGCCAACCATATTCCAATCCCAGGTTCACATTCTCAGCGTTGTCGTTGGGATGGTTTAGCTGGACTGCCGTCGTAAGCCGATGCATTTCGGTTTGGTAAAGCTCGGTAGCAAATCCCACTTTAAAAATCGTAGGCGGTGAAAATGATTGAAAATCACTGATCTTCCCACCATCTCGATTGGTGAAGCTTCCAGTCGGTTTCACCTGATTTCCAAAATTAGACACACAGACAGCGAAACGACTTTTGCCAAAGCCAGTCCAATAAAAAGTGCCCAAATCGATCATCACGCCGTGCATCTTGAACTCGGCCAGCGTCTCCTGAAAATATTTTAAGGTGATCCCAAAGCTGAATCGGTCCGTCATCTTCCTGCCATAGGTCAAGCCAATTCCCACATCACCGAAAGAAAAATAATTGCCCGTTCCGAACGGCTGGTATTCCGTGGTCTCCTGCATGTCATCGGTGTATAAAGCGGTAACGCTCATCCCAAGCGAATTGGTGCCATCAAGATGATGAACATAGCCGATAAAATCGTGTTTAATATCTACCAGCCAATTGATGTGTGAAACAATGAGCTGGTTATGCTGGAATTCGACAATGCCCGCCGGGTTCCAATAAAGCGCCGAGGCATCGTTGGCGACAGCAGTAAATGATTCGCCCATTCCAACTGCCCGCGCGCCAACGCCAATTTTTAAAAACTGAACTGCAGCCGTACCTGATCGCTGCCCGCCCAAATTGGGAATTAGTTGAGCGCGGCTTTTTGTTGAATGAGAAAATAGCAGCAAACAGAATACAACAACAATTACAATTCTTTTATTCACAATCTCTCCCACAAAAATAAAATTCTAAGTTATCGAAACCTACGTGAAAATGACCTCATAAATCAGCGGACGGTGGCGCATCCTGCTCGTCATTGTTAGTCTGCATTTGTTTAGGCGATCCGATCTTTTCAACCCAGGCAGCGATTTGCTTCGACTGCCAGATGACGAGGAGGGCAAGAATCGTCGCCACAAGGTAATGTCCGTTCTCGATCCACGAGAATCGATCTGGCACATATTCTCGCCTGAATCCCATTCGTATCACGCCCTTGGATATGAATGTGATTAGTGAAGAAATGGCGATCCACAATCCGAGCAGCTTTATCCAGAATGAGTAATCGGTGAGAAGATGTGCCTCTGCAGAAAGTTTTAACGTCTTTGCATCTGAATCTGGAAACAGTCGATCAAGTATGTATTTCCGCTTGAAAAGCAGAATCCATGCGCCCACCAGCAGAACAATTACATATAATAGTTGAAGTGGTACGGCTAATGCTTTGTTAGTAAATTTGCCATAGGGGCCTTCTTGCGCAAAGAGAAGTGTTCCCATAGTGACCATTTGCCCAGCAAAGATGATGATGAAACGCAGCGCCAACCAAACTAAAATTATATCCGCCACGTCGCGTTTAGTCATGGTTTTCATTTTCTCTTCCTCCTATTTTTATTTTTCTAGCCCCATTACCCAATTACCTTATGACCCGATTACCTATTCACCCAATTACCTAAAACCTCAGCTTCACTCCCAATTTCACATTTCTGGGATTCAAATACCGGGCGGGATTATATGGATAGGGGTCCAATGGCGCCTGAACATCGGGATACATCGGATCGTTCCAGCTATTCGGTGTGGGGTCACCATATTCATAGGCTCGACCTGTCACCGGATTAATGATGTTTGAGTTCTTTTGATTGAATAAGTTTAGAACCTCTATTGAGAACGTCAAATTCAATCCAGCGATTTTAAAATACTTCTCAAAATTCAGGTCAAACCACATCCAATACTGGGCAACTTTATTATAAGGATTATCAATATCCGTGCGATATTCTGGTCGCAGGTCATCGCCAGATTTAATATAATTTCCAGTAAAATATGAGGACGTATAACGCTTCCCGGACTGGGTAGTAAGCCTGGCATTGATGTTCCAATTATCAGGAATTTTAAGCCCAAAAATTTTCAATACTTTTTTGTCTGGAACAAAGAAATTTACGCTGGCATTCCCCTGGAAAGGTCGATCCCAGATCAAGAAACTTTCAGTAATTGGCTTTTCATCCAGGCTGCCCTTTGCCACTAAAAGTGCATCATCTGGTGTAGAGCTTTTTCCGGTAGCGATCGAATAAGAAAAACTCAAAGCACCGCTGAAGAATTCACCCGCCCGCTTTTTATACTCCACTTCGATTCCACGGGAACGCGAGTAATCCAGGTTCATGTAGGTAATGAACGAACGGCCGGCCAGTCTTCCAGTTCCTCTGAATGAAACCGTTGTCACGTAATCAAAAATATCCCGATAATAAGCGGTCAAAGTAAATACATCGTTTTCCGTAAATTTATGTTTCAGTCCCAATTCGTAAGCGACGGTCGTTTCCGGATTCAGGTTGGGATTGCCAAATGTTTGAAAGGTCGATTTTGAACTGTATTTACCCAGCTTTGCATAGACAAATTGAGGCCGAGGCCATTTGGAAAAGTGTCCATACGAAAAGAATAACATTTGATTATCGGTGATCGGATGAGAAACGCCAATGCGGGGACTCAGCCGCCCTTTCCAGCGATGTCCGAACAGCTTGAAAGTATCATTCTTATAGTTACGCCGCGTGGCATCTGAAATGGTAACAACCTCAGGATCTTCGACAGCCTGGTCCACGTATTCACCGGGGAACCAGTAATCAAACCGAATTCCAAGATTGGCAATTAATCCACGAAACGTGATATTGTCCTGAATATACGCCACACCCAAATTGGGATTGACCCGGTAAATATCATTATTCAATCCCAACTCACCAAACCAGGGTCTGTAAATATCGATCAATTGCATTTCTCGGTAGGTCATCTCTATTCCAGCTTTCATCTTATTTCGCTCGCTGCGATGGCTGGAAATATCGAATTTTAGCGTATAATCTTCGACATAGTGATCATGCCAGGTGGTCGAATTACCGTAATCCCAAAAACCATCGCCAGGAATCACATAAATCGTGCTGCTATCTGGCGAATAGAAATATTCAACCGGCTGAGTAACAATATCTTTGGGCTCCTGGTACTCACTCCAATGCCTGCCCTGCCAATCGCTTCTCAGGTTTGCAAAATAGCGAGAAAGCTTAATCTCATAAAATGTTTTGGGACTGACGGTATGGGTCCAGTATAAACTAAACTGATTATTCAAATGCGTAAAGGTATTAAAATTGTCGAGATTTTTTTCATATTCATAAGGATACCCCGGACCGGGCGGCACGTATTCCAGATTCGTTTGCAGCGTTTGGGTATTTTGATTGATAGCAACGGATTGATTGTATGAAGCGATTAACTTGTGCGCAGGACTAATTCGCCAGGTCAATTTGTATATGCCTGACCAGTTATTTTCCTGCCGCGGAGCGAACTTTGTTCCATAAAAAGTCGATGAATAAAGCTGTTTGGCAGCTATTTTGGTGAAGTCATCGCTGAGGAACATATAGCCGTTGGTAAAAAAATACAGTTCCCCCGGCAGCTTCAATCCGATAGCCGGCAAAATATAGTGACTCAAAGGTTCAGGTCCATAGAGACTTAATTCAAAAACATCTGTGTTGAAGCTAAAGGGACTTTTACTGCTGAATGTTCCTATGACTGGAATATCCTGATCAAAGTTGCCCAGATGATCGCGTTTGTAGCTGACAGAGCCGTGAAAATCTATGCCGCCTTCTTTGGTTTTCACATCAACCACACCGGACATGGCCTGGCCATATTCTGCATTGAATCCACCGGTGATGACTTCCACTTCTTGAATCGCTTCGGTACTCATCCGTAAGCCAAAGCCAGTTCCTGACAGCGGATCCTGAACCGAAATTCCATCGAGCAAAAAGGCATTCTCATAACTTCGTCCCCCACGAATATGAATTTCATCATCACTTTTCACGACGCCAACCTGTGAAGCAACAATATCCTGGACATTCTTGAGCGTCGTTTTTTCCAACTCGCCGCTGGAAAGCGTTCGACGCGTGGCAGTCTCATCAATATTGAACAGAGGCCGACTGCCAATCACGGTAACTTCCTGACCTAATGCCAGCACAGTAGAAACCAATTCTACCGTCAATGCATTCGTCTGGCCGGCCGTAACTTTTACTCCAGTCTTTTGTACCATCGTATATCCAATCATGGAGATTTGAAGCGTATAGTCCCCCGGGTTCAGACTGGGGATAATAAAATTTCCTTCCACATCAGTAGCAGCGCCCTGATAGGTACCTTTGACAAGCACATTGACTCCCGGCAAACCTGCTTTGGTATCAGCATCGATGATTCGTCCGGTGATTGAGCCTTTTGCCTGTGGCCAGATTGGATGGGTCAATCCAACGAGAGCAATTTGAACTATTGAGATAAAAAACAGAATTTTGGTTTTGCGTATCATTTTCTTCCTGATCGGTTTTGACCAATTTTAAATAAATAAAAAAACATTAGGGCAATCCAAGCTCATCTTTCAAAATTATAGCCAATAACTTCTTCACATTTTTATTGCCATTTAATTGATGAAATGGCACGCCAAAAAAATAGAAAGAATTTTCAGCATTCACCACGGCGATGGCTGGCGTTCCCGACCATAATGCGGGATTGGCGTCCAGTCGATAGATCACCTTCGCACTCGGTTTTGGCACCAATTCTTTTACAAAAGGAATCCATTTGCTCGATTTCAGTTCAAAAAAATTAACTTTACTGGCATCTGGTTTTAACAGGCTGCCGGGGAACACATCAAAGGATTTTTTACCCAGACTATCTACCGGCGAAAATTCCAGCGGATCGCCCTGCTGTGAGAAAAACTCTTTAAACTGGGTGGAGAAAAATATCTTTTTATTCATTACTTTCAAATAACGGGGTATAACGATTTGTGCTTCCTCAAAATGCGGATTGGAATCGGTGTACCAGAGAATCCGATCAAACAGCAGCATGGTTTCAGTGAACATATCGACTGAAGATGGCATCAGATCATATTTATTGTCCTTATCGCGGTTGAGCTTGATGTTCCAGACCGAGCAATCCAATCCCAGGCTATCCAGCGCGCTTCGATAAAGCGCTTCATCCGAATCTACTACTTCAAAATCATCGATGATTAAGGTTTTCCCTTGCGGTTTTCTGACATGCCAGATTTGTGATTCTTTTGCAGGCATTCGAATAATCTGGCTGAAAACACCAGCAATATCTACAGCACGCAGGTAAAAAACATGGTCGGCATTGCTAAGCTCGTCGGGAATTTTCAGGTTGATAAATGAGCTTTCAGCCGAAATCGATCGCCAGTCGCCAGTGGTGTCGTCAAGAATATAATCGTAATGGGAGATCGTTTCATCACCGTCCAAATCGGTGCCATTCCAATAAAACGAAGCAGCCGTAAAGGTGGTCTCCGGAATTTCGGTGCCGACAATAAATTCTACCTCAGGACGGCTGTTAGCGACCGGGAATCTTTGAGTCGCCGGTGTGGGATCGACCAGTCCCTGGTCATCCACCGCACTAATCTGGAAAGTATAAATCGTATCCAGCTCTAAAAATTTCAGAGAAAAGGTATCGCTGTTGGACGAAGTCGCTTTCCAGCCATTTAAATTATCCGATTGATTATACTCTGTTGGAACTACGGCATTGATGTCCCATGTATATAAAAACATAACCACTTCGCCGTCCGGATCATCGCCCCACCAATGCAGCACCTGTCGGCTCGTTGTCGTCGCCAGAGAGCTATCTGGATAAAATGTCAGATAAGTTGCTGGCGGTCGATTGGCTAGCGGAGTGTCGCTAATTTTTTCGCCGCAAGATAGAGATAAAATTACCAGCAATATTGATAGAATAGCAATCAGTTTTTTCATAGCCGTTTTAAACTTACATTATGACCTAAAAAAGTTTTTAGCAAAACGCTGGTGATGCGGAAAAGTGAGACATGAGCCGCAAATCAAACTTCATAATCATCTCACATCTGCTGTTTCATATCTCACTTTGTCGTGAACAAAAAGTGAAAATCCGCATCATCAGCTTCAGCCACACGCTTGATAAAAATTACAGGATCATCTCAATAAAACCATCTTATTTGTTTTAATAAAATCACCAGCTTTCAGTGAATAGAAATACAAGCCGCTGGCAACAAGCTGATTATTGTTATTACGACCATCCCACTGAATGACATGCCTTCCCGCGCTTCTCACTTCATTGACCAGAGTTTTAATTTTCTGTCCCAACATATTATAGACCGTCAACTCAACCAATCCCCTGTTACCGATGCTGTAGCTAATCGTCGTTGTGGGATTGAATGGATTGGGATAGTTCTGTTTGAGATCGTAACTTAATTCGAGATGACTTGTTTTGTTCTTCACACTGGCAGGGAAATGGCCGATAACATCATCGTCATTTCGAGGATCTAATTTATAATTGTAAAACGAATAATTGCCAATTCCGATGATCTTCTGTATCTTATCATTTTTAGCAAAAGTCGAATCAAGATTTCCACGATAGGCGATACTGAAATCGTCGCCGACGCGGTAGCCGCCTGTGCCGTCATCAATCATTATCTCGCCGTAATTAGCAGTTCGATCTGGAAATGGATCGCTGACAATGACATTATCGAACTCCAATAATACCCCTTCAAAGCTTTCAGCTTCAGGACTATCGTTTGCAGCTTGACCAGTTGTTGTTTTGAATGGCTCGATCGCATAACCGGTTCCTAAAGTCTCAAATGCAGTGACCAATGATAACACCGTGTAAGAATAGTTTTCTTGCACCGTTCCGGTCACCTTGACAGAGTCTCCTCGTTGTGGCAGATGGGCTGCATCATCCACCAGGATTCCGGCCCATGGTCCCTGCTTGGTCTGAATGACATAATCTCCTAAAATGTCATCCGGTGAAGCAGTAACGATACCGGAAACAGTCACCTCATATCCTGCATAGGGTGAGTTTCCATCGCTGAATGGCGTCCACTGGAGGTCTTTTATTGTTAAGCCATTATCGCGAACCACATACATATATTTGCTTGATGATGTATCACCCGGCACCATTGAAGTGTGTCCATCGTTGTCCGCAGCTTTAATGAAATACTGCACCATTGTGCCATCAGGTTGCTTGGGAATAGTCCGTGAATAAATAGAATCCGAGGTAGTCATGTTGCCAAGCTGCCAGGGCCCATTGCCAAATCTATAATGAAGCCGCGCGGATGTCACCGTGCCGTTTAGGTCTTTAATCTTGGCGGAAACAACTACGTTATCGTTTGATGTTGGGACCCCTGGTGCACGTTTAACAACTGTAATTTGAGGCGGATTGGTTAAAATAGTGATGTCAGCCGAGGTGATGGGACCGATTTGAAGTCCGGTGCCGTTCGGATCTTCTCGCATAAACCCCTTAATGTTTATATTCGTTCCATTCGCTGGCCAGTCGAATTCTCCGGAATCGAGGCTATCATAAATGCCTTTTCCCCAATCATCAACAACAATTTGTTGTCCAGTGACATCCGTGATGAGCATCTGATCGCCCGGCAGCGCATTATTTATGATAGTAGCATTTTTTATCAAGACTTGACAGTTTTCATATTTTTCACCGACGCCAAGCGCCAGATCCGCACAGGTCACTTCCATCGGTGCTGGGACAGGAACCCCAAAACCTAGCAATTCTACTGGCACGGGTGGATTGTCAATCAACATGATCTCAGTATGCGAGGGACCCGCTACATACGTAAATTCTTCCACATAGCCGGTGAACCGCACTTTAAATCCGACCTTCAAAGCCGAAAAATTTGTGCCGGCCTGAGTCGTGTCATTCTGAACAATCTGAAGGCCATTCCATGGCCCACCCTTTTCATCGACAATTAATGATGACCAACGAGCGCCAATCCACAAATCTCGCGGGCCGGTGGCCATAACTCCTTCTACAACGATCGTATCGCCAATGAAAGGTGAATCGTCCTGACCCACAGCTAAAGATTCGGGTGGGACGAATTGAAGATCATAAATTGAAACGGTATCATAAGCAGAAGTTGTTTGGGCTGAGACTGTTGCTGCAAAAGCAAAAAGAATGAACAAAGAGAATGGTAGCAAAGTTTTTTTCATCTAAACCTCCTAATTAATTATAGGGTGAATTTAATATTGGGTGCTTGATTCTTTCAGTATTTATGCTATTTTTTCATTGACTTAATATGCCCTGATCATGCTATTCCCAAGGATTATTTTCATGTCACGGGATAAATGACTGTTTGAAATTTGGAATTATGTGATGTTTTTTTCAAAAATAATTTTTTCTAACCAGACTTTCATAATTCCATCATTCCAATATTCCACTTAAATTTTTTATCAATAAAAAGATGACTGTTTATTTTATCACCAAAAATTTACCGGTCTGAATATCTCCGGAATCTAAATCTTCCACTGTGAATAAGTAAAGCCCGGTCGCAATGGCCTGATCGTCTTTGGTTACCAGATCCCAGGCATGCTCCCCGCCGGCAAATACTGTTTCTCCGCGCGCAAATTTTTGAAACCACTGAATATCCGTTCCATCATAATGAGTGCTGATATGCGTAAATCTATCGACCAAGTCTCCAGCTAATGTAAAAATTCTAACCTCACAATGCGAGGGCAAATTGTAAAAATAAATCTTTCGATCTCGCTCCAGAGTGCCATCCCAGGCAGCGTGCGTGCGATAGGGATTAGGGTAAACGCCGATTTTTAAGCTTTGTTGTTTATCAGCAACTGCTGGCGTTCCCGGCATCACTCCCACAATATTCGTCAAAAAGCTGCTTTCCAGGCTTTCTAGTTTATTGGAGGCGTCGCCGCGATCATAAGCCGTAACAGAATATGCATATTGCCAGCCGTTCAACAATTTATCATTCACAAACCGATAGTGATAAAAAATTGTATCCCCATTCACGATTTCATCGTCAAAGAAAACGAGCGAATCAGCCGGCAATCGAACAAACTTAAGTCCGGTATCATAGCCAATGCCATTGATCGAATCAAAATCAGCAATCATGATCAATGAGCTCAGCAAATCTTTTCCGGCCAAATCTTCCCCCAAGCGCGAGCGATAAATGCGGTAGCCTTCAAAATCTTTTTCCCCGGTGATCAAATCGCGGGATTTTTCTGAATTATTTGCCCAATAAATGGTAACCTTTTTATCTTCGGGAATAACGCGAAACTTTGGTGGCGAAGGTGGCGTCGGCAAAACATATCGAGTCAATTTGCCATCGCCATTAATATCTTCTCCTAAATCGAGCAGACCATTATTATTCAAATCTTCTCCGGGATCGAGTATTCCATTCCCGTTTACATCTTCTGTCGGATCAATGACACCATTAAAATTTCTATCCTCCCCGTTATAAGCTGTCTGTGCCCATCCTGCATTAATGTAAAAATAGGTTTTGCTCTCTTTGGTGTCTTGAGTCGTGGGATCCAATCCATATTTAGCACCACAAACTACGGCAATAGCGACATTGATTGACGAATCCGGATCAAGCCTGCCAAAGGGACCCGTGGCAATTAAGGTCATGTAATTCCCCTGCGTCGTTTTGATGATTTCCATTCCAGCCGGGGGCAAACCCTGCGACATTTTCTCGTAACGTTTAATATCATCAGACGGCGAGAAAAAGGTCGGATCCTGGGTATTCCGAAACAGCCAGGCATTGTAATTGCTTTTCAATTTATAGCTTATATCGTTGGTCTGAGGTGTCGCTCCCAAAACTTTCAAACCGACATACAGCCCCGGATCGGTGAAACCGGGATCACCATCGTAATCGTAAGCATAAGCCAGTCGCAGCGAATCGTTATAGCCATTGCCAACATGCGTGTAAAATGGAGTTCCAATTCTTGGCGGAGTGATATTGGTGTTTCGAACTACCAGATCAGCCCACTGTCCAATATAAACATTAAAAAAAGTATCACGGCTGACGTTGGTGATGGTGTAATTCATGATCACAAAATCATCGGCAAAGGGATAATTCCAGGCATAACTCTCCTGATGAACTACCAGTCCCATAGGGGTATGATTGGGAATGCGGGCGTTTTGCAGCTCAGGAATATATAGATTAGTATCGGTATAATTGCAAACAAAATCTTGATGACTTATTGCTTGGGGGTGATAAAAAGCTGAATTTACCAAAGAAGACCGTTCTTTTACTACATCATTGGGATCAGCGGAATTGGTAAATTCAAAGCCTGAAGCAATATCAATTAGAAAGGGAATATCCATGGCCCCGGTCGTCGCCATGATTGTGCCATCATCACGAACACCAGCAACCCACAAGCCACCATCGAACATGTGTTCGATCCCTGAGCCTTTGGGATATTCACACGAAGGCTGATCGTCTGGTGTCTGAATGACAAAGCCATCCCCAAGGGTGCCAAAATTGGTAATGGTCAGCCCGATATTTCCAATGGTGGTATATTTGGTGTTATCGTCGATAGAGGGTTTGAAAATCGGTTTGTTAGAGCGATCTGATGTCTGGCTGAGAAGCAAATTTGATGTTAATACCAAAGAAAAAATAATGACAGAGATAATTTTTATCTTCATAATATTAAAAGGATAAATTTTAAATACATTTTATGAATCAAGCTTGAAGTTAAAAAAATATACAAAATTTAATTTCAAAAATCAATATATAAAAATATTTATTTTAAAATAAAGTCAATTCAAACTAACGGAAACAAAAAGCCCTCCATGAGGAGGGCTTTTTTTAAAATCACCTCAAACCGATTTTAGTAACTGATCTGCAAACCGATATTGAATGTTCTTGGTAAACCTAAGTAAACTTCAGCATCATCGGCTTTATGTTCCTTGGGTGCAAACGCGTTATATGCGCTATTATCGGTAGCATCCTGAACGTAAACAGCATCGAGAACATTGAATACATGAGCAAAAAGCTGCAAGCCGAGTGGGCCTAATTTCACCGGCAAATTATAGGAGGCATGGAAATCCAGCACCCCATAATTCGGAGCTTTCCAGCTTTGAGCTCGATCATCTGGATTTGTTCGGCTGGTCGGCTCCCAATTGGCGTAATGGTTGGTGTAATATCGGAACACACCCTGAGCCATCAATCCTCGGCTTGGATATAAAGATCCCACTAATGCAAATTGTGTTTGTGGAGCATTGCCAGACTTCAAATCTTTTATATAATAGGTTTCCGTCACTTGCTCCTGACCTGGTCCCTTACTATAATCTTTGTAGGTTCCAGTGACATCATCAGTATATTTCCAATTCCCGATAGACACCGCTCCATCCAATCGCAATAGCGAGATAGGCTGATAGGCAGCTTCAAACTCAACTCCAGTATGGAATACATCTAATCCCTGGATAAAGATGATTCCTTCTGTGCCATCTTCTAACTCAACGCTGCGAGAGATCGATTTATCCTTCCAGGTGGTGACATAGAAGTTTGCCTTGGCGGCTATTTTCCCATCCAAACCGTTAAAATTTGCGCCACCTTCAATAGAGGTGAATTTTTCATTTTTCGGATCTACGGCTTTGGTTGCAGTACGATCATCAATGACATCATCGAAAATCGGGACCTTGGAGACGTAACCAGCATTGGCAAATACATCTAAATTATCTGTAAAGCGATAGCTGGCGCCACCTTTTACCTGGAAGCCTTTAATCCAATCGGTTTCAGCGGTTAATTCGCTACCAGAATCGTTTTTGATAAAATGATTGGCGTAAGTGTATTTTATCATTGAGTAGCCGCCCATTCCATAAGCTGAAACTGGTCCGCTGGAATATTCACTCTGTCCGAAGAAACCGAGCCAATCGACGGTATTGGTGAAATTATAATCAATTTTGCCGCCGAGAACTTTATTGTAGTCTGCCTCAGTTTCAAATTGATTACCCTTGTAAATATAATAATCGCCGCCTAATAAATCTCGAACCTCGCGAAAATGTTCCATCTCTGCGGTTCTCCAATCGACGCCAGCAGTGAGGTTTACCGCATCGGTTAATTTATAGCTTGCCTTTGAAATAGCGCCGATTGTCCACTGATTATTGACACTATTTCTTAAAATGCCAAGCGATCCTTTGCTACTGGTATCATTTCTTGCAATGGTTTTATTCCAATCGACAACTTGAGATGGACCGGTTCTATCCCACACCATACTTCCATAGGTTCCTGAACCACCACCTGTTCCACCCGAATAATAAACTGTGGAGAACAGGCCTAACTTTTCCGTCAACATGGTATACCAGTTTAAATTTACGATGGGTTTATGAAAGTAGTTTTCACGCTCATTCATGAAATTGGGATCGTAACGATCATGGGTTTTGCCGTTCCAGTACTGCTTCCCGGTATAGCTGGAACTGATGGGTCCCCAGTTCTCATTATACTTGCGTCCTGCGGGTGATTCTTTAAATTTCTTGAGCGCCAGGGGATCATAATCGTCCAGGTCCTTGGCAAAAGAAGAGTCATAGGCAGCAATGTTTTGCAAATAGGAATTCTGACCGTGTTTTTGTGGAGCGCCAATCGCATATAATTCGAGACGATTGTTCGAGTTCACCTGCCAGCTTGCTCCGAAATAATAAGCCCAAGCATCCGTCCACGTCTTATCAATTAAGCCATCGCCGGTCTTTCGAACAACACCACCCGTAACAGCGTACTTGCCATCAATTAAGCCACTATTGGCAATCAATGTTGATTTTAAGAATCCATCGTTACCGAATTCTTGCTTGAGATTAACGCCAGATTGCAGCGCAGTAGGATCGGTAATGATGTTCATAGTACCGCCGATGGATGGAGTCGCCAAATTGATGGCGCTCAAACCTCTCTGAATCTGAATGGATGAAGCCGCATCGCCAACTCCGTCCCAGTTTGACCAATAGACCCAACCGTTTTCCATATCATTGATGGGCACGCCATTGATCATGACGGCAACGTTATTTTGATTGAAACCACGGATATTCAAACGAGCATCACCAGCACCACCGCCTTGCATCGTGGAATAGACACTGGGCGTCGTATTCAGTACCAATGGAATATCCTGCGAACCCAATCGGGCTTTCATATCTTCTTTCCGCAAATCGGTAAATGCAACAGGAGTTTCCCTTGGTTTGGCGCGATCGGCCAAAATGGTGACTGTTGCCCCTGAAATAGCCTGTTCTTCTAATTCAAAATTAACTGTTACAATTGCACCTGATGTCACTTGCACTTGAGCGGTCGCTTCATCATATCCGATGAAGGTTACTCTTAAAGTATAGTTTCCCTCAGGAACAGTTCTGATAGTAAAATTGCCGTTTATTCCAGCGACAGCACCCAGAGATGTTCCCTGAATGACTATATTTGCGCCAATTAGCGCCTCCCCTGTTTTTGCATTGGTCACTTTACCTGTTATGCTGCCTCTCTGAGCGTAAAGATAAAACGGCAACAGGATAACAATCATAAACATTAAAATAACTGATCTTCTCATCTTTCCTCCTGAATAGTTAAACTAAAATTTTGTCCCATTTTTTTTATATCACTGAAAAAAGATTCTTTTTTATTACATCCCTCCTTCCGGTTTCGTTGTTCTATCTTCACGTTAAGAATGCCTCAATAGTAATTTTAAAATATATTAGTAAAGATAAGTTAAGCATTTTGCGAGCCATAGTTCGATTTTCTTTTTAATTCGAAATTTATTGACTTCAAACTGCTTTAATAAAACTTAATCTTATTGCAAGCAATGCAAATTAATAATATTACTTAAAAATGTCAAGCAAAAATTTAATTCCTGCAATCTTTTTATTGCTCTTTAATGTAAGAAGCTAATCTATCTATTCCAGTTTTAATATTTTCCAAAGAATTGGCATAGGAGGATCTTAAAAATCCTTCCCCATGACTGCCGAAATCGATGCCCGGCGTAACGGCCACTTTCGCTTTTTCTAATAGCTCAAAAGCGAAGTTATAAGAATTTGAGCTGAACCTTCTGGCATTAGCAAAGACATAAAAAGCGCCAGTCGGTTCAACCGTAATTTTAAATCCGATCTCCCGGAGTCGTTTGATCAAATATTTTCTTCTTTCATCATAGGTCGCCACCATAACTGGAATTTCGGGATTCTGTTCAGTCAAATCTGCTATGCCCGCCCAATTCACAAATGAATTAGGAGATATGAATAGGTTCTGCTGTAATTTCTGAATCGGGCGAACCAATTCGGGCGGCACAATTAGATATCCTAGCCGCCAGCCAGTCATGGCAAATAGTTTAGAAAAACCATTCAGCACAATCGTATTGGAGGTGAATTCCAGCATCGAGTGCGCCCGATCGCCATAAACCAGTCCATGATAAATTTCATCGGAAATGACCATCATACCCAACGAAGCGATCTGCTCCATGACTTTCGGAGACAACAAATTCCCGGTCGGGTTGGAAGGCGAATTGATCAGGATCGTTCTGGTAGTCGAAGTGATTTTGGTTTTAATCTCTTCCGGTCGATATTGAAAGCCATCATCCTCAGAGACATAAACACAATTGGCGTTCGCCTTCAAATAAGTGATAAAATTTTTATAGCAGGCATAACCGGGATTGGCGCAGATGACCTCATCGCCGGGATTTAAAATGGCCGAAAGCGCCAATAACAATGCCGGCGAGGTGCCAGAGGTAACGATAACCTGTTCTGGCGATACGCTAATGCTGTAATTTTTTGAATAATATTGGGCAATGGCTTCACGCAACTGCCAGATGCCAAGACTGTGCGTATAATGGGTCTCGCCTCGGTCTAAAGCCGCTTTGCCAGCCGCCACAATTTTTTTAGGCGTATCAAAATCCGGCTCTCCGACTTCCAGATGGATGATGTGCTCCCCATTGCGTTCCATCTGTTGCGCTCGTTCCATCACTTCCATGACAATAAAAGGCGAGATGTTTTGAGCACAATCGGAAATCACTTATTTTTGCTCTCCATTGCTTTAGATACTGGATACTTGTTACTTGATACTGGATATTTGGTTGCGCTGGATGGTAAGACTCAGACAATTATCCAGAATTGAGAAGTGAGAATCAAACATCCAGCATCAAGTATCCAGTATCCAGTATCCATTATTCACCACTCCCCGAACCTTCCCGGTCAATTGCCAGCCATGAAACGGCGTGTTTCTCGACCTCGATTTGAATTTGGTTTTATCGACAGTCCAGGTTGCCTCGGGATCGATAATAGTTAGATTTGCCTTTTCACCAGCTTTAATTTTTGGTTCTGGCAACCCCAGAATTTTATATGGATTCCGACTTAACTTTTCCGCTACTTGATTCCAGGAGAGGATTCCCGGCTTGACCAGCTTTTCAATAATCAAGCCTGTCGCCGTCTCCAGACCAATGATGCCGAACGGAGCAGCGGCGAATTCCACTTCTTTCTCTTCGACCGAGTGCGGCGCATGATCCGTCGCAATGGCGTCAATCGTCCCATCTTTCAATCCTTCGATAATGGCTTGAACATGATCCGCGCTTCGCAGCGGCGGATTCATTTTAAAATTAGCGTCATAGGATTTAACGGCTTCGTCGGTCAATGAAAAATGATGCGGCGTCGCCTCGGAAGTCACGGCGATGCCTTTTTCTTTGGCGCGGCGGACTAATTCGACGGCACCTTTGGTCGAAATATGGGCAATATGAATTTTGCTTCTGGTGAATTCTGCCAGCATGATATTTCTGGCCACGATAACTTCTTCAGCAATAGCAGGAATTCCTGGCAAGCCAAGATTGGTGGAAACAAAACCCTCGTGCATGACGCCATCTTCAGCCAGCGCCGCATCTTCACAATGCTCGATGATTGGGACATCGAACATCCGCGCGTATTCCAGCGCGCGACGAAGCACCAGACTGTTGCCGACTGATTTGCCATCATCCGAAAATGCCACCACGCCAGCTTCGACCAGCTCTGCCATCTCGACCAATTCTTCGCCTTTTTGACCTCGCGTGATCGCCGCAACCGGATGCACTGAAACGAGATGATTTTTCATCGCATCAACAATAAAGTCCACAATCTCCCGGCTATCGGTCACCGGCTGCGTATTGGGCATGGTGCAAACCGCCGTAAAGCCGCCAGCCATCGCGGCCTGAGCGCCGCTCAGCAACGTCTCCTCATCCTCTCTGCCCGGCTCACGAAAATGGACATGCAAATCCAGAAAGCCGGGAAAGATCAATTTATTTTCAAGATCAAAAACTTCACCATCAAAATCCTGGTGCAGCGAAATTTCCGGCCGAATATCAGCAATGTTCCCATCGATGATAAGCAAATCAAAATTGCCATCGTATTCATTCGAGCCATCGATAAGTTTTGCCTGGCGAAATAGAATTTTTCTGGCTGGCTTCATTCCCGATTTGCCAGCATTACTTTTAAAGGCATGACTGGTGGTGAGTTTTTCTTTCATAAAATTTCAATACCTGATTTTTTCCCCAACTGATAGATGAACCCAACGGATTAAAACCTACTTAATTGTCAACACCGTTCATTGGATCCTATTAATAGAAAGATATTCCTCCATTTCACTGATCACTGCCGACTGAAGGCTGTTGACTGCTAACTATTTCTCAACCTCCCCACTCAATAAAAACAAAATCGCCATTCTCACCGCCACGCCATTGGTCACCTGGTTCAGAATTACAGAAAATTCCGGATCATCAGCCAGATCGCTATCCAGTTCCACGCCGCGGTTGATCGGGCCGGGGTGCATGATGGTGATTTTCTTATTGGCTTTTTCCAATCGCTCTCGCGTAATGCCGAAATAGTTGTGATATTCCCGGAGTGAGGGGAAGAAATTCGCGGTTTGCCGTTCCAACTGAATTCGTAGTACCATGACCACATCCGCCCAGTTGATCGCCTGATCCACATTATGAAAAATTTTCACCGGCCATTTATCCGCATCAAACGGAATTAACGGCGCCGGCCCACAGATCGCCACCTCTGCGCCCATCGTGGTCAAGCCAAAAATATTGGATCGCGCCACGCGGGAGTGAAGAATGTCGCCGACAATGGCAACGCGCAATCCTTTCAGCTCATGGTAAATCTCGCGCAGCGTCATCATATCCAGCAACGCCTGGGTGGGATGCTCATGCATTCCGTCGCCGGCATTGATCACCGAACCTTTGATCCAATGGCTAAGAAAATGGGGCGCACCCGCCGCAGCGTGTCGGATCACCACCATATCCACCTTCATGGCTTCGATGTTTTGAGCCGTATCCCGGAGGCTCTCGCCCTTTTTAACGGATGATGTACTGGTGGAAAAATTAATGGTATCTGCGGATAATCTTTTTTCGGCAAGCTCGAATGAAATGCGAGTTCGAGTGGATGATTCATAAAAGAGATTCACAATTGTTTTGCCCCGCAGGGTTGGCACTTTCGGAATGGGGCGTTCCAGCACTTCTTTGAAGGACGCCGCCGTGTCTAAAATCAACTTAATTTCCTCGGCAGCGACATCCTCCAGCCCCAGTAAATGTTTGCGTTTGAAAATCACGTTCTCTATCTTTTTCTACCTCATAATTTAATCGTGTCATTCGTCCCAGCCGGGCTTTCGACCAGCAACACACCATCCTCATCATCGATCTCCCGCATCTTGACCTGAACTTCCTCGCCAATCGAAGTCGGGATATTTTTGCCCACATAATCTGGTTTGATGGGCAGCTCCCGATGCCCGCGATCGACCAA
>JAEAME010001081.1_pt1 | contig 21208 bp, 39 predicted proteins | sample 8958731 | NCBI WGS metagenome assembly JAEAME01 (sample SAMN16933194, study PRJNA681113) | bioreactor sludge metagenome | isolation source: anerobic bioreactor sludge (Control) | place: India:Bengaluru | collected 2018-10-24 | reverse complement strand
AGTATATAAGCAAATTTCCCCCCTCCTCTAGAACTCCTCCCCTAGGTACCTGAGCTTTGCCGGCGACCCCTCTTTATATACTCTCGATCGTCGATATATAAGCGAAAATCCCCCCTCCTCTAGAACTCCTCCCCTAGGTACCTGAGCTTTGCCGGCGGCCGTTCACCTTATCAAGAACCCTATCGGTAGGCTCATCACCCAGGCTGGCCTCATCACCAGGTATGATCCGCCCAGAGGGTTTGATCGACCTGGACGACTACGGCGATACGTGGTGTCCGATCCAGAAGAATTGGTGTCGTGCAGACTGCATTTTCCTCGAACTCGTCAATACGCCCAAAGGTTTAGAGTGGAGGTTTGAGAACCTGAATATAGATAGGAACGGCAACCCGCTCCCTGGACGAGCCCGGCATCAATGGACTCCTAACAACCCTTCTGCCATCACAAATCCCGTCTACGGTCGCTGCCTGCTGCGCGAAGGGCTCATCGCGCTCATTGCTCGGAAAAAAGACGAGGATACTCCTCAAAAATCATAACTTTTCGTTGAGTTTCTTCATTTCGGCCGTGGCGTCGGTGATCGCCTTCGTGAGCGCCGGAACGTGGCGCTCCATCCGCACGATCGTATCTCCGATCGTCCCGATCTTCTTGATCCCCTCGTTCAGCTCGTTCAGCTTCTCGAGCGCCGTCTTCCCCATATCGCCCTGAAAGGCCGCGAGCAGGAGCCGGGAGACCGGATCCATGTTCTGCCCGAGCCGGCCGGGGTCCACGCCCGGCGGCCCGCTCATTTGCCGCCCTTCTGGGCAGCCTCGATCCGCTGCACGATCGCTTTGATTTCGGCCACGTCTTTCTGCATCGTCTTGACCTGATCTTCGACGGCCTTGAATTTCGGCCCGAATTTATCCTCGATTTCCTTGATAGCCTGGTCCATCAGTCCCATCATAACACCTTCTCTGCGATGAAACTAAACACTTTTACAACATTTTGGAAGTGCAGCATCCCCGCTTCCATGCCCGGCGGCGGGTCCATCCTGATCTTCTCGGTCGTGAAGACGGCCGTATAGATCTTTGCCCGGGCGGTCGCGGCGTTCGGGCTGTTCACGATATCGAAGAACATCAATTTCGGCATCGACACCGTGATCGTCGCCCCTTTCACGCCCGCGAGCGCCTGGAGCCGGCCGTCCCGCATCAGAAAGCCCGTCTGCACCTTCGAGTCCGAGATCGTGAGCGCGAGGCTCCGACTCCCTTTGTAGTGCTCGACGATCCGCGAGAGCTCGCCGTCTTTATTCCCGACCTCGATAAAGAGGCTGATAATTTCCTGAATGTCAGCATCGTTGATCATGGCTGTAACCCCGGATCCGCTTCCTGAAGAAGCCCGATCGCGGAAGCGACCGCTCGCGCGAGATCGGCGTAGTCGGCAACCGTGAGTTTGCGGCTGTACGGGACCGAGGCGATGCGCGGAATCCCGAGCTCGGCCTCGTAGTCGATCCCATCGGAAAAGAGCGCCGGTCCGACGCCCTCGGCGGCGGGCAAATGCCCCATATTCTCGACAAGCCCCAGAATCGGAACCTGATACGTCTCGCTCGTAGCGAGCGCGACCAGCCGTTTGGCATCGTCCACGCTCTCTCGCGCCCCCGTGGTCACGATGATCAGCCCGTCGATCTTCCCGGCGTACTTGAGCACCGATAGCAGTTCGTCGCCGGTCCCTGGCGGCGAGTCGCAGATCAGCACGTCCGGATCCGACCACTTTACCCTTGTTAAGAGCTCGCGGATCAGTTCGCCCCGCCGGCCCCCGTCCCAGGCCATCGCCACATCGGCCGGCATCAGGAACGAGGAGCTGAACACCTCGAGCGTGTACTGGGTCTCGCAGGTACCGATCCCATCACCGGCGCGTGGATCCACGTACTGTTTGGGATAGAACCACTCCTCGTCCACCTCGACGCCTTCCAGGGGCACGCCCACCACCCGGGCGAGGTTAGGCCCGCACACATCCAAGTCGAGGAGCGCCACTTTGGACGGCGTGTAGCACGCGATCGCTTTGCCGAGCATCGCGGTGGTCTGGGTCTTGCCAACACCCCCTTTCCCGCTCGCCACAATCAGCACTTTCATGGGCTTCTCTCCTGAACGATCAGGTTCAGTTTCTTCTTCGCTTCAGGCACCGGTGCCGGGACGGGCTCGGGTGCTGGTGCGGGAGGAGTTGCCGCCTGCTGCTGCATCGCCTCGCGCTTCGCTCGGAGCCGGGCGATCGTGTTCTGCACGTCGGCATCAGACGGTTCGGGCGCGCCGGTGAGCAGCCGCACATACGTACCGGGCATCACGCCATCGTTCAGCTCCTGCTGCCGGAGCATCACGAGCCCGTTCAGCTTGATCGACTGCTGGTTTACGTCGATCAACGGCTGAATCACTTTCGCCAACCCCGATTCGACGGTATCGGTGATCGTCTTTAAGTTCTGGCTCCCTTTCTCGAGCTCGAACTGCCGATCCGACAGGCCGCGCTTCGATCGCCCTTCGCGGTCGGCCTCCATTGAAGACTGCATCGCGGCGATCTGCTGTTGCAGCCCTCCGATCGTATCGGTCAGCTCCTTCTCGCGTTTGGCATCCAGCTCGCTCGTCAGCCGCTCGACCTGCGCCTGCAACCGTTCGATCGTCGGATCCCGCCCTCGCGCCCCGCCGCCCCGGTCCGCCTGAAGGTCGTGGATCGTCTCTTTGAGATCTTCGACGGTCGCCTCGAGCTCTTCGACGTGCGGATCCTTCGCTGCCGATCGGTCGGGCAGGAGACCGAGATCCTTCATGGCCGACACCATCTCCCGCATCGCGCCGATGCCCGAGGGATCGCCCTTCTGCTCCGCGTGCCCGGCCTGCACGCCGAAATAGCGGCGTTTGACGACTTTGCCGTTTGCATCGAAGACATCCTCGTAGCTTGGGCCGTCTGCCCGGGCCGGCGCGGGAGCCTGGATCACCGGTGCCGCCGGAGTCGCACCGCTCGGCATCATAATGATCTGCCCGCCCCCCGGCGTCGGAATCACGCGGATCTGGTCGTTCCCCGTAACGCCCGGTACGACGAACGGGCTGGTACCGGTCCCGCCGGCTGCGGGCAGCGTCGGCATCGGCATCGCACTTTGCGTCCCGAGCGCGAGCTGCGCGATGAGCGCCGTATGCCCGGACTTGACTCCGAACTGCGCGAGGATGTACTGGATCCCCTGGTCGTTCTGGTACGCCGGGATGGTGTCGATAAATTGCCGGATGACCACGTGCGTTTGCGGCCATTTCCCGCCGACGTAGCCAAAATGCTTCATCCCCTCGATTACGGCGTCCGCGAGCGTGTTGTAGGGGAGGATCTGATCGGCCCCGCCCGTGCTCGGTGTTTTGGTCTCTTTCTTTGCTGGCTTCGTCTCGCGGGTTGCCGCGACCTCCTGCTCAAAATTCGGATCGCCGCCGGCGTCACCGGTCTGCGATCCACTTTCGCCGTCTTTGGGTGGCACAATACCTCCGTATAACTCGTCAATAATCGCTTTACTCAGCTCTTTATCGAAGAAGAACATCCGCTTGCAGACCGCGCATTGCGTGGCGAACTGCGGAACCTCAGGGCGAATGAGCCGCAAGGTGTCCCTCGATACGGGAATCTGGTTTCCGCATGGCTCCGGATCGTCTTTATGCCGGAACTTGCAGGTGACGTACTCGGGCACTTCGACCATGCACGTGAAGGGTTTTGCCCCGACATCATAAAACCATACGAATTTCAAGGCTATTTCAGGCGTCCTCTCCCTACGCTCACCTTATCGGGCAGCGCGGATAATGTGAGTCGGCTAATCTCGACGTTACGCGGTCATTCCCCCGTAAGGTCATGTTTATTTCGTTTTTAGACCCCTTCAAAATCCGAACCATTATAAGGGGGTGACGCCGACGCTCGGATCAACATAACAGAAAGTTGCACGTGCAGGTGCGTGGTTATGACAGCACCAGTCGAACGCGCGAAAATGGATTGGGGGCCGTGGTTGATCGACGTTCTCGGACTCCCGCAGCTCGATGAAGTCCTGCCGGCACCGGCGGACATGCTCGATCGGTGGGGGTTCAAAAAACCTCGAGACGTGATCGTACCGATCCGTGAAAAAATCATCGCGGACCTCGATCGGTTCAGACCGCGCAGATTCTAAAGATGGAGTTGATTTGACGTGACTTCACGCGACAATCAGAACGTGATTGCAGCGGCAACGGACGCTCTGGCGCTTCCAACGCCTGACGAGCTCATTCCGATGCCCGCCGATATCTTCCGCGATATCGGCTTCCCGACCCCGAAAGAGGTTGTGAAGAAGATTCGCAGCGAGGTTGAAAGCAAAGCCGCCGGATTCAGAGGGAGGTTCTGATCATGGCAGATCTCCCCGGCGCGAACGTGCTGAACATTCTCGCCGCAGCGCCGATGAACCTGATGAACCTCGGGGCACGGCAGGCGAACGAGCTTTTCAGCACCATGAATACCGGCGTCCAGCAGCTCGCCGCTGAGCTCGCGGTCCCGCCCGCGCTCCCGCAGGGACTTCCTGCGATGCCGCAGGGACTCCCCGACCTCTCGGCGCTGATTCCCGCCGCCGCACCGACGACCCCGGCCCCAAAAGACGCGCAGGCTGCCGGGTTTGTGATGGCGAACGCCTACGGGGATAAACCCAAGCTGATCACGGCCTAAGGAGTTGATGAAAAATGGCAAACGATTACAACAGAGAAGCCCTCTCCGAAGAAGAATCGAAGATTTTTGACGGGGAATGGGATAAGTTCGTCGTCCAGCACTTCAGGAACCGGGAAGTCTTCGACATCTACCAGGACCACAAGGACGCGATCAAAGAGGCGTGTTCGATCGCCAAGTTCCAGCTCGATGCGATCTTCGGCGGCATGAATGCCCCCTCCGCTCAGTTCGGGTGGACGCACTTCCGGCCGCAGTTCATGAAGCAGACGACCTCGACGTATGCGTACAACACGAGCACCTGGAACAAGGATATCGCTACCAGCGACGTGACGAGCACCACAACCTACGGCTGGCTCGACTTCATCGGCACGAGCACGGCTGCGCTCAAGCTCTCCAAGTACGCGACCGCGATCATCCTCGGGTTCTTCGATCCCGTCGAGAAACCCTGCGTCGATGCCGTCAGGATCAAGCTCGGCGCGACCGAGTACCCGATCCTGTACTTCCAGGACGCGATCGAGCTCCAGGATTACCAGGTCTTCGAACTCCCGACCCCGATCGTGGTCGAAAAAGAGCAGGAGCTCTACATCCAGGAGCACGTGCACCGCGCTGGCCGCGACAGCCTCCGGCCGTTCGGCGTGTACTACCTGAAGGGCGACCAGCTCCGGTCCAAGACTGCCTACGCGCAGATCTAAGGCCGGTGAACAATCCGAGGTAGAAACCTCCCGATACAGAACAGAAAGGGATGGTAACGCATGAAAGAATCAAGGATTGAACACCTGTTCTTGAAAGAGAACCAGCTCGTCGGTCTGGGATTGCCCGGCCAGGGCTTTCTCTTTTACCGGTGTCTGGGCGTCGAGAAGACGGAGTACGAGTACACCGAGTCTCCCAGCTCTGTCGCCGCCGATACCTTCGAAGACTCCTCGCGGCTGCCGATGTCGGCCTATTCGATCGACAACCTGCTCCGGGTAACCTCCTGTAATCACCTCTACCAGGTGTTTATGGGCTGGAAACCGGGCTGCATCCGCCAGTACCTCTACTACCCGTATGAGACCAGCCGGCGTAACCTGGATGTCAAGAAAGTGTACTCCAAGTCGATGTTCGGGTTCCTCCGTGGGTTCGATTCGCCGTTCGACGACCCGAGCCCCGAGACCGAGATCTGGATCCCCCGTGATGTCGATGTCGGCTTTGGGTGGTGGAATCCCACGCAGTCCAGCGAAACCGTCACGGTCAAACTCGTGATTCGGCGTCTGGCCGTCGATATCCTCCGCGATGTCGATCTCGTCTCCCGCATCCTCTCCGGGAGTCAGCCGTGCCGGCTCGTGTCGGTCGGCGGTATCCAGGACAGTTTCAGCTATGCCGCACGGGAGAAGCTGGACGTGGATCCGGTCAAACTCAACTTCCAGCGGTCCGAGATCGAGGCGGCAATCAAGGAGTCGAAAGCATAACCAGGTGACAAGATGGCACACAACACCAAAGATATCAAGACCGTTTCCAAAGCGATGGCAAAGGGAACGGTGTACAACATCGGCGGCCGGGTCGCTCCGGGGCAGAAGCGGTACATTACCTTCGTCGCCCTTGAGTCGAGAGGGGCAAGCACGCTCCTCAAGGGGTCTGGCGTCCGATTCGTGCTCGTGTCGGACACGATCTCCAATACGACCGTGGCGAGCATGGTAGCGCTGACGAACGCGGCTGCTTACGGCCGGCTCCTCGATACGGATGTGCGGGCCACCAAGGGCACGGGACTCGTCAAGCCCCCGCTCTGCTTCCCGCAGAAACCCAACCTCGAGGCTCCGCTGTTCAGCATCGCTAGCAGCATGTTCGTGAACATCATGTGTACTGGCACGAGCGGTCACGCATTCATCCAGTACTACGACGAGTGAGGTGCAAAGACCATGAAACGCGATATTAAGACGGTGCTCCGGGTCGTGACGACCAATACCTCGGCGCACACGCCCGGCGGACAGGTCAAGAGCGGCCAGAAGCGGTACATCACCTTCCTCTCGGTCGAACCCGTGACGAGGGGCGGCCAGTACGGGGCCGTGCATCTCGCATCGGTCGGCGTCTCGAACCCGACGCTGGCAAGCTGCGTAGCGACCACGAACATGAAGTGGCGCGTCCAGATGCGGGCAACCGGCGCCTCCGAGCGCGTGAACTGCATGATCAACGGGCCACCGTTCAGGATGCCCAACCAGATCGACCACGACAAGCCGCTCTTCACGATCGCCGGCGGCAAGTGGCTCGGCGTCGGAACGTCGAGCGTGTCGGCCAGAGTGCTGGTCCAGTACTACGACGAGTGAGGGGGGAGAACCATGATACGCGATATCAAAACGGTCTTCAAAGTCACGAAAGCGGCTGCGACGACGATCGGCGGGCGGGTAGCCCCCGGCCAGAAACGGTACGTGACGTTCCTTGCCGTCGATAACCGCAAAGTAGCCGGCGCTACGAGCATCGCGCTCTACCTTGCCAGCAACACCGTCTCGAACCCGGGCCGGGCAACGATCGTATCGGCCGGTACGCACCGGAAATGGCTGCTCAAGTCCTACGGGTCGGACGTGACGATCTGCTGCGGCAAGCGGCCGGTCTGTCTCCCGCCCCTGGGGCCGGATCCAGACAATCCGCTCTTCACGATCGCAAGCGGGTCGTGGCTCGGGTGCTACAGCAGCGCGAATACGGCAACGATCTTCATGCAGTACTTCGATGAGTGAGGGGGTGAGAGGATGGTTGTCAAAAACTATGACCTGAAGCATGTTACGAAGGTCATAGGAACCGCCCCAACCTCTCTGGCGCTCGGGTACGTCGGGGCCGGGATGAAACGGTACATCACGTTTCTCGCGGTCGAGAACCGGTTTGGAGGCGACAACAAACTCTGGCTGGCCTCGGTAGCGACCGACACCTACGCGAGCACGCCGACCCGTGCATCCGCGCGGGCGAAGTGGCGGATGCTGCTCGCCAATGGCGAACACCGCGAGATCCCCAACGTCGGGCCGACGCCGGTAGACCGGCCGCTGTTCAGCATCGCCGCAGGGGCATACCTGAACGCGCTGACCGACCAGGGCGATGCCGTCGTGCACGTCCAGTACTACGAGGAGTGAGAGGCATGGTACGTTCACTCTCCCGCAAAGTCAAGCTGATCGGAACCGCGCTGACGACCGGCGCCGGCTGCCAGCTCGGCATCGGCGCTCCTGCCGCCGGCAAGACCCGGTACATCACCTTCCTGCACGTGCAGAACCTAAAAGGCGTGCAGCAGGAAGTGATCTTCGTCTCGAAAGCGACCGATTACGCCTGGGCGCGACGGTCCGCAGCGACGACGCACGTATCGACGAACCAGAAGGCGAGCCAGGCGCAGGTCTTCCGCGTCCAGCTTCAGGCCAAGCAGCACGTCCAGATTCCCGTGAACGGGCCGACCGACGATGCAGCGGCAAACCCGATCTTCACGATCGCAGCGAGCAAATACCTGAACGCCCTCCCGACGATGGGATCGGCTACGGTATTCGTGCACTACTTTGACCAGTAGATGCAAACCAGAACCTTTTTTTCCTCTTAAGAAGAGGACGGTAGTAAGGCGATGCTCGCGTGAGTCTCCCGCGCACCCCTTCGAAGTCCCGCAGGTCTTCTCGGGTGCCGGCCTCACGGACCTAGCCTTTCTTCTGGCGCTGCCCGGTATGATGCGAGGTACCCTACCCACGAATTGCACCGCATGGGACGTATCCGGGCTGCTGCCATGCTGTCGGATGGTCCAGCGGTACGATACGAGACCCATGATCTCGTGAGCTCGGTTCGACTCCGAGCCCGACAATACACTTTCGCGGTGCAAATTCGCAAGATTATTCATCTCGTGCATTTTAGCATCCTCTTGTTAAGAGAACTCTTGAGAGGGGAGCGCAGTTGGGAATTAACACCTACATCCGAACGGATATCTACAATCGCTGTGTGAAAGCGGACATTTCGGATATCCCAGGATTTATTAACGAGGCCGTGTCGAAAGCCCTTGACCGCATCGAGGCCGACCGGCAGCAGCAGCAGACGAGCACGGCATCGCAGGGCGTGATGATCCCATGATCCCGGAGGATCTGCGGCCGGTCGTGGGCAAAGTCGCCCAGGCGCTCAAAGCGAAAAACGGCCAGAACCTTGCTGAACTTCGGGAAACGACGGGGATCGCTCCGGCGGTCCTGGTATCTGCAGTCGGCGCGATGCTGACCGAGCGGTTCATCGAACTTCGCACGGATGCCAAGTACTACCTCCGCATCGTGCTCGGGCCAGCGCCGCTCTATGAACGCGCGGACTTCGAGTACGCCACGCTCGCCCGCGTCACCGCGCAGACGCTTCCTGAAACGGGCACGTTCGACGATAATATTGCCTTTATCGCGGAACGCGACCAGGGCGATCGGGGAACGTGCGTCGGGCAGTCCGGTGTCGGCTACCTCGACCTCCTCTACGTCGAGAACACGGGCGACCTGCCGACCCCGGCGGATTTTGCCCAGATCAAACGCGACCTCGACCACGGCGACGGGCTCGTGCACGACCACCTGCTGCGGCAATCCTTCTCGGCACAATGCGCGTATTCGATCGGCCGCGAGGAAGGCAACATCACGCATCCCGAAGGGTCGCTCATCGCGCCGACTGCACGTGCACTCGTCAAAGTCGGGTGCTGCTTCGAGGACCAGTGGCCGACCGCCAAGAAACCGACGATGACGTATCCGCTGCCGCCCGGCGATGTGTCAAGCGAGCTTGTCCTGCACAAGATCGGCGGGTATGCGGTCGCGCGGAACTGGACCGATCTGCTGCTGGCAATCGACAAAACGAAAAAAGCCTGGATCTCGGTCCCGATCTACTCGAACTTCATGCAGATGGAAGGGGGGAACGGCGACCTGCTGATGCCGGGGAAGGGCGACTACATCATCGGCTGGCACGCGCTCCTCGTTACCGGGCGGGACGCGCTCTCGAAAAACCGCCTGCGGATCCGGCACTCCTGGGGCAAGTTCTGTAAGATCGACGGCTGGCTCTCAAAGGAGTATTTCGACCTCGGCTACGGGGAACTCTACGTGCTGCTCGATTCGGAGGATACGAAACGGTTGCGCGATCTCTACGTGACTGTCCAGATCCGGACGGACACGCCCTGCCGCGTCGTGCTCGAAGGATCGTATCTGGGGATCGTCACCCCCGATCAACCTCTCAAGGCGAGTCTCGAGATTGGCCGGTACTACACGTTCACGGCCGATCCGCTCGATGAGAGTCTGCCGCTGAAGGTAGGCAATACGGTCCCAAAGGCGACCGATACGGTGATCGAACTCCTCTATGGTGCACCGACACCGAACCCCGAGCCGGAGCCGGAGCCGGAACCCGAGCCGGAGCCGGAGCCGGAGCCCGTACCCGAACCCGATCCCGTACCGTCTGGCCTGCTCGCGCTGCTGCTGGACTTCCTCACCTGGCTCCTCGGGCTCGTCACGTTCAAGCGCTATCGGGGCAAATGATGGCAAAGAAAGAAAAACGGGGCCGTAAACCGAACCAATGGTATATCGACCACGACAAACCTATCCCGGGGTGGACGATGCAGACCTACCTGCTGAAAGGGGTACCGATGCCGTCGTGCATGGGCGAGGTGGAGAAAGAACCTGCACGTGCAGAACCCCCGATGGTCCTCATGCCGGCGTCGGCCGTCACCGCGATCGTGCACGGGCAGTCGGTGATCGCCAGCGGGGTATCGGCGCTGCACGACGACATAACCGCGATGCGCGAGGATATCCAGCAGGCCCGTACCGTCCCGCGATCGTCCGGGGTCTCCGAGGCGACGGCTGCGGCGCTCCTTCCTATGATCGAGCGGCTGGTCCCGGGCATCGACCGCGTGAACGCGAACCTGCTCGGTGTCGAGCGGCAGGCGGCGAAACTGCACGCGGACCTCACGAAACCGAGATGATCGAGCCATGACCTATCCCAAAGACCGCCCCGTAGCGGCGATCGTGCGCGACCTCGATCGGTTCGTCGAGGACATGGATCGGTGCTCGATGCGCCAGATCGACCAGTACGAGTCCCTGAAAGGGCTCGTAACCGAACTCAAAGCGGCGATCCGCCGCCAGGGAACGATCGTCGAATAACCGAAGGCAGCCAGGATGATGGCCTACCATGCCGAACCTTCAAGCGGAAACCGAGGGCATACGGTGGATTTCTTGCGAAGCAACCATACTCATAGCATCGGCACAACGCGGTCAGCCGGGCCGGACAGGCTGCCGTCTACACCTTGAGCGAGATACACGCTCTTCAAGAACGGGCCGCCTGAGGCAGTCGGGCGGCCCTACCTACCTCCCGCTGCACGTCCCGGAGCGCGTATGACTCCGACCGAGACCGGAGGGCGTCGAATAATCAAAGCTTTTATCAGGTGGATGTATGACTCTCATCTTGCGGTCAAACTCGTGAACGGGTACGTAAACGAGCTTCCCCGCGCGACTGCCCTGCATCTGGCAGATCGGTACGTCGAGGAGACGCAATGCAGCAGACCACAATCGACAGCGATCGAGAGCAGGTCGCCAGAGACCAGCGCGACAAAATCGTGTCCCATCTCAAAGAGGGCATCAAAGCAGGAAAGCGCTATTTTAAATCGAAATACATCGGGCGAGCGATCGGCCTCTCCCCCAAAGAAGTAGGGGGCCGGATGGCACAACTGATGCAGCTCTGCGACGAGCTCCGTATCATCAAATACAGTTATTCGGGGTCCACGACCTGGCTCGTGACGGTCGCGGAGTAGCGAGGGGTCGGATTCGATAGGTTTTAAGAACCACCAGGCAGACGCCTCTTCATGCGTGCGAAAAACGCCTTTATTCTTCTCCTGATAGTCGTAGCGCTCCTTGCCGTGGCGCTCTGTGCTGCACCTGCGGCAGCGTGCCGCTGTTACTGTCCGCCCCCGCCACCCCCGCCACCGGGCCCGGTCGCGGGCGGTGCACCAGGGATCTCCGGCTACGGCTGGAAGACCGGCGAGTGGGGGTATGCAGGATGGCAGGACCACGGGTATGTCTCGACGGTCGAGCTCACCGAGGAGCAGGCCAGCCTCATCTACCTGCACGTGCAGTTCCCGAACGGTGGCCGGCTCAAGAACGTGCAGGCCGCCTACCTCTCGGACCCGAACGAGCCGGCCGTGAATACAGACGGGTCGATCGGCTACTGGTTCCCCGAACCGCGCGGCTTCAACCGCTGGAATGTCCGCGTCGGACCGCTGTACGCCATCCACAACCCGATGCACGTCCTGTATGTGTCCGTCGAGAAGGTGCGGGACTCCCCGACGCCGATCACCCTCAGCCTCGAGACGCCGAACGGGCGGATCCTCTGGACCGTGACGACCACCGATCGCGTGAGCGATTATACGATCCATCTCGTGCGGTGACGGATGACCGCGACAGGCCGGCACTACCAGGGAAGGTTCGATCGCGTCTTTGCGATGCCGAACCGCGAGACCTTCAAGATCCGGCCGATCCGTGATTTTCTCGAGGAGGAGACGCCGGCCGAAGGGCTCGGGCTCGATCCCTTCGCCGGTAACAACAGTCCGGCGCTCATCACGAACGACATCAACCCGGACTGTAAGACCGACTACCACCTGCCGGCGCTCGAGTTCCTGCGCCAGTTCCACGATGGATCCTGCACGTACATCTACATCGATCCGCCCTACACGGGCCGCCAGATCAAGGAGTGTTACGCGAAACTCGGGCTCACCGTCACGATGATGGATACCCAGACTGCCCGGTTCATGCGGCTGGTCAAACGCGAGGTCGTGCGACTGCTCGAGCCGGGCGGTATTGCCATCTGCTGCGGCTACAATACGATGGGGATCGGCAAGACCCTCGGATTCGAGATGTACCGCATCCTCGATGTGTACCACGGCGGCGGGCACTACGATACGCTGGTGACGGCCGAACGGAAACGCGGCCGGAAACCGGATCGCCGGCCTTTATCTCTTCTGGTATAGAGTAATCCCGTGTGGATCATCGTGCGGACCCTGACGATGCGCCCGACGACGTACACGATGATGAACGGTACGGTCGTGCACCGGCGGGAGTCGAAACGACAATGGCGAAAGGTCTGCTGGACGGTGAAAGAAGCGGAACGGTACTTAGGCCGGCCGCTCACTGAAGGAGAGAAGAACGGGACATGCACGGAACGTATCAGCCCAAACCCGAGACGGCAGCGCTCTTAGCTTGGTGTCTGGCCGAAGTCAAAGCGCTGCCCTACGCCGCAACGACGCGCTGGCTCTTCTATAACGCGGCCCAGAACTACGTGCCCCTGAAGGGACGGCGGTTCACGAAGAAAGACTACAAGAACTTCATCCACCTGCTCTCCCGCGCGAGAAAAGCCTTCTATGGCGGGTGGACTCCCGCTACGCTCATGGACGACAAACGCGAGATCCACCAGATCGGCGGCGGTTGGGATACGCCGGCAGAGTGGTTCGAATCGTTCCGCGAGCGAACCTGCACCCTCGACAAACGGCGGACCCAGAACAAGATCATCATCCTCTGCTATGAAGCCCAGGCGATGCACCGGCAGTTCGAGTACTACACCGAGGAGTACTACGTCTCGCTCGTGCCCTTCTCCGGGGATGCGTCGATCGACCACAAATGGAAGCTCGCGCGGATGATCGACGATCTCCACCAGTACTACGAGCTGCCCGTGAAGATCCTGTACTTTGGCGACCTTGACGAGAAAGGGATGCAGATCCCGAAGAGTGCCATCAGGGACGTGCGGGCCTGGTGCAGAACGGACTTCGAGTACGCGCGGATCGGGCTCTGCCCCGAGCACGTCGAACGGTGGTCCCTCATCGAGAACCCCGAGAAGCCCGGGTACCAGTGGGAAGCGATGAGCGATGCAGCCGCCCGCGAGCTCATCATCGGAGCGCTCGATGCCGAGATCGACCGCACCGCGATCTGGGACGTGCTCGAGCGCGAAGAGGCGGCGACCGACCGATGGAAGCAGGCGATCGGGACGGCGATCGACGATCTCACCGGGGAGGAGGAGTGATGGCAGCCGAGGATCCGCCCCGCATGGTGCTCGTGAAGCGCTACGAGAAACCCGCTCTCGCCCATGCACACCTGAAGAAGCTGCAGCGTGAAGGGCGCACGTCGGCCTGCGTGGTCCCGAGGACGGTCTGGGACGTACTGGATTATCTGTGAACTGTCACCTGTCCACGATGCGAGCTGCGGGTATGTCCACGATAAACCGCCTCTTCCCCTATAACGGTTGCCCTCTTTCCGACAATAGGGATTAAAGGTAACGCGAGGATCGTCCGCGACCGCTCCGCCGTCCGTTCACCCCCTGTTACCCCCCCATTTTCCGCTTGTGGAGACAAATCGGAAATACTATCATCTGACCGGGTGACGGATCCCTGATGGCCCGAAAAAGTCGCTACCGGATCGGTGAAAAGTCGTTCTCCACGAGCGAGTACCAAAAACTGCTCGCGGCCATCGACACGCACGAGGACGACGTACTGATCAAGCTCGCGGTCGCCTGTGGGTTCCGCCGTGAAGACATCGTGAACCTGGCGATCGCCAACATCAATCTCGAGGCAGGCCAGATCCGGTTTGTCGAGAAGAAGAAGCACGAGTACAAAGGCGGACCGTCGATCATCCGCACCGTCCCGATCGGGCCGCAGATGGTCCAGACGCTCCGCATGTATCTCGCGGAATTGCCCGAAGACCAGGAATACCTCTTCCCGTTTTGCAGTAAAACAGCGTATAACCGTCTGCGTCGGCTCTGCGACCGGGCGAAGATCCCGCGTCGGCCGTTCCATGCCCTCCGCAGCACGTGTATCAAACGCTGCCAGGCGGCAGGCTGGACGATCGAGCAGGTCGCGGCGCTCGTGAACGACACGATCAAGGTCATTCAGGAGCACTACAACACGCCGTCCGAAGACGAAGTGCGCGAGGCTGCCCAGGGAAGAGAGCATATCTGAGCGGAGAGAAGGGGATGGGAGACGAGAGAAGAGTTCCGAACGGATGGGCGATCTACGAACCGCCCGTAAAACAGCACGTGCTCTGGCACTTTTTCGAAGACGGCCGATCGCTCTGCGGCAGCGTCGAAGTCGAGACGGTCCCGCTCGAGGAAGGGGCGCGGTTGCTCGATGAAGATACGACCCGGCACTACATGATCGCCCGATCGGACGTGCCGTACTGCCTGGAGTGCATGAAGAAGCGGGAAGAATGGCGGGCCGCGCAGCACGCAGCGAAGGGGGAGGCATGACCGAACCCCGCCGCGAGTTCACGGCCCGGGCCTCGTTCACGCACCAGGAGGCAGAATGGATCATCGACGAGCTCGACCGGCTCGCCTTCGAGCACCCGGCGCAGTACGAACCCTGGCACGACGCGCTCAAATCAACGATGCGGCAGGCCATTCTCGATGCGAAGACCGAGTACTGCCCGCATTGCATCCACCGCGAACCGTCTTTCGATGAAACGGCCCAGATCTGCGGATGGGGTTGCGAGCTGCCCGGCGACGACTGCCGATTCGAGGAGAATACGAGCGACGAGTTCCAGACCATGAGCGAAGCAATGCTCGCGGGAGCGGTGGTCTTTCGGGCCTCGGTCCGGGACACGCCCGGCCAGGCGGCGATCGTCGTCCGCTGTCCGCGCGAAGGGTATCGCTTCGCGTCGGTGCGGGATCGCTGTCAGGACTGCACGTGCAGGGTGCTCGTGCCGGCTGAACAAACAGGAGTCTTTTGCAGTTTCCCTCGGGACCACATCACGGTCAAGAAACTGTAATCGAAGAGGGGTACCACCTATGCGACGAGTGAACGTGAGGACGGCCTATAACGAGGTCGTCGTGTTCGTCGAGGATGAGCAGGGGCTACGCCAGCTCAAAGATGCGGTTGCGACGTTGAACCAGATTCCCGGCGTGCCCCGCATCGAGGTTCAGGACATGGGCGAAGTCAATGCCAGCGATGCGTTCCGCAGCACGTACAAGGCATCGTTCATCGTGAACGTGATGCTCGAGCGCGATACCTGCCTGACCGCCATCGATCCCGATGTCGGCGGATGGGTCGATTCGGAGAGCAAGATCCGCGTGCTGGCGACGCCGACCGGTGCCGCGCTGATCGAACCGCGCCGCGATGGCGGCACGATTGTTTGGAAAGTGACAAGCATTCAATGACAGAGAAGGAGTGAGAGTGTGACGGATAACGAATCGACGACAAACGACAAAAAAGACGACTGCGAGACCTGCGAGCACAAAGCGATCTGCGACCGCCTCAAATGCGAGTCGGCCTTTGGCAAGCTCGGTATCGCGGTCGTGCCGCTGAACAAGCTGCCGGACGGCCTCCCGCCGCTGGACCAGTACGCGAAGAACCTCGTTGCGAGGTCGTGCGCCGATGTCGCCCTCCTCGAAGCCGAGACCGGGTTTCAGGTGATGCACATGCAGATCTCGCGGAACCCTCATGGCGGACTCGACGGGCACGCGAGCATCGCGGTCCATGATATCGACACCGCGCAGCGCATCACGGATCCGGGCACGGATTTCCTCATGGCCCGGTTCGATATCGTGCTCCGGCCGGCGACGGTCGGAACGCTGCCGCAGATCCGGAACGAGGGATGGGTCTATGCGGACGACGACAAACCGGGCTCGATCGGGATCCGGGCGGTCCTGCACCCCGATCTCGACGAACCCTACATGGAAGAGCTGAAGGCGGCGCTCGAGAGCGATATCGCGGCACGGATACGATCGTGGTGCACGACGATGAACGAGGCGCTGGCGGCACGCCGGACCGCGAAAGCAAAGGAGCGGTCGAATGGGACACACTGACCCGCTGCCGACCGGCCCGGCACCGTCGATCGAGTCCCTGCTCAAGCGTCGGTTCACGCAGTCGATTCGGTATGCCGACAAACACCTGCACGTGCAGGTAACAAACGTCACGATCCGGCGTCTCGAGTACGGGCACGACAAGTTCGAGGTCACGGTTGCCCATAAAACCCCGGAGAGTTCGACGGCGACGATCACGAAATGGACTGAGGACTATGAAAGTAAAAATCGTTAATTTTACACCCAAGGGAGAATACACGCGGTCTGAAGTGCCGATCGATAGCTGGGTCGATCGGATCAAAAAGAAGCTCGACGAGCACGGGTGTACCAATGTCATGGTGATGCACGAGAATATCACGCTCGACGACGGGCAGAAGGTCCGCTACTATCGGCTGGTCTACACGCACTCGGGCTCAAGTTTCGTGACCGAGTTTCCGATCCTCTACATCGTCAATAAAAGGACGGGCAAAAAGCGGCTGGCAATGAACGTGATCGGCCGCATCATCCACGATCGCATTGTTGCATCTCTGGTGCAGGCGGATATGAATGTAGTGGACTTCGAACAAGCGATGTTGCCCTACCTCGCGGTCCGCGACGAGGGTACCGGCGACGTGAAAGAGATGCAGGAGTTCGTTACCGATAACCGCGAGATCCTGATCCACGGGCCGGTACGGATGGCGATGCTGCCGCCAGGGAAACCGGGCGAACCATCGAAACCCGGCGAGACCACGATTCACACGGGGCCGCTGCCGGACTACCTGCGCTTCGAGCTCAACGAGCGGAGGGCGACGAAGTGATGCATCCCGCCGAGGTCATGCTGAACGAGATTCACGGGCTGCTCGAGTCCGCGCACTACTTCCTCCCGGCCGAGATGACCGAACGGATGCAGAAGTACGGCTACACGCGGACCGGGACGACGCCGACCGAGGACGGCACGTGGGCAGATGTCTGGCTGCACAAGACGGGCCGAATCCTCCTCTTCACGCAGACCACGCCGCCGCACTACCGGATATACCTGCTCAGTAAAGCGGGCGTCTACCAGACCGCAGGGGGATGAGATGGGGCTGCACTTCTCGAAGATCTCGATCGTGCCGATCCTGCTCGAGACCAAGACCCATACCCGGCGGTTCTGGGACGCGCCGCGCGTCAAAGTCGGCAACCGGTACAAATGCCGCACCAATCGGTTCTCTAAAAAGTTCTTTGCGATTATCGAGGTCACGGAGCTGTACCGGGAGCCCCTGGGCCTGATGAACGACCATCAGGCCCGGCTCGAGGGCTACGAAAACGTCGCGGATTTCAAGCAGAGTTGGATCAAGATCCATAAAGGCTGGCAACCGTCCCGCATGGTCTACGTCGTCGGGTTTCGGGTGGTCGCGGTCCCGGTGTCGCTTCGCGCGGATTTCGGGTACTTCATGGGACTTGAACCAGAGGACGCCGAAAAGTTCTGGAATACGTGGTTTTGGGGCGATCCTCATCCCATATTGAGCGATATGGGCTGCAAACGGTTATAACCGGACAATACGCACGGTATTTTGTGGTGAGATGACTGACCATTCGGGCACAGGGCAGCTCTCCCACACGCAGGCTATCACCGCGATTCAGTAGATGACGGTCGCTGCCCGGAGTCGGGCACCGGGCAGCACCCATAACTCAAACTTTCGCCATGAATGGCAGGCCTCAGCAGCGTAGTTGGTACGGACGGGGGTTTGGCAGCTCTCGATTTAACAACCAAAGTGCAATCCAAAGCGCAGGGGGGGTAGATCCTCCTCCGAGTTTTTCCCCCTGCGCTTTTCACGGCTGCACGTGCAGGTGGGATAAGTAACCGCTCGCCGCCCGCAGCGTGCCGCAGAGCGTCTTGAGCTCCTCGAATGCCTGCCGGTCGCAGCGCTCGAACGATTTTGATAGGGTCCGCTGCTCGACGAGCTCGATCAGGGCCGCCAGTACGAGCGGGTCGTCGGGAATCTCGAGCACGCCGTCGATCGCTTCCTGGATGATCGGCACGGTCTCGATCGCGCCTTCCTGCTGCTTGACGATAAAATAATCCCGAACGGCCCGCATCGCCTGAACGACGATATCGTTCTGGATTTCAGTTAAAATGAGAGAGTCTGCCACGCGAGGATCGTCCACGCGCCATTACTTTAAAGGGTACGAAAAAGGGTAGGCTTTGGGTTCAAGCATCCAGAAGATCGACGGATTGTGCAGGAACGCTTTGCGGTGCGGGTAGGGGATGAGCCCGGCCGCGACCATTGCATCGACTTCGACCTGCTGCACGCGATGGAAATAGCAGCCCATCACGCCCTCCGCACGCCGGCCTCGGTTTCGATGAACTCGAGCAGCTTCCCATTCAGATCGGGGTGCAACTCGCGGATCGCCCGAATAAAATCCCCGATCTGCATCGGTCGGTGGTTGAGCTTCGCTATCGTGTACGCGACACGGATCACGGCCTCGCGCCGTCGCACGCTGCCCTCGTCCTCGAGTACGGCATCTTTCATCTTCTTCTCGGCCCGCTTCTTTGCAGACTGCATCACGTCGATCAGGGCGTCGAGCGCGGCCTGTCCTGCCGCTCGCACGTCGTCGGGAATCTCCGGCTGGTAGTCCCGGACATACTGCAGATACAGCTTCAACTCGTCGCCCGTATAGCCGGGTTTTGGACGGAACCACGATCCGAGAATCGAGCGGACCACGACCTTTTCATCGTCGCCGGACGGGGCGGCGAGGAAGATCTTGAAGTCGAACCGATCCAGGAGCTCAGGGGAAAAATTCTCGGTGCGGTTCGCGCAGGCAATGATGCGGGCCTGCGCGTCGAACCGGGCGCTCTTGCCGCCGGCCTCGATCTCAACAAACCCCTCCTCCATCGCTTCGAGGAGCCCCTGCCGATCGCCGTGGGGGAACTTGTCGAGTTCGTCGATACAGCAGACACCTTCATGGGAACGCGGCACGGCTCCTGGCGTGATCTCGGCTCCTGCCGCCGACCCGAGGAGCCCGACCTTCGTTGTCTGCTGGCTGCATGACACCGCCCCGAGCTGGCGGGCGATCCACGTCCGGATCGCACTCTTCGCGGACCCTGGATCCCCGTGCATCAGGAGATGGACGCGGCCACGGTTGCCATACTGATCGCCGGGACTCGCAAGACAGTAGAGCGCGGCCCGTTTCACGTGCGCGAGCCCTTCGATCTTCGGGTTGATCTGCGCCGCCCAGTGATCGACCATATCGGCCCCGCTGGCGACCAGAGCATCGAACGCCGCCACCTGATCGGCCGAGAGTTGGAGGGGAGCGGCAGCCGCCGCAGCCGCAGCGCTCCGTTCTGCACGTGCAACTTTATACTCGTCGAGCACGGCCTCGATCGCCATCGGCCCGTGCGTCGTGCGATACGTCGGACCCCGGCCGCCCTCAGTGACGGTCTGCACGAGCCCGTGCTCGAGCAGCGTCTTGATCTGGCGTCGGGAGAGCGTCACGATATCGGAGACATACCAGCCGGCCTCACCCATCAGCTCGCTCGACTCGTAGCGCTGAATCCGCCCGAGCACGTCCTCGAGCAGCGGATCCTCGTCGATGAGGCGGAAAACGTCGGCAAGCTGGATCGGTTCGGTCCGCGCTTCTTCGAAAAAGGGATTCATAGCGGTACCTCGACGTTGATGCACTTACAGAGGTCCGCGATCGTCCGCTCGATATCGGTGTCCTGCTCTTCGAGCTCCGCGATCGCGTTGTAATGGCAGCTCATCTTGTCCTCGATTTCGCGCTTCTCCCGCGTGAGCTCGTCAATCTTCGCGCGGATCGCCCCGTTCGGATCGGCCTCCTGCGTCGAGAGCTTGGGAAACTCGAAGTCGATGCACACGTGGCATTTCACCGGGTGGGAATAGTATGCGCCGTAGTTGAGCGTGCCGCACTTCGGGCAGGTCCACGTGATCAGCATCTCCTCGAGCGTGATCCCCCGCTTGGCAAGAAACGCCCGCAGATCCTCAGTCGATGTAAGGGTTATCTGGTGTGCAGCGTCCATATCAGAGGTCTCCTAGAAACGTCGGCAGGTTCCCGTTGCGGTTGTGCAGAAGTGACGCCAGCGCGGCCACGATGGCCTGCTGTGCATCGGTGAGGTCCGAGACGATGATCGGATCGATGATCACGGCCTTCCAGCCGTCGAGCCGCTGATACATCGCTTTCAGTTCCTTCTCGGCCATATCATGCGTTGGGGTGATGGCGGTATCGGTCATTGCTCCCCCGTGGCGAACTTGCCCCCGCCGGGCATCTCCTCGCAGCTTGGCGGGGTGTTCTCGGCATGGAGCTGGACCTGTGCAGCCGCGATCGCGCCCTCGGCATCCGAGAGCGCCCGTAAGAGCGCGGGCCTCGTGGTTTTACTGTCGCGCTCGAGCTCGTAAGCGGCGCGGGTGTGCTCGCGGGCTCGCGCGAGAAATTGCATCTGGGCGATGTCCTGCTGCCGCCACTCGTTGTATGCCATCACCGATCGCCCCCCTCGGCCTTCGCTCGGGCCTCCTCTTCTTTGATCTCGCGCTCGTTCGCGTCGCTCGCTTCTTTCAGGTTATCGGCGGCGAACCGGACGTACTCGCTCGTCGTCGGGTCGCGGATGCGCCGGGCGAGCTGCATCAGGGTGTTTCGATGCACCGTGAGATGCTGCCGCAGCGCGACCGGCGGAAAATGGTAGTCTTTCTTCCCCTTCGCCTCTGCACGTGCAGGTTTTTCGCCTTTCATGGGATCTCCTCCAGGGCGGCTGTCTTGATGTAGTACTCCTGCCCGTCCTCGAGACGGATCTTCACCGGGC
>JAEAME010001077.1_pt1 | contig 21230 bp, 15 predicted proteins | sample 8958731 | NCBI WGS metagenome assembly JAEAME01 (sample SAMN16933194, study PRJNA681113) | bioreactor sludge metagenome | isolation source: anerobic bioreactor sludge (Control) | place: India:Bengaluru | collected 2018-10-24 | reverse complement strand
GCGAGAAGGCCGTGCTCCACGTCATCTCTGCCGCAGCGGAGAGCGGACTCAAGGGGCCCAAACACCTCACCATTCGCATGCTCGGGGCCGATGGCGGGCGCATTGACCATACCCTGGCGAACGTGCTCCTCTCCGCGCGCTATGCCGCGTCGGCCGACGTGCGGCTCGTGGGCGGAGGCTGGGAGCTCTGGGCCGTCGAGGGCCGCTGCGAACTGGGCCTGGGTGTAGGGACTCCCGTGTCTCTGCTTCCCCTCGCCGCGGGAGTCCACATCGCCTCCTACGGCCTTCGCTGGGCCCTCGACGAGGTTGTCGAACGCGGCTCGCGCGGTCTGAGCAACGAGGTGGTCCTGAGCGACGCCGCCATCGACGTTACCGGCGGGTCGGTCGTCGTCGTCGCCCTGACCACCTTGCAGGCGTCCAAGAGGGGAGTGATTCCGTGCCGCGGATCGAGTTCGGGGCCCTCGACTACGGGCTGATCATCGCCTACTTCGCCGTCCTGATGGTAGCGGGCCTAGGCTGGCTCCGTCGCGGGCGCACCGCCGACGACTACTTCCTCGCTGGCCGGACCCTCACCATACCGGCCTTCGTGGCCACCCTGGTCGCAACGTGGTACGGCGGCATTCTTGGGGTAGGGGAGTGGACCTATCAGAGCGGCCTCTCTGTCTGGCTGGTTTTCGGGGCCCCCTACTACGTCTTCGCCGCGGTCTTCGCCCTCGTCCTCGCGCCGCGCATCCGGCAGGCCTCCCTATACACCATCCCGGACAAGATCGACGAGGCCTACGGCAAGCCCGCCGCTCTCGTTGCCGCCGGGTTCATCTACTTCCTGGCTACGCCTGCCCCCTATGTATTGATGCTCGGCACCTTGCTCCAGCTCATCTTCGGCTGGCCCATCCTGCCCGCGATGGTCGTGGGCGTCGTTCTCTCCACCGCATACGTCTACGCGGGCGGCTTCCAGTCCGATGTCCGCGTGAACATTGTCCAGTTCGTCCTGATGTGCGCCGGCTTCATCATCATGAGTCCATTTTGCGTCAGCGCTTACGGGGGCGTCGGGGCCCTCCGTCAGGCACTCCCCGCCGAGCACCTCACCTGGCACGGCGGCAACTCGGCACAGTACATGATCGCCTGGTTCTTCATCGCCCTCTGGACCCTCGTCGACCCCTCCTTCCACCAGAGATGCTATGCGGCGAGGAACCCCGAAACGGCCCAACGCGGCGTCTTCGTGAGCATCGGCTTCTGGATGATCTTCGACTTCCTGACCTGTGCCGTCGGCCTCTACGCACGAGCCGGACTCCCCGACCTCGCCGAGCCCGTCATGGCTTACCCACTGCTCGCCAACGAGATCCTCCCCGCGGGGGCCAAGGGGCTGTTCTTCGTCGGCCTGCTCGCGACGATCATGTCCACCCTCGTCAGCACTATGTTCCTGTCAGGCGTCACCTTCACCCGCGACTTCGTCTACCGTCTGCTCGGCGGCGATCCCGATGAGCGGCTGAACCTGCGCACCGTGCTCGGCCTGCTCGTCACGACCGCCATCGCCCTGGCTCTCGCGGTGACCGTTCCCTCGGTCGTTGACCTCTGGTACAACGTCGGCACCGTGTTCATCCCCGGACTCCTGCTGCCCCTGCTGACCGCGTACTGGCCGCAGTATCGCGTCGGGCGCGGGAGCGCCGTCGCCTGCATGCTCCTCGCCACCGGCGTCTCACTGGCCTGGATGGTCCTCGGCAACCTGAACCCGGGGGAGTTCGGCCCCCAGTACCCTCTCGGACTGGAGCCCATGTACCCAGGGCTAGCGGTCTCGCTGATAGGCTTCGCGCTGTGCCGAATGCTGCGTCAGCGCCCGCACAGCACGTGTACTACCTGATCGGCCTCGAAGGGCAGCGGCGCCAGGAGCTGTTGGCCTTGCCGCGCGGCAGTGACGCGCCGCACCTCGCCCGTCGCCGGCTCCAGCACCTGAACGGCGACCGGCTCGGTCCCCTCTCCAACGGGTAGCACCAGTTGCTGACCGCATTCCCGTCCCGGCGCCGCGAGGCAATACCCGCCATCGGGCGCCAGCTTGTTATGGGGGGCCATGCGGTCCAGGTTGACCACCTCCCCATTGACGAAGCGGCACGCGTGGCCCAGCCACCGTCGACGTTCCGCACCGACGTCGGCGCCCACCACATGGGGGTCATACCCCATGATCCCGGTCTGAGGAGTCTCCTGATCGGCATCGTTGTGGAAGAAGAAGTGGCCCCCGCCAAGGAGCACGCTCCAAAGATCCTCGCGCACCTCCTCGCCTCGGTACGGTGGCCCCTCGAGGAACACGTACGGGCGCGGCGGCTCACCCGCGAAGCCTCGGACGATGTCCGGGTTCTTGTCCCGCGTGTTGAGAGTCGGGCTCATGACCAGATCCACCTGCTCCCGCCGCGGCTCCCAATCGCACCACAGCGCTCCGCGGCTGCGGAAGAACTCCGCGAAGTGGTCGCCGCAGTTCCCCTCCGAGTAAGAGTGCTCATCCATGAACACGAAAAACACGTTGCCATAGCGCCGCGTGTCGCGGATGAGCTTGTCCGCGAAGCGCTCCCAGATCCACTGCGTCTTGAGCGCGGCCGGCCACTCCTCCGACCATGGCCGGTCCAGCACCTCAGTGCCCGGACTCTCGATGATCTGAACCTGGGTGATCGGATTCCCCGTGTCCTCCACCGGCCCGCCGTTCCGCGCATTGAGAGGGTGGTACTCCCAGTCCGGTTGATGCTTCGGCCAGCCGAAGAACACCGTGACCCCCACCACGAGCCCGCGGCGGCCTGCATAGCGGCAGAGATCCCGCAAGCGTGGCCAGTAGTGGTCCGGTCCTATCCCCTCATCGAACCGCGTGAGGTCCCACTGGGGGCGTCCATCCGCGGCGAGGGCGCCGACTGTCCGACGAGCCCACGGCATCAGGTCGGGATAGACGTATCCGTACCGCTCCTCGACGACCGAGCCATCGGCTCTCTGCCTCGCGGGGATGAAGGTCCAGATGTGAACGGCATTGAGCCCTGCGGCGGCGCAGTCATCGATCCATCGGCGGTAGTCGAGGTTCGCGTTCTGCATGACGCACTGAGTGCCGCTGTCACCGACCAGCACACGGGTCGCGCCGTTGACCGTGACATAGTGCCCACCGGGGCTCACCCCGAGATCCATGGGGCCGAACTGCCCCAGCACGGGGTCGAGCAGCGCCACCAGCGCCACACACGCCGTTACAGTGGTTGCCGCCGCGCGAGCCCTTGCCATGCTATCCCCTCCCGATGCTTCTCGGCTTGAACCGGTCCGCCTGAGCCGACGATGCCCTCCATGGCATCACAGTCGGCAAGACCCTTCCTAGAGGGTAGACTGAAGACCTACCATCGCTAAGGAGATTGCCTCATCTTGGCCCTGTCGCCCCACGAACTGCTCCGCGTGCTCAAGCCCGCTCGGTATGTGGGCGGTGAGTTAGGTTCGGTGAAGAAGGACCATCGCGATGTGTCGCTCACCTTCGCCCTGGCCTTCCCTGACGTGTACGAGATAGCCATGAGCCACCTAGGTTCCCAGATCCTCTACGCTGTCCTCAACAGCAGGGACGCCATCGCGTGTGAGCGCGTTCACGCTCCGTGGCCCGACTACGCGGCGCTGCTCGAGGAGAAGGGTCTGCCACTCCACTCCCTGGAGTCACATACGCCTATCGGCGACTTCGATGTGCTCGGGTTCAGCCTGCAGGTCGAGGCGTCCTACACCACGGTGCTCTGGATGCTACGCTTGGCCGGGCTGCCCCTGCGCTCGTCCGAACGAGTCTCGGGACCCATCGTCATTGCGGGCGGGCCGTGCTGCGTCAACCCCGAGCCTATGGCCCCCTTCATCGATGCCTTCGTCATTGGCGATGGGGAGGAGGTCGTGCTCGAACTGGCCGATCACCTCATCGCCAACCGAGGTGAGGCCCGATGCAACAGGATCCGTTCACTCGCGACAATACAGGGCGTGTACGTGTCCGCCCTCTATGATGTGGGCTCCGCACCTGGCGGGTGGTCGTACGTGACTGGGCCACGTGAGGCGGCCCCGTGGCCCGTGAGGCGTCGCCTGGTGCGGGATCTCGACGCGGCGCCGTACCCCCTCGAGCCAATAGTGCCCCACGTCGAGGCTATCCACGACCGCGCGACCCTCGAGATTGCCCGCGGGTGCACTCGCGGCTGCCGTTTCTGTCAGGCGGGGATGATCGACCGGCCGGTGCGGAACCGCTCGGTCGGCGCCCTACAGGGTCAGGCCAGCGCGATCCTGAGCTTCACGGGTCACGAGGAGCTGGGGCTACTGTCCCTTAGCGCGGCCGATCACCCCGAGATCGGACCGCTGTGCGATCTCCTCGTCGAGACCCACGCCGCCCGGGGCATAGACCTGTCCCTGCCCTCGACGCGTGTCGACTCCCTGTCGGTAGGCCTCGCCGATCGCGTCGCTCAGGTCCGGAAGTCAGGGATCACTCTGGCGCCGGAGGCGGGCACCCAGCGGCTGCGGGACGTCATCAACAAGCAGGTCACGGATGAGGACATCATGGCTGCCGCCACCGCCGCCTTCGACGCTGGCTTCAGCCTCATCAAGCTCTACTTCATGATCGGTCTTCCCACCGAGACCGATGAGGACGCCGAGGGCATCGTCCAGATCATCCGGAGGATCGTCGGCCTAGCCACGAGCCGCGGGATCAAACGAGGCACCGTCGTGACGGCGTCTCTGGCGGCCTTCATCCCCAAACCCCACACGCCCTTCCAATGGTCGGCCCAGGCCGATGGAGAGACCCTCGAACGCCGCCGCCGCATCGTCACAGATGCCCTTCGGAAGGAGCGGCGCGCGGATGTGAGCTGGTCTGACCCAGCCACGGCCCAGCTCGAGTGTCTGCTTGCCCGCGGGGGCAGCGAGCTGGCGCCGGCGATCGAGGCAGCCTTTCGTGCCGGCGCGAAACTCGATGGATGGGATGAGTTCGCCGAGGCCGATCGGTGGGTCCACGCCCTAGCCTCCGCCGGAGTACCGCCGGTGGAACGGGCCGGCGGTCTCCCTGAGGACGGGCCCCTCCCGTGGGATCACATCCACGCCGGTGTGGACCGAGCCTTCCTTCTCCTTGAGGCCGAGCGCGCTCGATCTGGAGAGCTCACGCCCGACTGCGGGGGGGTGAGGTGCTATGGGTGCGGAGCCGGATGCCAGGTGGCTGGTTGAGATCGTCTACCGCAAACAGGGTCCAGCCCTGTTCCTCGGCCACCTAGACGTGATGCGGGCCTTTGAGCGGGCAGTGCGGCGCGCGGGGCTGCCAATAGCCCATACCGAGGGCTTCAACCCGCGCCCAAGGATAGTCTTCGCGTCGCCGATCGGTGTCGGCGCCTCCGGTGACGCCGAGCTGGTCTGCCTTTGTCTCGACCGCTTTACCGCTCCCGTCGACGTGCTGAGGTCCCTGATGCCGCGGATGCAGCCGGGGATCGATCTTCGCGAGGCCCATGCCCTCAAAGGCCGAAAGCCCCCGCCGTACCACCTGATTCCGTGGGCCGACTGGGAGGTATCCCTGCCGCCGGGGACAGCCAGCCACAGTGAGCTGACCGAGCGCTGCGTGACGTTGCTCGCCCAGCCCGAGGTCCTCGTCCAGCGCGAACGTAAGGGCAAGCAACGGCAGCTCGACGCTCGGCCGTCCATCCTCGCACTCGAGGCCACCGGGGACGATGCTCTCGCCATGCGCCTCGAGATGGGCTCTGGGCCCTCCGTGAAGCCGGTCGAGCTGGTCGGTGCCCTTGGGATAGCCACAGGCAGCCCCACCGAACCGTACCCCCTCAGCCATCGGCTCCGATTGGGGCCACTGACGGAGTTGGTCTGAGCCGAACTGACGACTAGGACCTTGCCGCCCGCGTGGCGATCTCCTCCGCCGTCAGGGCACGCGAGTAGACCTTCACCTCGTCGAGCAACCCGATGAAGTGGGCGGCGTGTCCTGCCTGGTAGCTGCCCAGCGTGAGAGGGTAGTCGTTGGGCTTCACGGGGCCAGCACGCTCCATCGAGGCGACCGCTACCCCATCGACGTAGAGCCGCATGGTCTGCCCATCGAAGGTCCCCGCAAGATGGACCCAACGGCCCACGGGCAAAGGCTCGGGGCCCTGGAGGTGGTGGCTCCACGAGGTCTCGGGCACATGGAAGCAGGGCGCCCCCTGCACGACGCCAAGTCGGTAGCCCGCATCGCCGTCGCTATAGACCCGGTTGACCACCCAGGTGTTGCCCTGATCGGCGACATCAGTTCTGACCCAGCACTCGATCGACACTTGCCCCCCGGGGTTCAGGTAGTCACTCGAGGGCACCACTGCGGCGCCGCCATCGCAGACGAGAGCATTGCCGTCGATCCCTGGGGCGCGCGTGGCCTCGAACACGACGCCGCCGTGGCGCCGGCCCGTGTAGTCTAGGGCTACCTGCGCATCAGTGACCTCATCGAACGCCCACCAGCCAATCAGCCCCGCCTCGTCCCCCCCCGGCTTGTGGGCCTCCTCGCGGCCCAGCCTTCCGAGGGCCGTCTCCCGCTGAATCCACTCCCAGTACGCCGTGTCGTAGGGGCCCAATCCCACGTCGCTGGGCAAGTAGTCCGTGTGGTCGGCGGGGGCGTCAGTCAGCACTTGCCGGATGGCATCTAGGTACCCGAACCCGTGACCGACATAGGGGGCGATGTAATGGCCCTCGCCCCACTCGTTCCAGTTGTCGAGCAGGAGCATCCGTCCGCTCAGTGAGTCCTGGTCGAGCTTACCCACAAACTCGACCCCTCGCTCCAGCAGCTGCACGAAGTCCTGAGGCGGGATCTGCCAGATCGACCCCTCGTTGCTCCAGCCGGACCAGCCCTGGGAGAGGGTTGCCACCTGCGGGATGATGCCTATCTCCTCGGTCTGCTCCATGTAGTCGAACTGGGTGTCGATGGCCCGCTGGGGCTCCGGGTTGTCATGGACATACCACACGTAGGCGAAGGTGTAGTCCAGCCCGATATCTCGAATCAGGGTGAGGTGGGTGGGGTCTGTCCCGCGGTACTCGCCCATGAGAGTGATTCCGTCGAAGCCTTCGGCACGGCACGCCTCGGCCATATCGCCGAAAGCCTCGCGGACCGCTTCTACGCTGCCGAGGTCATCGATCAGATACTCGGGCCGGTAGATGAAGAGAACGGGTCTGTTGTCCACCACGAGGTAGCTCGGATGCTTGAAGAAGGTCTCCATCCAGTAGGGCAGGAGGTTCTCCATGAGGTCAGCGTGATCGGCGACGCCCGAAACGCCCTTGCGCTGGTTCTCCCACATGATGGTGAACCGCATCTTGTCGACGAACCGCGATTGGAATAGCTGATGGTGAACTTCATCTGATCCTGGTACTCGGACTTCAGGAAGCCTTCGGTAATGGCGCCCTCTAGCATCGTCTCCACGGGGCCTCCCTGGGAGACGCGATACCAGCAGTAGATGAAGAAGTCGATCCCGTGCTCCACAGCCCACTTGGTCTCCCAGTCCGCCACCTCGGGGGTTACCGCGTCGTAGAAGCCCAGGGCCGGGTACCGGCTCATGTCCCGCCTGACCTGGTCCCATCGGCCATAGGAGTCGGAGTCGGCTTCCCATAAGGGGCAGTGGTGAGCTCCTACGAGGAGCGGCGATTCGGCCTGGTTTGGAGGGGGAACGTAGCCGTCGGGCAGGTTCGGAACGGTGGGGAAGAACCGGATCGGGAGCACCCGCGAGGCTGTCTCACCGGCAGACGAGGCATCCAGTCGCAGATCAGCCCGAACCTCCTCGCTGGCCGTCACGACCCACCTCAGGTCTGTCTCTTCAAGCGGCCCGAGGGTGAGCGAGGCCGCAGCTTCGCCCTCAACCAGGGTCACCCCCTGTGGCACCGAGAGAGCCACCTCTATCTCCAGCGCCTCCTCCGAGGGATTGGCGATGACCGCCCAGATGGGGAGTTCTGCGCCCGCGCGGACGGGCGGAGTGGTGCAGAGGAAGTCCTGGATGTGCACGGCAGGCTCCTGTCCGACGGCCGACCCAGCCGCAAGGCTGGTAAGGTATAAAGCGAGTATCAGTCTCATCGATTGCCTCCTAAGCGCCTTCGCTTAACCATAGGTCGGCTTGTCCATGTCCTAGCCACTAGTCGAAGACGATAGCGACCTTGCCCTTCTGGCCGTCGGCAGCAATCCGGTAGGCTTCGGCCGCCTCGCTGAGGGGCAGGCGCTCGGTGCAGGTCACGTCTGGATGGGCGCCCCAGCGGTCGAGGCGTTCGACAAGCTCCTCAAGGTGCTTCAGCGATGTGACCCACGAGCCATATAGGGTGATCTGCCTATGAATGAGGTACTTGGAGACCTCGAACGTAACCTCCCCGCCCTCGCCCACGTAAGCGCAGCGTCCCCAGTCCCGAGTTCCCTGCAGCGCCAATAGCCGCGCGGCGGCGGCGCCGGAGCAGTCAATGCTTGCCTCGCACCCCCAGCCGCCGGTGAGGTCCATGATAGCGCCGAGTGCCGTGTCGTCGGCTGGCAAGGCATGATCGACGAGTCCGAGGTCCATGGCCAGGGCGCGGCGGCTGGGCGAGATGTCCGTCCCAATGACCTCCGTCGCCCCGAGTGCGCGGCCCAAGTGAGCGGCTGCCAGCCCCACAGGGCCCAGACCCGTGACGAGCAGCTTGTCCTGGCCGCTGACCTGCATGCGGCGCAGGGCCTCATAGGCGGTCCCGTAGCCGCAAGCGCACAGAGCGCCATCTACGTAGGTCAGCGAGTCGGGCAGCTTCACGAGGGTGTTCTCCTCGGCCAGGAGGAACGCCGCGTGGCCTCCATCCCGCTGCCAGCCGTACGCGGCGCGATGCTCGCTGCGGCAACTGATCATGTATCCATGCTTGCACTCATCGCACACGCCACAGCCCGAGATGTGGTAGATCACGGCCCGATCGCCCACATGAAAGCGCTTGCAGCTAGGTCCTACGCGCACAACCTGGCCGCACGGCTCGTGGCCGGCGATGACGTTCTGGTATCCCTCCGGCCCTTTCCCGAGGTGCTCCCGGTAGATTGCGCGGATGTCGCTGCCGCAGATGGACGATGCCTTCATGGCGATGAGCACCTGGCCGTGACTAGGAACGGGCACGGGATACTCCCGGAACTCAACGGTGCTGTTGCCGGGCAGTGTTACGCCGGTCATGACCTCGGGGATGTCCTGCATGCTTGCTCTCCTCACGATTGCTTAGTGCGGTCACTGGCTGAGTAACGGAGACGCGTCAGCCCTCCGCCGCGACTCCATCCATGTCCCACAGGTCTTCCCACCCCGAGGCGCCCTCCCACAGGAACACCTGCCCCTTGATGAGGCGGCAGTTGCGATCGGTACCCGCGATCGCCTCCATATCGGCGGGATTCAGCGGCTCGGACACGATCGCCTTCAGGCTAGCCAGCTGCTGGTCGCGCTTCGCCGAGAAGGGAATCGGCACTTGGCCTCGCTGCTCAGCCCACTTGATGCAGATGACGGCGGGATGAACGCCGAGGCGTTCCGCGATGGCTCGAATCACGGGGTCCTCGGTATCCACGGTATCACCGGGGGTTGTATCGCGGGAGGGGCGGTTGGGCGAGCCAACGGGGCTGTAGCCCACCGGTACGATCCCTTGCTCCAACAGGAAGGCGAACAGCTCCCGCTGCTGCATGTGGGGGTGCAGTTCCATCTGGTTGCAGGCTGGCTTTACCTCCGCATCGCGCAGAAGCAGCTCCAACTTGGGAATGGTCATGTTGGAGGTGCCGATGTGGCGGACCAGCCCCATCTCGACGAGGCACTCCATCTGCCGCCAAGTGCGCATGTAGTCGGCATGGACGTAGGGCCTCGCGAGCGGGTTACGCGCGTCCACGTCGCACCCTGGAGGATGGTGGTTCGGGAAGGGCCAGTGGACCAGATACATGTCCAGAGCGTCCAGCCTCAGGTCGTCCAGACTGCGCCGGCAAGCCGGTATGACCTCCCCCTCGCCATGGCTGTCGTTCCAGAGTTTCGAGGTGATGAACATCTCGTCGCGGGCCACCCCAGCCCTCTGTATGGCCTCGAGCGAGGTACCGATGAGAGCCTCATTGCCGTAGACCGCGGCACAGTCGAAGTGCCTGTAGCCGACCTCAGCGGCGGTCAGCACGCCTTGCGCGATGGTCTCGGCGTCGTAGTGATCGGAACCGAAGGTCCCCAACCCAATGGCCGGCATCCGGGCACCCGTTGGCAGAATCCGGCAGGCGATGCGTCCCGGGTCCACGCCATCGGGCGCAAGGGGAAGCTCGGGGGCGCGATCGGGCATGGGTGACTCCTTACCGCAACCCAGCCGGCCTCAGTCTCTCGTCTGAGAGATCGAGCCGGTACATGATCTGATTGTAGTCGTAGCGGGGAGTCTTAGGCACATCGCCCTCGAACATCTGTGTATAGGTCCCTTGGAAGTAGATGATTCGGCCACCCTCCTGGTCAAGGAACGGGTGGTGCAGTGGATTGTAGAAGCCGTAGCGATCGTGGGAGACGATCTTCTTGGCATCGCGCCAGGGACCAGTCGGCGACTCCGCCTCCAGATACCAGATCTCACCGAGGAAGGAGGGCTCGCCAAAAGCCTCCACGGCGACCATCACCCAGCGCTGGCGGTAGGCGTTCCAGGCGACAGATCCCGCGTGCAGGGTGACCGCGCGGTCTGAGTCGGTGTCCTTGACGTCGTACCTCGCATCGGCCGGGTCTATGGCGCCAGCCTCGATCAGCTCGCGTTCCTCCCGCTGTCCGACGGGATCAGTGCCTGGCCGAAAGCCCCAGACAGGGCGGCCCGCAGCATCCAGATCCAAGCGCGAAGCCGCGCCCTCCCACCGAGCACCCTCCGCCAGGCAGGTGAACGCCTCGTAGGATCCTTGGTCACTGACTGCGGCCAATGTGGCGCGGCAGCGGCTCTGGACGAAGGGCGTGGCGAACATCAGGTACTCACCCTGGCTCAGTGGGTGGCCTCGAGGAGCCTCCCAGAGCCGCTCCAGGCCGAAATGAGCCGCCTTGTCGAAGACCTCGCGGCCCTCGTCGTAGACGGCGATTCCGTGCTCCAAGAGGGCCTCCAGGCCGCGTACTCGTGAGTAGTGGGCAATGAGACGCGACCGCCCCTCACCGTCATCCACGGCGCAGAGGCCGTCGAGCCAGACGGGGCCCTCACCCCCGCTAGGGCACATGGCGCGGACGAAGCCATCCTCGCCCACGATGTACTCGAGATCGATGCCTACTGCGGGGTCGGCAGGCAGATCAGACCATGCGCCGGCCGTGTGGAATAGCCCTAGGGGGTAGGCCAGGCGGTTCGTGTCACCGAAGAGCCACAGAACGCGACCCTCCCACTCATGGGCGAGGACCGAGTCTTGCCCGACGACCCCGCCGTTGAGCAGAGGTTGCCGAACCGGCACCGGCTCACCCAAGCGGTAGGCGTGCTCGTAGGTCCCTGCGCCCGTGAGACGGTAGAGCCGCTCGGCGGTATTCGTGCGGTTCACGGTGATCTCAGCGCGTCCACCAGGGGTGACGTCGAGCGCCACACCCCGGTACCCGAACCCGTCTGCAGGGTACTCGTAGCCATGGCTGGTGACACTGAAGTGGACGGTACGGCCCACGAGGACCGGATCATCAACGGCGATCCATCCTGCACTGTCGCTGATGAACGCGCGTGCATCCATCGTTTCGAGCCGTACAAGGGGTACGCCTCGGCCCGTCTCAGCATCGAGAACACGGATTCCGAAGGGCTGGGCAGAGGCCGGGATGGAGAGCACGCAGATCAGTGCTATGCGCCAGGTATCCATGGGCTGCCATTCGTGGGCCAGCACTCCTGGCCCTCCCGCCTCACCTGGGGGTGATGATGGCTGCCCACGCGCCGGCACGCGGCGTACGGATGGGCACCCGCCCGCCTCCCTCGAGGTCCCACGCGTCGACCCACCCTCCTTGCTGGATGTCCATCCAGTGGATGGCGCAGCCACCAGGCATGGCACTCAGGTCTACTGTGACCTCGCCCGCGGCCGGGAAGAAGAGCACGTAGGCGGACTCAGGGTCAGCCGCCAAGTACGCCTCGTTCCGGTCGCGGTCGGAGAGCAGGTCAATCCGTGGCTCCAGGGTCCAGAGAGGCACCGTCTCATGTACTTGCCGCGCCGCCCGGATGCAGCGCTGGGCAATACGGTTCAGGCCTATGCCCGCTCCATCTCGGTGGAAGCGGCAACTTGCCGCTCCGGCCAGAAGGTTGCGCCAGAAGCGCTCAATGCCGTCCTGAGGGGTGCCCGAGCCCCATACCGTCTGTCCGTCGGAGTAGATCTTGGTGTTGTTGAGCGGGCGGGGATGGGCCGAGATCTGCTCACGGACCCACATGAGCCGGTCCCATTGGTCCTCGCCGAAGCTGCGGCTGTTGATTTGCGAGATATCGAGGAAGGAATACAGATCGGGCCGGTCGAGGGCCGCGCGGAGCTTCGCGGAGTTCTGGGGCTCATAGGCGTCATCGAACATATCGGTCACGAAAGCGGGCAGACCCGCCTCGTCGCCAGCCTGGTGGATGAGCGCCATCCAGTGCTGGCCCCACTCCACAGGGGTGGAGGTCTCATTATCTACGCAGTACAGCACATTGCCGTAGGGGAGGCTGTGGCTGAGCAGTTCGCGCACGAACCGCTCCTGATAGGCCCTCACGACGTCCAACTCGGGAGTGTACAGGGGCATTCCTGGGATGGTGTGGAAGAAGGGCTGACGATCCAGCCAAGCAGGCTCGGGATAGTCGGTCGCCAAGCCGCTCCCCTCGACGGTGTAGTTCACGTTGTTGGCGGGGTTGTAGGGATGCGCGGCCCAGTTCTCCTGGGCGTAGTCGAACCGGTCCCAGACCTCGATCTGAACGATGATGCCCCGCTGCTCGGTGAGCTGGAGCATCCGCGCGAAGCGCGCCCAGTACTCGTCGTTCCACCTGTCAAGGTCATAGCGCCCGTCATCGCGGCGGGCGTAGGGGTAGACCTCGAAGCCATGGTCGGGCCGGTCGCTCATGGTGTTGCGGATGACATTTCCGCCCACGCTGGCGAGCAGATCAAGGTGCTCCTCGAGGTCGGGGATCTGGAAGAGGCTGTCGTCCTTGCTCCCACCCAGGAGGAGCACAGGCTGCCCCTGATGCTGCCAGTAGCGCGGGTTCTCATCCCAGGGCTGGATCCGATCGGACGCGGGTTGAGCCGTCAGCAGCGCCAGAGTCACGTGAAGCAGAGAGCACACGCGAAACACCTCCCGATGCCATTGTATCAGCGGCGTAGGTCCGTACAGGGCGAGGGCGCCCACAAGCTCTGGGCGCCCCCGTAGCGGACGTGCATGGAGTCGGACCTACATGAAGTCGAGCCCCACGGCGGGATCGGCCGTCTGCACCGCAGGGTCGGTGGCGTGCTGCAGCCAGTGGGGATCCCAGTTGCCTTGACCACCGAATGTGATACGGGCCGCTCTGTTCTTGTTGATCGCCTTGGCGTGGCCGTCGAAGAAGGCCATGTTGTGCACTTGCTCGCCTGTTGGGGCGGTGCACAGACATTGGCGCAGCCCCGTGTGCCAGTTGATGTGCTCGATGAGAAGGTAGATCTGTGATGGGCGCTGGATCGCGCCCTCCTTCCAGGCGTTGGTGGCGCAGGCGTGCTTGTACTTGTAGCTGGTCGGGGGATTGTACGTACGCCCACCCCAGAGTGGTACGTCGTTGCCCTCGCTCGGGCAGTAGATGAGTTGGAGGCTCTTGATGTAGGGCTGGGTGATAACGACCCAACGGTCGCGTTCGAGGCAGCAGGCGTCCGCCGGGTATTCGACGACGCCATTGGCATTGGCGTCCAGGTTTCCTGGGAAGCGCGCATCAGCATCCTGCACATACTGCAGGAAGGCGAGTCCGAGTTGTCTCATGTTCGACAGACACGAAGTCTGGCGTGCCTTCTCCCGAGCCCGGGCGAAGACGGGGAAGAGGATGGCCGCCAAGATGGCGATAATGGCGATTACGACAAGGAGCTCGATCAGGGTAAATCCTCTACGTCTCGCGATACGCATGATGACAATCCCCCCGTTCGGTCGTCTTGCGCGAACTGACATAATTCCGTACCCACTTGCAGGGTTTCCCGCATGCCATTGTGAAGTCCTCCCACCAGTTTCTGACGGATTTCGACCGACCGGGAGGGTGACCTATGCACAGATTCCTCGAACGTCTCGCTCTTGGGGCGCTAGCCGCCCTGGTCCTCGCTACACTGCTCGTGGCAGGCTGCAAGCCACCCGTCGCCGAGGACAGCAAGGACGTGTCTGGCGAGGAGGCGGCCGCCAAAGCCAAGTCGATGCTCGAAAGTGCGAAGCAGGGCATGGGCGGGTAGGTCGACTCAGCCCAGACGCGTCGATTCCCAGCGCAGGACGCCGGTCTCGCTCCCCCAAGGAGTGGGCCGGCGTGTTCGTCTCGCCTCGGCGACCGCTAGATGGGCTTTGCCCTTCGGCAGTAGACTGCCCAGTAGACCGCGCCCACGAAGAATCCGCCTCCCACGATGTTCCCGAGCGTCACTGGCAGCAGGTTCCCGGTCAGGAACTGGTACCAAGTGAGTGCGGGGTAGTCGGCAGGCGATGCGCCAACAGCCTGCCAGAACTCGGGTCCTGCGAACTGGGCCAGGAACAACCCCATGGGCACGAAGTACATGTTCGCGACCGAGTGCTCGAAACCAGCGACGACAAAGGCGGTAATGGGGAAGATGATGGCGAGGATCTTGTCGCCAGTGGAGCGGCAAGACATGGTGAGCCAGACGGCCAAGCAGACGAGGGCGTTGCAGTAGATGCCACGAGTGAAGGCGGGGACGAAAGCGATCTGGCACTTGGCGTGGGCTTCAGCGCGTTGAGTCCCACCTCGCCGTTCGATGCCATGTGACTCTCGGTGCAGAGCATGATGAGCGCCGTCAGCACGGATCCCACGAAGTTGCCGATGTAGACGATGGTCCAGTTCCGAAGGACCAGACTGGTGGGCACGCGGCCGCCAGCCCAGGCCATGACGAGCAAGTTGTTGCCAGTGAACAACTCGGCGCCGGCTACAACCACCAGGATGAGGCCCACACAGAAGGCGACTCCGCCTATCAGCTTGACGACGCCGTAGGGCAGATCGCCTCCACCCGTCGTCACGGCGACGTAGAACACGGCCCCCATGGCAACGAAGGCGCCCGCGAGTATAGACAGCAGGAAGGTCGAAGCGAACGGCATCCGCGCTTTGGCGACGCCCGCGTCTTCGGCCTTGGCCGCGATCTCGGGTGGCAGCAGACCATCGACATGGAGCGGTGGTTGGGCGGCCATGCAACGCCTCCATCGACGCAGTGCGCAACGCGTGCCGGTTTCGGTAGCCTGGCCGGCATTCCTTGTTCCGGTGGGCTCCGCGGATCCGCTGCAGTCGTGGTCGGCGCCGCAAGGTGATGTGGCCGCGGCCGGCGGATATCCATGAGAGAACCAAGTCGAGAGGGCTGGTGGAGGATGAAGCAGGAGACGATGACGCCTCGCGAGCGTGTGCTGGCAGCCCTGAACCATCGAGAGCCGGATCGGGTGCCTATCGATCTGGGGGGGTGCCAGACGGGTATCCACAGGGATGCCTACACCGACCTGTTGGAGCACCTTGGCATGGACGAAGAGTTCGACCTGACGGATCCGGTGCAACAACTCGCCACCCCATCGGAGGCGATCCTTCGGCTCCTCCACGTCGACACCCGCTACGTGTTCGCCCAGTCGGCGGCGGGTTACGACGGGACCATCCAGCGGAACGAGCGGAATGGCCGGGTATGGCACGACCTCACCGATGAGTTCGGCATCGTGTGGTCCATGCCGGAGGGGGGGCGGTACATGGACATTACGCACCACCCCCTGGCCGAGGCGTCCATCGAGGACCTGGACAGCTACCCCTGGCCCAACGGCGCCGACCCAAGCCGGTTCAAGGGTCTGCGGGAGCGGGCGATCGCGGCGGGACAGGACGGCCGATACGCCGTCTGCACGGGGATCGGGGGGGTCATCTACGAGCACGGGTGGTACCTCCGGGGCCTGGAGCGCTGGCTGATGGACCTCATGGAGAACCCGACGTTCTGCGAAGCCGTTCTGGACCGGATGCTCCAGTACTGGCTGGATTTCTACACCGGCTTCCTTGCGGCGGCGTCGGATGTGGTGGACGTGGTCATGGTTGGCGATGACCTCGCTGGGCAGCACGGCCCGCTCTTCGCGCCGCGGGTCTACCGGGAGATCGTTCGGCCTCGCCAGCGGAGCCTCGTGCACCGCATCAAGGGGCTGACGGACGCGAAGGTCTGGTACCACACCTGCGGCGACTGCATGGAGTACATCCCCGATCTCCTGGACAACGGCGTGGAGATCCTGAACCCCGTGCAGATCAGCGCGGGAGGCATGGATCCGGCGGTGCTGAAGGCGAGATTCGGTGACCGCGTGGTGTTCTGGGGTGGCGGCATCGACAGCCAACACGTTCTGCCCTTCGCTGACGCCAACACAGTGCGCGAGCACGTGAGGCGGAACGTCGGGACGTTGAAGCCGGGCGGCGGGTACGTGTTCAACAACGTGCACAACATCCAGGCGGGCGTGCCGCCGGCAAACGTCATCGCCATGTATGACGAGGCGTACGAGGCGGGCTTCTACCGCTAGGCCACACTCGCAAGCCCGTGCGCCAGGCAGGTCAGGCTGGTCCCGCTGCCGCATATGCCGCCGAGGAGCGTGCGCATGCCGAAGGTGATCACCGCTGAGCAGGCGGCGTCGCTGGTCAAATCGGGTGACGTCGTCTTCGTGCACTCCAATGGGGCCAACCCCGAGGCCTTGCTCGCTGCCCTCTCCGCGCGCGGAGGAGAGCTGAGGGATGTGGAGATGATCCATCTCCTGACCCTCGGCCGCGCCCCGCACTTGGAGCGCGGGCTTGAGGAGGCGTTCATCCACCGCGCGTACTTCATTGGCGCCAACGCGCGTGACGCGGTGAACTCGGGCCGCGCTTTCTACCATCCGGTCCATCTCTCGAACTATGGCAAGTGCATCGTAGCGCGCCGGCCCAACGTAGCGCTGCTCCACGTCTCTGCGCCGCGCAAGGGCTGCTACGGGCTGGGCGTTTCCATCGAGGCGGCTCCTGAGGCCATCGACTCGGTGAAGGCCAACGGTGGCCTGATCGTCGCCCAGGTCAACCCGCGGATGCCTTACGTCCACGGGCGAGGGTTCGTGGAGGAGCACCTCATCGACTACCTGGTTGAGGTGGATGACCCTATCCCCGAGGTGGAGCCGCCGCCCATCAACCCGCAGCAGCGGAGGATCGGCGAGCTGATCGCGGAGTACCTCATCGGGGATGGGAGCACCCTTCAGGTAGGCATCGGAGCGGTGCCTGATGCCGCGGTGGCTTGTGCCGTGGACTACGGACGGACGGACCTCGGTGTCCACACGGAGCTCTACACGGACGCCCTCATGCGAGCGACCGAGGCGGGGGCGATCTCGAACCAGCGAAAGGTCATCAACAACGACTATGCCGTGAGTGGGATCTTCATCGGCACCCAGGAGCTCTACGAGTGGATCCATGACAACCCACGGGTCCAGGGCCGTTGCTCGGCCTACACGAACGACGTGCGGAGCATCTCGGCGAACCCCGACGTCGTCGCCATCAACGGCGCGATCGGCGTGGATCTGAACGGCAGCGTATTCGCCGACTCGCTAGCGCCTAACCGCATGTACTCGGGATACGGCGGGCAGTGCGACTTCATGCGCGGCGCGGCGTTCACAGGGCCCAACGGGAAGCCGGGCAAGGGGATCATCGCGCTGGAGTCGACCTACGTGAAGGACGGTGAGCTCCAGTCGAAGATCGTGGGTCTGCACCCCGCAGGGATGAACATCACCGTGACGGCGGCTGATCCCGCGTACATCGTGACGGAGTGGGGCATCGCGAACCTGGCGGGGCTGGCCTTGGGCGAGCGGATACGGGCCCTGGCGGCCATCGCCTACCCGGCTTTCAGGGATGATCTGCTGCGGCAGGCCGAGCAGGTGGGTGGAGTGACGCAGTACATCACGGCCGCGGCTCGCGCCAGGGGACTGCCGGACGGCGTTGTGGTGAGGATCGAATAGGGGCTGCAGGCGTTGGACCCGCCTTCTCAGAAACCCCACATGCTCTCATACGCATGCACCGAAGGAGGCTATCTATGGGATGCCCACACCGGGTGACCCGAAGAACATTCCTGTCCGTCATGGGCGGGGGGGCTCTGGCCGCCGCAGCGGCTGGGGCGTGGATCGCCCCGGCTCGGGCGGGCACCGGAGCCAATGACCGCGTGGTCCTCGCTCTGATTGGCTGTGGGGGCATGGGCAACCGGCATCTGGACAGCTTGGTGAAGCGGACAGATTCGCAAGTGGCGGCGGTCTGCGATGTCTACATCCCTCGGGCGCAGGCAGCGCGGGACAAAGTCGGCGGTTCCTGCGAGTGGTACCAGGATTACCGGCGCGTACTGGATCGCGATGACATCGATGCCGTTTTCTGCCCGACGCCGGACCACTGGCACGCGCTCATGACGATCCATGCCTGCCAAGCCTGGAAGGACGTCTACGTCGAGAAGCCCCTGTCGACGACCATCGCGGAGGGTCGCGCGATGGTCGAGGCGGCGAGACGGTATGGGCGGGTCGTGCAGGTCGGCACGCAGCAGCGCTCCCTGAAGCTGTTCCAGGACGCGGTGGGGATCGTGCAGTCGGGACGTCTAGGGCAGGTGACGGCGGCGGGCACGTGGATCAGTCCGAACGGCCAGACGGGGCCCGAGACTTACGAGCCGGTGCCGGAGGGGCTGGATTGGGATCTCTGGCTAGGCCCCGCTCCCTACGTGCCCTTCAGTCCGCAGCGCTTCGGGGCCTTCCGCGCATTTCACGACTACGCGAATGGGGAGCTCACCAACTGGGGCGTGCACCTCATGGACATCGTGCTCTGGGGCATCCGGGAGAACTGGCCACTGAGCATCAGATCCTCTACAAGTTCCGCAAGTGCAACGTGACGTGGCAGCAGAGACACTCGTACCAGATCGACGGCAAGGGCTATGGGATCCACTTCCACGGGACGGCGGGACGCCTGTTTATGGACCGGGGAAGCTTCGTGGTGGAGCCCGAAGGGCTGGCGATCCCGGAGACCTTCGAGACGGGCGACCCGTGGATCGATGTCGACTCACACCACCTGAACTTCATCGAGTGCATCAAGACGCGACAGCGCCCCAACTCCGATGTGGAGTTGGGCCACTTCGCCACGGCTCTGGTTTTGCTGGGGGCCATCGCCCTGGACTGCAATCGGACCTTGGACTGGGACGGGGATAGGGAACGTTTCATCGGTGACCCCGCCGCCGATCGACATCTCTCACGGCCCTACCGGGCACCGTGGAGCCTGACGGGAGGGGGGATGGGTAGATGAGACGCGCCAACCTCGCTGTGGTGATTGTGGGTCTCCTGCTATGTGCCGCGGCGTCGGCGCAGCCGATGCGCAACATCCTGCTCCAGCAACTGCAGGGCGCCTCCGAGCAGCAAGCTGAGGCGGTGCAGCTCTTGCCGCGCTGCGGCGTGTCTGTGCTGCCGGGCGTTCTTCCCTTCCTGAACCGTGAGGATGGGGTCGTTCGCTATGCCGCCGATGACGTAGCTTGGGCAATCGTGAATCAGGCTCAGGCGCCGGGGCGTCAGAGCGAGGCCGAGGAGGTGGCACGGATCCTCCTGGAGGCGCTGGCCGGTGAGCCCAGCGACTGGACGCGCCGACGGCTCCTGGCCTATCTGGCCTTAGGGACGCCGGAGGGGTCTGATCTGGCGCCCGTGGGACGGATGCTGGGCACTGATGAGTGGGGCGAGAAGGCGCGCACGACGCTCCAGCGCATCAACACGGCAGAGGCGCGCAAGGAGTTGGTGGGGGCGCTGGATCCCGCGAAGCCAGAGCTCGCGGCGAACCTACTGGACGCCCTCGCCCAGCTCCGCGCACCCGATACCCTTGCTGCCGCCATGCCCATGCTGGACCACGGCCATGCGCCCGTTCGAGCCGCGGCGGCTCGAGCTGTCGGCTGGTCGGGTGCCCCTTCGCTGCTTGGGTCGCTGCGCGAGGTCGTCGATCGAGCTACGCCCGAGACGGAGTTCGAGGCGAAGGACGCGCTCCTGCGCTACGTGGACGCTCTCGCTGAGCGTGGGGGGAACTGGCAGCTGGCGGTGCATACGCTCGTGGATCTCCTCGGCGAGATGGAGGGCGTGCTGCTCGACTCGACGGTCGCGATGCTCGGTCGGTACGGCGATGAGTCGGTGATCGAGCCGATCCTAACTGCGGTCCAAACGGGTACGCTGATGAACCGTCAGACAGCCGCGATGGCGATCGGTGGCATCAAGGGTCCGGGGGCCGACGTGGAGATCGCCCGCCTCTACCCTGCCTTGCCTGAGGACATGAAGCTCCCGATGGTGGCCATGATGGGGCAGCGAGGGGCTCCCTCGCTGGTATCTCTGGTTGTTAGCGAAGCCGAGACGTCTGATGGCTTCACGCGTCAGGTCGCCCTGCGCGCACTGGCACGCTCAGGCAGCGCAGATGCCCTTCCTGTGCTGGTGGCGGCTGCGGAGTCCGACGACTCGGCTATCGCGGAGACTGCCACCGCGGGTCTGTGGCAGCTTGCGGGAGTCCTGCAGGCGGCCGGACGCACAGAGCCGGCGGGGGTAGCCTACGCGCATCTATACCGGCTCACGGATGGGGACGAGCGGGCCCTCGCCGGCGTTACCGCGTGTCCGAGCACTCAGGCCTTCGACATCCTCCTGAGCGCCGATGGCGGTCTGCAACTCGACGAACTCCCGCAGGGGGCGCGTGTGGCGATGGCGGGCGCTCTGCTCAACGCCGGACGTCGGGAGGCCGCGGTGGAGACCGTGGAGGGGATACTCGCGCAGCCGCTCGTGGGCCAACCGGTCAACGATCTGCTCAGCGGGCTGGGCGCCGCAGCCTGGGACCTCGATGTTCCGCGACGTCTGGGGTTCGTGACCCGCTGGCGTGTAGTGGGTACATTCCCCTTCGGCGGACCGGGTTCGGGGCTCGATGACGTCAACGTGGGAGAGCCGAATGTTGATCTGGGAGCCCAGTATGCGGTGGGCGACGGGACAGCAGCCTGGCAGGAGGTCGGATCGGCCCTATCGGTCGACCTCAGCGGGCGATACGGGGCACGCAGCAACGTGGTTGCCTATGCCTACGCAGAAGTCCTCTCCGATGACGCGCGGGATGTGGTGCTACGAATGTCCTCGGATGATGGCATCAAGGTGTGGTTG
>JAEAME010001080.1_pt1 | contig 21248 bp, 23 predicted proteins | sample 8958731 | NCBI WGS metagenome assembly JAEAME01 (sample SAMN16933194, study PRJNA681113) | bioreactor sludge metagenome | isolation source: anerobic bioreactor sludge (Control) | place: India:Bengaluru | collected 2018-10-24 | reverse complement strand
TTCCTCCGCAACAGGGGTTATGAAGTATATGAAAGGGCTTTAATACTGGGTAAATCGGGTATCGAGCATATATTCGACATCTTTGCCAGGCGCGACGATAAAATAGTTGTACCCACAATTGCCATCGGCATAGGCAATGAGACCGGCCAGCAGGTCGGGCTGGATGAGCTGTCTAAATTCGATGCGGCAGCCTTCGATGCCGGTATCCGCAACAAGGTATTCCTTGGCCTGTCCGAGGTAAGCACCCAGGCCAGGCAATTTGCCATGCAGCAGAAAATTGATATCATTGAGCAGCAGGACTTGCGAAAACTGACGTGATTACCTTGAGTAATTCAGACCCTGTGCTCCGCATATCAGGGCTTTTTAAAGTTAAGTGAAATGAGAAATATAGCTGTATTTGTTGTGGCCACCCTTTTTCTAATACTGTTGATGGGTATATTCTACTTCATGCCCGTCGAGTCGGTCTGGATTGCGCTGGGTGCCCTCGCTGTCATCGTTATATTCCATTTTCTCTCCCGCGTGATCAGAGGGAAACAGGTGCGTGAGTCCAAGCCGAGCCAGTGGCAGAATCTTACATCGTTGCTGGTGATATTTGTCATTATCTTTATTATCTTCGTGGTGACGCTCTGGGACGTGGTGCCTTCGGCCTTGATTTATGTGCTCATGGTTTCCCTGGTATTTACCATGCTGATCAATTTCCTCACCGTGCCTCTGGCGATTTTTCATAAAATAAAACAGAAAAAAGAGGTATTCCAGCCCAGCTCGTACAAGCCGAGGGTTAGCATCATCGTGCCCGCGTTTAATGAGGAAAAAGTACTGGCCAGGACGCTCGAAACATTAATCGAGGCCGATTATCCGGACAAAGAGATCATCGTGGTTGATGACGGGTCAAAGGACAATACCTATTCCGTCGCCACCGAGTTCAGCCGCCGCGGTGTAAAAGTGGTACGGCGTCTCAACGGCGGGAAATTTGCCGCGCTGAATACGGGCATCGCGATATGCTCGGGCGAAATAGTGATCACCGTTGACGCCGACAGTATGATTGCGCGCGGTGCCATAAATGAGATGGTCAGAGGATTTGAGGATCCCAGGGTGGCAGGTGTGGCCGGCAATTTGAAAGTATTCAACCGTAATAATTTACTTACCAAGCTGCAGGCGCTGGAATATATTGTCCAGATTCAGATCGTCAGACGGGCATTTGAGAATTTCGGCTCCCTGACTGTGGCTTCAGGCGCTTTCAGCGCTTTTCGCAAGTCGGCACTGGAGGAGGCCGGTTACTGTGATCCCGACTATCTTCTCGAGGATTTCGATATAACGATAAAAATGCTTAAGTCGCATCAGATACTTCACGGCAGCAACGAGGCGATCTGTTATACTGAAGCACCCGAGACACTCAAAGACGTCTATCGCCAGCGCTTAAGCTGGTTCCGCGGCGATTTTCAAAATTTCTGGAAGCACAGGGACGCCTTCTTTAATCCCAGGTTTGGCATCATGAACAAGCTTACATTTCCCTATATGCTGTTATCCATGACGCTTGTGCCGCTTGCCAGCCTTGTTGTTCTGGTGACTTCAGTCATCATGATCATCGACGGTGAATGGATGACGCTGGTTCTGGCCTTTGCACTCTTCGCCGTATTGCAGTTACTGCTGTCTATCATCGCTATACTGGTGGCCGAAGATGACCTTAAACTGGCGCTGTATTCGCCCCTCTTCATTATCGGATACAAGCAGTTTCTGGATTTCACCATGATCAAGGCTTTGTTGGATATAATTGTGGCGGGCGGCACCTATCTTAGACGTGAAAGGGTTACCAGGATAGGCGATGCTCCTCGCAAGCAATCTTCTGCCACTGAAATGCTGCTTGAATTACAGGCCAGGCAGTCCAATGGTTTGAAGGCCGACAATTGAACGCTGCCGTTCGTCCATTTCCAATATTTTACGGTTAAATAATTATTCAAGATAAAGCTGATGAATGATATCCTTGAGAAATACGGCGGGTTGCATGTTCTGGTGACGGGTGGAGCGGGATTCATCGGATCGCACCTTGTGGAAAAGCTGATCAATCTCGGGGCAACTGTGTGCGTCATAGATACCATGCTGTGCGGCAATAAGATAGAAGGGATCAAAGAGGGCAAAAACCTGTCGGTTCACCGGCTGGATGTCACCGATGCAAAGGCCATTGCCCCCTTATTTAAAGGCCAGCATATTGTTTTTCATCTTGCAGCGGTAGTGGGGGTGGAAGAGACGCAGGACCAGCCTGTCAATCTGCTAAATGTCGAGGTGATCGGCACCTCCAATGTAATCTCGCTGGCGGCCAGCAACAAGGTCAGGCGTTTCGTGTTTGCGTCTTCTTCGGAGGTTTATGGCGACTCGGTCAAACCCATGGTGGAGGAAGGGCCGTTTAATCCCAAATCCACCTATGCCTTGACCAAGTTAATAGGTGAGCATTTCTGCATGGCATACTCTAAGAAATACGGTCTCGATTATACATCGCTGCGCTACTTCAATGCTTATGGACCGCGTCAGGATGACAGGTTTGTATTATCACGTTTTGTCAACAGAGCTCTGGCGGGCCGGGAGATCATTATTTACGGCGACGGCAGGCAAACGCGTGACTTCACATATATCGACGACACCATACACATGACGCTGCTGGCAGGTATTATGGATGAAGGCATAAACCAGGTAATGAACTTCGGCACAGGCAAAGACGTGTCTATCAACGCGCTGGCCGATATGGTTTTGACCGCACTGAATTTGAAAGACAAGGTAAAGACGAGGTACGTCGATTATGACCGGCTCAGGTCACTGGAAATCGAGGTGTTTAACCGGATCGCAGACACCAGTAAAGCGGAGTCGTTGCTTGCCTATAAACCGGTTACAGGTCTTGAGTCGGGCCTGCACAAATATATAGCCTGGTACAGAACCAGGAAGTAGCTGGCAAGTCAGGCAGGGGCTATTTATCGCCCGTTTGATAGCGGTACCACTGCTCGAAGGTCATTATCGTCGCGAAGGATTTAAACCACTTCACAATGGTTTCTACTTTCTTCAGCTTGTCCAAATCGGGTTTACCGTACTTATCAACGAAGCAATCGGGATGAAGGCTGATTACGCCCACACCCAGGGCGTTCATGCCGGTGCACACTGTGATAGCGAAGTCGTTGTATTCCTGTGACTCCCCCCATGCGTCTACATAAATGCAGTAGTCCTTCTGCTGCATCGGCTTGTCAAGGTTAACGATATCAGTCCACTGGCAGTTGTACCAGTCGCACAGGTCGGACCCGGTTGGGATGCGGTACATGCCTTTGTCCAGGTCTACGCGGCAATTGTAGTCTACAGGTTTTACAGATGGACATGGTTCAACTGATCTATGAACTGAGAATATTTTATAGCCGGCATCCTGAATCGCCTTGTATCCCAGTTCGTCATAGTAGTCCGTGGGGACGGTAAAGCATACCGGATTGATGCCGAAATATTTCAGGAATTTGCAGCGCGCCTGCAGCAATTTATATTTAAGTTCCTCATAGGTAACCTTGGCCTTTTCCGCCTCCGCTTTAGCTGCGTAAACATTTATACATGGATTCTCTTCCAGATGCTTGAGGTAATCCTGGCTGATATCAAGCTGATAATAGGTCCAGTCGTAGCCGTGAACGCTGATACCGACCACGTTGTCATCCACGTATTGTTTTAGCCAGGGAATCTCATATGATTCGGTGCCGTCCACATTGGACACTACGCCGCAATCAAGGGGCACGCCGTTTCTTTCAAATACTTTTATTATTTCCTGTACTACCTCTTCACGATAGCCCTTGGCGACATCGTCTAGTCTGAAGACGATGACGGGCCCGCCGTGGTAAGGTGGGAGAGGCCGTTTTAAACCCGGGGAATCCAAGGAGCAGCCGGTGATATATCCGTACCAATCGTTCAGTGTGGTGACATCTCCCAGACCTGCGCAGGTCTTAACAAACGCCGACAGCTGCAGCAGTCTGGCGGGATCAGTTTTCCCGTTTATATCCAGTACCGAAGTTACCGGCAATTCAATGACGGCTATACCGACGTCTTTGATGTCTCGTTTAATAGCACTGTACAGCGCGGTTGTGTTATCGAATGCCTGTGAGAGGTCTACCTCGCCTGCCGTAGTGAGACGGTATAGTCCTCCGCTGTCTGTCTGGCCCGACCAGTTCACCGGTTTGATCGAAGGGTTCAGGGCTGCAGAGTCATCATAGACTACGACCTTGAATCCGCTCTCCTGCAGCGCCCTGTAATTGGCTTCGTTAACAGCCTTGGCCGGCAGCCGGCAGGAGTAAACAGCTGAACCGAATATATAATTGATCTGATCGCGGATCAATACCAGGTTGGCCGCAAAGGCTGTGTATTCGCCGCCGGTCAGTGATGTTCCTGCCTTTAACCAGTTAATGTAATGACCGTCCACGCTGGTATCTAAAATACCCGCATCCGAAAAATATGTCAGTTCCCGGGTGCTGTCATTCAGGCCGAAATTCCTGTCGGGGGGCTTGATGGCGACATCGAGCGAGGCAGTGTTCTCTGCGAATACACGGATAATCTCCTGCACAGCATCTATGTGTTGGTTGTCGTCCATTTGATCCAGTACGAAGATGATGGCGCTGCCGCCTTCGAAGGGAGGGGTCTGCAGTTTTCTTTCATGTGCCGCGGGAATCGACTGTGGAGCAACCGGAACCGTGTTGGGTGTAACGGGAGAGGTTGTGCAGCCGGTGGAAAGAAGTAATGCCATGCATAGAAGAGTGTTTATCAACCGTGCTGCCGGAGAGTTCATGTTGATATGATAAGACCTTGATCAGGCATAAGTCAAAGTGTGGCCGCAAGCGCTCTGCATGCCTCAATAAGCTTGACATCTGTTGTATATTGAAGGCATAGCTCTATATCGGATTTCGCCTGCTCGTAATTATGCAGGTTCTTGTGTATTATGGCGCGTGTGAAATAGGCCCAGGCGAAATCATATTGAAGCCGAATGGCTTCGTTTATATCTGATAGCGCTTGTTCGTAATTGCCCTTGCCGTTGTAAGCCCAGGCGCGGTTGGCCCATGCTGAAGATAATTTAGGGTTCTTGGATATTGCTACATCGCAGTCCTCTATTGCCAGGTCCCAGAGGCGAAGGTTGTTGAAGGCCCACGCGCGCGTGACGTCGGCATGGGCAAATTCTCTGCTAAGCTCCATGGATTTTGTGGCGTCGGCAATGGCAAGGCGGTATTCCTCTTTCCAGATATATCCGCGTGCCCGCATATTGTAAGCCAGTGCGGATTTAGGGTTTAGTTCGATGGCCTTGTTGCAGTCGTCCATGCCCATCTGCCACCAGTCTTTGGAGAAATCGTACGGATATTTCTCGAAGTAAGCCCAGGCGCGCTGTGTATATGCCTGCGGTAGATTGGGATTCAATTTGATGGCTGTATCGCAGTCAGCAATGGCAAGGTCGTAATTGCCTCTGGCAGTCTGAGCCCAGGCGCGGTTCACATAAGCAATGGCGATCCTGGGATCCAAACTTATCGCCGTATTGCAGTCTTCTATGGCCTTTTCATAAACAGCCGTCTGGTTGTACACCCAGGCGCGGTTCACATAGGCCAGCGGCAGTGTAGGATCGAGCTCAATGGCCTTGTTGCAGTCGGCCAGGGCGTTTTCATAGTTGCCCATCTCGTTATAGCTCATGGCACGGAATATATAGGCCATGGCCCGGGTGGGCTCAACAGCAATGCCGTCGGTGCAGGCGATTATCGATTCCCTGTACTCGCCCAGACCGTAAAGCGCCCAGGCCTTGTTGATGTAGCCCAGGGCAATCTTGGGATTAAGCTCAATGGCCTTCAGAGAGTCGGCCAGCGCCAGTTGATAAAGCCCTTTCTCATTGTAGGCAGAGGCACGCGTGGTATATGCCAGTGCTATGTTGTTTTTCTTATTAATGGCCTTGGTGCAATCCTCTATGGCCAGATCGTATTCACCTATCTGGTTGTAGGCCAGCGCCCTGTTGATGTAAAAGAAAGGCTGGTTTGAATCCATGCTGATGGCCTTCGTATACGCCTCGATCGCCTTGTCCCACTGCTTCTGGCTGTATAAATCATTCCCGGTTTTGTAATGATCTGTGGCACGCTCAAATATAAAGCATGACATGAACATCGTGGAAATACAGATAATGGCAGCGATAACGGCTATTTTATTCCATATGCTGTTCATAAGCCTTATCCAATATCCTGTGCTTAAATATTGTTAGCTATCGTTTGGTCTGGTGGACTTCCATTTCCACTTGAGTTCCGGCAACAGCAGGCAATCCATGCTTGTTACGTAAATCACCTGTTCAGAGGGCGCTATTTTGCTCGCCACCAGTTTGCCGCTGACCGTTACCTCCGTCATAATCCATTCCTCGTGCTTGTTGATGATACGTCCCTGATGCCAGCACGTATATGTATCGCTGGCTGTGTCTTTGTTGCGGTCGAGTATCGTCCATTCAACAAACTTATTCGGGTAGTGGCTCCAGCCTTCATATATCTGCTCGGGCGTAGTGTTTTCTGAAGCGCTTTGGGGCCAGACAATCGCTCCATCGGCCGTCTTGACTATTACCAGGAATTGCTGGGATATCTTTTAGCCCATCGGATGCTCTCAAAGTGTACAGGGTGGTTGCCTTTGGTGATATAGAGGTACTGCCGCTCGATTCTTTTACGCTCCCGATATCTGGATCGATGGAAAGGGAAGAGGCCCCGGCAACCTGCCAGCTAAGAGCGGCATTTTCACCTAGTTTTATAGTTTTTGGTTGAGCGGCGAAAAACTTGATATCGAGAATAACTGGAGCAGTCTTGTTGTCTGTCGTGGGAACATTGGTCGGTTCCGCCGCCGGCGGCAATTCATCCACCGTGCAGGCTGCACCGATCAATATCAATGCCAGCATTAGCAATGATAATGCCATTGTACTGAACCGCCGGTCCCTCTCAAGTAACATTTCCAAACCGTATACGACCTATAATACCGAGATATTAGTTCCATTATAGCGTCACTTCATTGTTTTGGGAATAGAGTGTATATAGGTTGACGCTGATTCATTGAATAAATAATCAAATCATGCCAAAATAATCAGGATTTTATTAATACCTTGATGCCTGCTTGCACAGAGGGGTAATGTCGAGCGATAAAGATAAAAAGCCTGTTGACCACAGTAAGGCCAAGGAAAAGTCTATCCTGTTAGGCCTTCTGCTGGGGATATTTGGGCTTATCACAGGTGTGATCGCTGCGGTGATAGCCAATTCATTGACACTGGAATCCGAGATTCTCAAGAACATCGGTCTGGTCACAGCCGTATTTCTGTCTTACCTCAGCATCAGGAAAGTCAACAGGGGACGTACCGAGGGATACAACTACGGATATGGCAAGCTGGAGAGTTTCTCGGGCTTGATTGTGGCGGTGGTTCTGGTCATATCTCTGATTATCGTTATCGGTCATACCGTGGAAAGGTTTCAGCATCCCGAGGAGCTTCATGCGGGCGGATTGGACCTGGCTATCGTATTCTCAGCCATCGCCCTTTTGACCAGCGCCTGGCTCTGGAGGCATGACTATCATCTGTCCAGGGAAGAATACTCGCCGGTGCTGGAGTCGCTGTGGCGCATGTACCGCTTCAAGACCATCGCTTCCGTATTGGTAATCATCTCGCTGGCTCTGAGCGCTATTTTCTACGATCAGCCGTGGGCCAGCTACGTGGACCCTATCGGCTCTGTCATCATCGGTCTTTTCATCGTCCAGTCGATATACAACATCAGCACCATGTCCGTGTATGATCTGCTGGACCGCGCTCTGGAAGAGTCACTCCAGATCGTAATACTCAGGGAACTGGCACATTATTTCGATGAATACGAGGCAATCCATGGTATACGCTCCAGACGTTCGGGAGCCAATGTTTATGTTGAAATCTTCCTGGAGTTCGACGGTGACCGGAAGATGTCGGAAGTTCAAAAAGTGATCGACTCTATTAAGACCAGTCTGGAAAGTAAAATTAGCGGCAGTGAAATAGTCGTCTCACCGGCTACGGCGGCTGTGGCGTAAAAGCAAGTTTGGCTATGATACGCGACGATGCTTGATGAACAGGGTAAAACAGGTATGAACGAGAATGTGCTCACCCTGGAGAGCGCCGTTTTGAAAGACGTACCTGTGATTGTGGAGTTTGTTGTCAACTGGCTGCAGCAGCGAAAACTGGATAAATTCATTTTCGCCTTTGAGACAGCCGTTGATGAAGCAAGCACCAATGTGGTTAAGTATGCTTACGGCGGCCAGGGCGGTTTTTTCCAGATTTCATGCGCCCTCGACGGCTCCGAGATCACTGTCTCCATCAAAGATCATGCCGGGAAATTTGATCCCGCATCCGTGCCTGCGCCGGAGGTGGACAGTGCGTTGGAGGACCGCAAGGTGGGTGGCCTGGGTATATATATGATGAGAAAAATGATGGACCGGGTTGAATACAGCTTTACCGAAGGCCAGGGTAACCGCCTGCTGCTGGTAAAGAGAATATCCGGATAAGCTTCGGGCAGCCGGGCTATCCGATGATAATATCCTGCAATGATCGCTTGGGCACGTGATGTACCGCCTGGCTGTCCCGCCAGTATTTTACGTCTCCATCCTGGCCCACTTGATCGACCACCACCTGTTCTCTGGGTTTTCCGATGGCGATAACCAGCAAAATCTCGTAACGCGGCCCGATATTAATCGCCTTTGCCAGTTCAGCCTTCTTTATTGTGGCAATCATGCATCCGCCCAGCCCTCTCTCCGTCGCGCCCAGCAGGATGCTCTGTGCGGCGATTCCATGATCCCAGATCACATTTTTACTGATCTCCGTGTCTCCCAGCATGATTATATAAGCCGAAGGCCTTTCACCCTCGGGAGGGCCGCTCCAGTCCTTCAGATATGCCGCCCATCCTATATTTGCGAAAACTGAGGCATTCATGGACGGATCGTTGGATAAGATATATTTGAGCGGCTGTAAATTCATGGCCGAGGCCGACATCCTCCCCAGGTCGACCAGCTCCCTCAGGGTTTCAAGAGTGACGGCTGTATCCTGAAAAAAGCGGCGGTAGCTGCGGTTTCTGTAGACAATTTCCTTAATAGTCATATTGCATCGTCCTTTTATAAAAAAGTGAACAACCGATACCGGTTAAGTTAGTCCGAATGAGCATTCAGGCGTGTTTCAGTGCTACACCCTCAAGTACGTTGGCGACATCCTCGCACATGTCGGTAGCGCTTTCCATGTGTTCGTAAATCTCGCGCCATTTAATGATATCGGTGATGTCGTTGGAGTCCTCAAACAGCTCCTTAAGCGCCGTACGGTAGATCTTGTCGGCGACGTTTTCCAGCCTGTTTATCTCCACGCAGCTGTTCAGGATCTTCTCCAGGTTGGCATTATGATGCCTCAGGCTGGGCATAACGTTCTCCACCTCTGTGGTTATCTGGACCAGGATGTCGGCCAGCTCTCGCGCCCGTTTACCGGGCTCCCTGACCTTATAGAGAGCCATTGTGTCGGCCGTTGCCTGGATGAGGTCGGTAACATCGTCCAGCGAGTGTGCCAGAGTGCCGATATCTTCACGGTCAAAGGGTGTTATGAAGGAACGGTTTAGCTGGTACATGATCTCATGGGTTATGGTATCGCCCTGATGCTCGATTCTATCCATCTCTTCCAGTTTCTGGTCGATGCAGTCCCAACTGTAAATAAGGTCCTTGAGGTTTTCGGCTGCTTTGACCATGTTCTTCGTGCTTACCTCAAAGAGGTCGAAGAACTTGTCGCCTCGGGGCATCAGGTTTAATTTAAACATTTTACGCAGCGATTATAGCACAGGCCAGAAGGTTGATGTTATCGCCTGCATCGCTGTCGGAATCATCATTTAAAAATGGTGAATCTGCCGTTTTTCACGATCTGTACAACAGATGGATGAACGGGTTCCCTGTTCTCTGTGAAGCTTAAAGAGCCCAGCGGTGTAGTGAAGTTGGATATACCCGCCAGCGCATCTCTGATCGACTCGGGATTGGCACTGCCGGCCGTACGTATGGCGTTGGCCATCAGCCAGGTTCCAGTATAAGCCTGTGCGGCAAACTGGTCCGGTTTGATTCCGTATGCTTTCTGATAGGCTGCGATAAATTCCAAATTTCTGGTATTGATACTGGCGATATTCCAGGCCGTGCCGGCCATCACCCCTTCCGAGTAGCTGCCTGCCTGTTTGATGACGTCGGTCGAATTAAATCCATTGCCGCCGATGATAATACCGGTATAGCCGAGAGACCTGGCCTGGATAATAATTGCAGCAGCTTCTTTAGCCAGAGCGGACACGAGTATGGCGTCCGGGCTCTTTGCTATGATCTTTTCAAGCTGGGGCTTGAAATCTGTATCGCCTCGATTGAATGTCTCATCCGCCAGCACCTTCAGGCCGTTCTTAACCACCGCATCCTTGAAAGCCTTGTAGCCGGCTACGGTGTAGTCATCATCCTGGCCCCAGAGATAGGCGACTTTTACCACGCGCAGCTGGCTGGCTGCTGCTCTGATGGTGCCTCCGATGACGGTCGATTCCGGCAGGCTGCACCGGAATATGTAATCCCCCATTTCTGTTATGCCAGGCACCGTATTGCTTACTGCTATTACCGGGATTTTGTGGCTCTGCGCTACGGGATCAGCTTTAAAAGCCTGTGCGGACAGAGTTGGGCCTATGATCCCGGATACATTGTCCGTTTCAACCAGGTTGGTCATAGCGGTGAGCGCCGTATCCGCCCCCGCTCCGGCATCAGCAATAACAAGCTCAAGTCGTTTTCCTGAGCCCAGGTAATTGTTGTCATTGACCTCGTTTATAGCCAGCACGACTCCGTTTTTTTGGGCTTGACCGTATGAGGTCGCGATATCTCCGCTTAAGCCCAGCAAGGCGCCGATCTTAATCTTTTCAGGCTGAGGTGTCGCCGTCTGCTGCTGGGAGGCGGAACAGGCCGCAACCAGGGCAATGGCTATGAGGGCTAATGTTATTCTAAACATGCCTGGTATTTTCAGTCGAGGTCGATTGCTTCCTTACAGTTGCGGCAGCGCTTGGCTCCACGGAATGTGGCGGCGCCGCAATGGGGACAATTATAGCGTTTCTGCTCTTCCTGCATCCACTTTTCGGTACCCAGTTCCTTCCATCTGGGGATGCATCGCAAGATAACCTTTTTGCCGACGGGAACTGGGAAATCGTCGATGAAGCGGCAGGGGAAGTCAGCGCAAAGATGGCAGCCCTCAATATTTTTTTCCCTGCAGCACGATTTTATGTGGCATGACTGGCAGTAGAGCCATACTCTCTGGGAAAGACATCCGTCGCATACCAGGTCTTCAGGTTTGGCGCCGTAAATCGGGGCCAGCCTCTCTTTAAATTTGTCATTACTATCGCGTGTCGCTATATAGATTCCGCAGACTCCGCAATACAATCCGCAGGGTGCTGCAAGCTCTTTATTAACGGCCATGAAATTCACCCTCCCCCAATATGATCGTGCTTGATTATACGCTGGGCCGGCAGGCCATAACAAGCGTTGCCGGCATTATTTGTTGATATATTTATCCTGTTGTAGAATTGCCATAATAAAAAATCAGATCAGCTGCACTGGTATAAGGAGGTTATCAATATGAAATCAACTTGGGGATGTGTTTTGGCCGCCGTGGGTGTAATAGTACTTGGAGCCATAATTATCGCGCTTTCCCTGGTGGGCATTTACAACAGCCTGGTGACCAAATCGCAGTCCGTAGACGCGCAGTGGTCGCAGGTTGAGACCCAGTATCAAAGACGGTACGACCTGATCCCCAATCTTGTAAACTCGGTCAAAGGGATGATGCAGCAGGAGCAGACGGTGTTTCTGGCTATAGCCGAAGCGAGAACAAAATACGGGGCCGCCCAGACGGTGAATGAAAAGGCTGTTGCGGCCGGAGAGGTTGAGACAGCCCTGGGACGCCTGCTCGCGGTGATGGAGAATTACCCGGACCTTAAGTCCAGCCAGAACGTTACGCAGTTGATGGACGAGCTGGCAGGGACGGAGAACCGCATCAGCGTGGAAAGAAAGCGGTTCAACGACCTTGTTAGGGACTATAACACCCAGATCAAGACCTTCCCTACCAATATGCTGGCAGGCATGTTCGGCTTCAGCGAAAAGCAGTATTTCCAGTCTGTCAGCGGCGCAGAGACGGCGCCTAAAGTGGAGTTTTAGTGCGTCGGAGAATGCTTTTCTGGGCACTGGCCCTATGCCTTGCCTCTCTGTTAACTCCGTTTTCTGTGGTAATGGCAGACGGGCCGGCTCTTCCGGATTATCAGGGTTATGTCAACGATTATGCTGGTTTGTTGACTTCTCAAGCCAGAGCGGAGTTGGAGGCACAACTCAATCAACTTCAAAAAGATACGACTGCTGAAGTTGCAGTTGTTACGATTAAAAGCCTTGAGGGTGACAGTATTGAAGACTACGCTGTCCGTCTTTTTGAGAAGTGGGGTATAGGTAAAAAAGGTAAAGACAACGGCGTTCTTTTCCTGGTGGCCCTGGATGATCGCAAGATGCGTATCGAGGTCGGATACGGGCTTGAACCTGTGATAACCGACGGCCGGGCGGGCCGGATACGAGATAACGACGTGATTCCGCGGTTCAAAGAAAGTGATTACGAGGGTGGAATCAAGGCGGGTGCGGCTTCAATCGAAAAATATATCAGGGATGGCACCCCGCCTGCTCCCCTTGAGGAAAACCCGGTCAAGTCGCTGCTCGGCGACTACATCTTTGTATTTTTCATCCTGTCCATTATCACGATTTACCTTTCGGGATTTATGGCGCGCAGCAAGAATGTGTGGTTGGGTGGTATCTGGGGAGCTATAGCCGGCGTCATAATGGGATTCTCAATCGGGGGAATCGCTGCGCTGGTAATTGCGCCTCTGGTTTTTGCCGGTCTTGGGCTGGGCACGGATTATGTGCTTTCGCGCAATTATCAGAAGCTGAAGGAAGCCGGGAAGTCTACTGATTGGCACAGGACGGGAGGCGGGTTCTGGGGAGGATTCGGCGGCGGGTCGGGAGGGGGAGGAGGTTTTGGTGGATTTGGTGGTGGAATGTCCGGAGGCGGCGGCGCCAGCGGCAGCTGGTAGAGGAAATGAAAACGGGGCCGTTTCAAAATAGAAACCGCCCCGCTGTTTAAACGATTAAAATCCTATTTTAATACGCGCGCGGCAGTCCGAGTTTGAACTGGCCGATGACGTTCTTCTGTATCTCCATGGTGCCGGCGGCGCTGAACCATCCCATATTAACCAGATATAGGTTCTGGCAGCGTCCCTTGAGTTTTGCCCACTTGGACTCGGGGCTTATCTGCGAATTGGCGCCCACTATCTCGAGTCCTGTCTTGGCCATGTTGTCGGTTACGATGTTGCAATAGAGCTTGTTCCTGGCCGCTTCGTAGCCCGGCATCTTGCCTGTGCTCATTTTCCACATTATCTCGAGCCCGAAGAGGCGCAACGTCTCGAGCTCCAGGGCGCGCTCGGCCAGCTTATGACGCACTACAGGGTCGCCGGATAAGGGTTTTCCATTGTGGGTGTTTTCCCGGGCATAGTGGACGAGCAATTCAAGTATACGCCGTCCTGCGCCCAGTACATGCGGGGCCAGTGAGAGGCGCTCGATGGCCAGGGCGGGGATCAGCATGTAGAATCCTTTATTCTCCTCGCCGACCAGGTTCGATGCCGGCACCCTTACGTTATCGAAGTAGACCTCGTTGAAGCTGTGAATGCCGGAAAGATTTATCAGGGGTCTGATGGTAATGCCCGGGCTTTTCATATCCACAATAATGATGCTCATGCTCTTGTGGATTTTATTGGAGGTGGGATCGGTCTTACACGCCAGCCAGCACCAGCGTGCGCGGTGGGCACAGCTCGTCCATACCTTCTGCCCGTTTATTATATAATCGTCGCCCGATCTGACGGCGATGGTCTTGATCTTATTGTAGTCTGAACCTGAATCGGGTTCGCTATATGCAGTGCACCAGATGCCGTCGGGATCTCCTGAAGTTATCAGGGGAAGGTATTTCTGTTTCTGCTCCTCGTTCCCGAACAGCATCAGGCTCGGGCCGTTGATGCCGGTACCCGATATCCCCATGCTGGTTCCGGGAATCTCATAATAGCCGGCCTCTTCCGAGTACACGAACTGCTCCCAGTATGATGCGCCCAGGCCGCCATACTGCTCAGGCCAGTTCATGCAAAGCCATTTTTTCTGTGCAAGCTTTTTGGATATGGAAAGTGAAAACTCCCAGTCCTCGTCAGCGCTCTCCTCCTCGAGCATGGCGGTGCGGTAGGGTTTACCCACTACCTCGGCAAGTGCGAATTTTCGTACCTCCTTGCGCAGCAGGTCCGTTTTTCCACCAAGGTCGAAATCCATATGTTTCCTCCAATACCCGGTAATAGAATCAAGGAAACCCCGAGTTTCTCAAAAGCCGCCTTATATTGTAATATAATTTTCACACTATTAATAGAGGTCGGGAACTATCGATGGCCGGGTTGTATAACTCTGGCGTTAATCCGCAGTGAGGAGCGTAATCATGTCGCAAGAACTGGGCAAAGTAGAAAAACCCGAAGTGGAAAGCTTCAAGGACAGCAGAAAGATCTTGCAGGTGCCTCTCATCTATGCCGGAAAAAACTCGCCGGCGGAATATCTCGAGCTTTATGAAAAATACTGGCGGCAGGTCGAGGAGATGGTGGCAAAGCTTGAGGCTAAACTGGGACATGTGACATTGATATTTCATGAGACGGTTGACAGAGATGGGGAGGGCGGACTGGAGATACTTAAAGAGTTGCATCCTAAAAGCCACAGCATGGTGGATAAGCGCTGCGCGGAATCCGCGTCCCTGAAATGCATTGAAGTCAGCGAGCTCCTCGAGGAAGTCATGGACTGGGAGCGCTGCCTGATGGTGGGGCTGATCAGCGAAAAAGCATCCAAACAGGTCTATGAAGCGTACTCGGACGCGTCGCGCAAACGCTACCAGTTCATCAGCAAAACCATCGATGATTCCCTGAAGCCCGGCGACGTAGCCTTGCTTTTTATTCGGGAGGGTCATCTCGTACAGTTTCCACAGGATGTCGAGGTGTTCATGGTAGCGCCGCCGGCGCTGGACGAAATACACCGCTGGGCGCGTGACCGCGCCGCTAAAAGAGATAAAGAATAGGACAGGACCGGCTTTCAGCAGGCTCGCAGCGGTACCTTTCCGGCAGGCCTTTTCTCCAGCGACAGCGCCTCAACGGGACATACATACATGCAAATGCCGCAGCCGATACAGCGCGCCTCGTCCCTGCTAAGCTTGCCATCCACTATTTTCAGTGCATCCATCTGGCATCGCTCCAGACACGCCTCGCAGGCCGTGCAGGCTTCATGATCGATCTTGATCAGATAGCGTGCAATCACGGTCTGGCTGGGAGCCGGAGCCTTTTTATAGCCCTTGAGAGCTATGCAATGGCATCCGCAGCAGTTGCATAAAATATTCGAGAAATGGTCGGGTGTATCGGCATATTGGTGTATCAGCCCTGCCTTTTCAGCTTCCTCCAGCACCTGCAGCGCCTGCTCGACGCTGAGCCGTTTGGTCAGTCCTTTTTCGATCGTGAACTTGGCTGAAGAGCCCAGGATCATGCAGTTGTCCATCGGCCTGGAGCAGGGATTGCCCCACTGCTCACCCAGTTGACGGCAGTGGCAGAGCGCCGCTCCGATATACTCGCTCTGCTTGATCAGCTCCTTCATCTCCGCGTAGGGTATGATGGTGGAGCGGCTCATGATGTCCTGTTCCACGCTGATTTTTTTAGGGGAGGAGGGCGTCTCCGTCAGGATCGGGGCGCCTGACTTCCGCAGCTTCCACATGGCCATCAGGTACTGGCCCAGCAGGACATCCAGCTTCGCCAGATACTCCTTGTCATCGCGCCAGAACTGAAGCTCCATAACACCGGGGAAAAGCGGCAGCAGCTCATACAGCATTTCGCCGTTTTCTTTCTTCGAGTGTATCAGCGCCCTGTTTGCCATATTCTCAAGGTGCTCTGCGATCTTCTCCGGATGGCTTCCCGGTATGCCGGCCGAGATCTGGCGCGCCGTGGCGAAATCATAGGGCATGGCGCAGGCGATCTCTGCCTCGACGGGGCTGTACAGGTAAGAGATTAGAGCAAAAAACTCATCGCATTTGATGCAGGGGACCAGGAAAGTGCTGCGTGAGTTAAGCACCGGGATCAGTTTCTCGTAGACGGGTTCAACCATTTTCTCCTCCTCAGATGTTACCGACGGTTATCCTCAGCATTTATTCAGCGGTATCTTGCCCGCTTCCCTCGGTTCGAGATAGAGCGCATCCGCGGGGCAGGCCCACATGCAGATACCGCAACCGATGCATCTAATCTCTTCGCGCACCAGCCTGCCATCCTCCATTTTTAAGGCTGTCATCCAGCACCTCTCGATGCAGGCCTCGCAGCCGGTGCATTCCTTTTCGTTGATCTGCACCAGGTACCGCGCGTTGACCATCTGGCTGGGGGCAGGCGCGTTCTTGGCGCCCCTCAGGATGAAACAATGGCATCCGCAGCAATTGCACAGCAGGTTGGTGAACTGCCCCGGATTGTTGACATAATTGTGCACCAATCCAGCTTCCTCTGCCTCGTCCAGCTTCTTAAGAGCGTCATCCCTGGACAGACGCTTGGTGAAGCCATGCTCGATTGAGAATAAAGCCGATTCGCCAAAGACCATGCAATTCTGCATGGGTTCGGAGCTGGATTTGCCCAGCAGGTTGCCCTGGTGTCTGCAGACGCAGGTGCCGGCGGCAATATGCTCGGTATCCATTATTAGCTGTTTCATCTCCTTGTAGGGGATTACGCAGGCCAGCTGGCGGACCTCTTTGCCCACAGCCACCTTTCTTCCGGGAGCGAACTTCTCGATCTTTAGAGGTTTGCCCGACATAAATTCCCGCTTGACTGCTTTAGAGTAGGCGCTTAAAAGCATGGCCCATTTCTTGCTGCGCTCGTCGACGATGCCTTTCATCAGCTGAAACTCGAACAGCCCCGGCACAAAAGGCAATCCCTCGTACAGTTTTTTTCCGCCACTCTCTTTAATGTGAATAAGACCTTTATCGCCCATGACCTCGAGCTGCGACGCAACCTGAGAGACGTCTTTTGTTTCCAGATTTTTAGCGATCTCTTCTGCGGTTGCGTACTCAATCGGCATGGCGCAGGCAATTGCAGCTTCCTCCGGTGTGAACAGGAACTGGACCAGGTCATAGTATTCCTGGCAAATGATTGAAGGAACTGTAGTCCCGCGCGCATTCAGCGCGGCGGCCAGCTTATCGTAAACAGCGTCAACCATCTAACACCTCACAAAATTGTTCTGCACCAAATAATTTGTGTACAGGATATTTGTATGCAGTCTATCAAGGTGGGGCAGTGATTGTCAAGGGGATATCGATAAATATGGCGCTGTATTCAGCGCATGGTGGTGTTAAAGGTTGGTGGCCCTGTTGAGGCACTGCTTCCAGCGGGCATTGACCCACTGCTGCAGCTCGTCGATCTGTTCCTCGGTTATGGTCTTGAACCTGCCCTGCGACTTAAAGTATTCCCGCACCGGCTGGAGGTTGCCGCCCTTGCGGGCCAGGGACTCGCTGGCAGCGGTCAACCTGAAGATGTTGTCTTCGATCTCGTAAAGGACGACCAGGCCGGTCTCCACCGCCATTTCTCCGAATTTGATAGTGTCGCTGAACGGGAAAAGCCATCCCGGCGGACAGGGTGTGTGGACATGTATAAACCTGGTTCCTTCGATCGTTTTGGCCTTTTTAACTTTCTCGTAAAGGTCCAGTGGATAGGAGGCCGAACAGGTTGCCACGTAGGGGATGCCATGGGCTTCCATTATGGCCGTCATATCCTTCTGATACTGCTGCTTGCCCAGCACCGGCGTGGTGCCGGATACGGCGCCCAGGGGCGTAGAGCCCGACCTCTGGTTGCCGGTATTCATATAACCTTCGTTGTCGTAGCAGATATACAGGAAATCGTACTGGCGCTCCGCCGCGCCGCTTAAGGACTGGATGCCTATATCGTGCGTGCCTCCGTCGCCGGCGAAGGCCATCACCGTTATCCCTTTCCTTCCCAGCGCCCTCAATCCGGCCACCAGTCCGGTGGCTGAAGCGCCGGTCGAGGCGAAAGGAGTGTTCACACAGGGCACGTTAACAGCGCTGATGGGGTACATTCCATGCATGACGGTGGCGCAGCTGGCCGGCACGGTGACGATGCACTGGCCTTCCAGCGCCTTCAGCGTATGCCTGTAGGCCAGCGAAAGGGCGCAGCCGGGACAGGTGCGGTTGCCCGGCAGTATCCATTCCTTCTCGATCAGATTAACTGCATTTGCTTTCAATTCTATTTTTCCTTAAATATGGCAGATCCACTCGGGGTAGTCCGGGTTGATCACGGTCTCTTTAAGGGATGATATCGCCTTCTTGGTTGCTTCTACCAGCTCCCGCGCTTTTATATCCCGGCCGCCCAGGCCCACGATGAAGTTCCTGATGGCCGCGTTGATGTAAGTGCCGTAAAGGGCTGATTTGATCTCGGAGCAGGTCGCGCCCTCCGAGCCGTAGCTGATATTCTTGTCGAAGACCACTATCAGGCGTGATTTGCGCAGCGCCTGTACCACGTCCTGTTTGGGGAAGGGACGGAACACGCGCAGTCCCAGCACGCCGGCCTTGATGCCCTCTTCCCTCAGCATGTCCGCGGCAACAATCGCCTCGGAGGCCAGGCTTCCCATGGCCACGATAGTGATCTCGGCATCCTCGTTGCGCTCCTCCCAGAACATACCCGAGTAATCGCGCCCGAAAATGGAGTTGAATTCCTTGCCCGCGTCTCTGATGACCTCTGCGGAGTTTTGCAGCGCCTCCTGCAGCAGGTATCTGAGCTCCATATAGCCGTGGCAGAGCTTGCCGTCCACGCCGGTACGCGGATTGGCCAGGGTAACCAGGTTGTAGTTCTTGGGATTTGCCGGGTCGAGGGTGGTATGGGGTTTATAGGGAGGCAGGTAGCGGTCTACGTCCACCTGCTCCGGTATATCTACCGGCATTTCGGTGTGAGAAAGTATATCGCCGTCATAGCAGACCATGACGGGCACATAAACCTTCTCCGCTATGCGGTATGCCTGTATAACGGTATCCAGAATATCCTGGTTATTGCGACAGTATATCTGTATCCAGCCCGTATCGCGCTGCGAGATGGAGTCCTGCTGGTCGTTGAGAACATTCCAGGGTGCGCCCAGCGCGCGGTTCACGCAGGCCATGACGATGGGAAGGCGCGCGCCGGCGGCCCAGTGCAGCATTTCGTGCATGTAAGCCAGGCCGTGAGAGCTGGTGGCTGTAAAGGCGCGCGCACCGACAATGGAAGCCGAGGTGCACACCGCCATGGCGCTGTGTTCGCTCTCCACGGCTACGTACTCGGCCTTGAGCTGTCCGTCCTCCACGAACTGCGAGAGCTGTTCCGTCAGCGGTGTTTGCGGTGTTATGGGATAGGCGGCCACAACCTGGACGCGGCTGAGCTTGGCCGCTATGGCGGCCGCCTGGTTTCCGTCCAGTATGTGTATATTTGATTTTCTCTGTACTGCCATGCTATCAGCCCAGCTTTTTTTCCTCGGCAATCATGGTAATAGCCTGCACGGGACAGACCTGCGCGCAAATACCGCAGCCCTTGCAGTATTCAAGGTCTATTGTAGGAGGTATAGACCGGGTCATTACCGCTTCAGGACAGTAGAGCCAGCAGAGAAAGCAGGTCGGCTTATTAAGCTTCGAAGCCGTGCACCTCTTGTCATCGATGACCGGTAGGTGGGTGCGCCATTCGCCGGTCCTGCCCGCTTCACCTATGCCGGGCGATGACTCGTCGCAGATGTGGTTACATTCTCTGGTGCCCATGATACTACCTTATTTGCTCACCCTGGTTATCTCGTAAGTTTTGTTAATCGCTGCCAGGTTGATGTCTACAGTACTTCGTGAAAAACGCTCGCGCACAACTTTTTCCAGTGTGGGCAGGTCGACTATTTTAGTGGCCTTTACCAGCGCTCCCAAAATGGCCGTATTTACGATTACCAGTCCCGCCACGATCAACTCGAGGTCCTGACATACCCTGGTGGCGTCGGCCGTGGCAATATTGAACTCGCCTTTCACACCGAGATCTCTGGGCGCAAGTGGTGAATTTACAATCAGCCAGCCGTTTTTGCCCAGGCCCTGGGTCACATCAGGGTATTTAAGTAGTGTATGATCCAGCACAACCACGATGGCAGGATATTCTACCTGCGATACCACCAGGACCGGCTCGGTCGATATGCGGGTAGAAGCGCTGACAGGCGCGCCGCGCCTCTCGGCGCCGAAGGACGGCGCTGCAGTTATGCCCTTGAATCCTTTCTGGTAGGCCGCCTGCGCGATAATCTTGGCGGCTGTGATCGCGCCCTGGCCGCCCCGCCCGTGCCACCTGATTTCCAGAGGTTTGTTATCGAGGGAAGACTTAGCAGCCATCAGCAATTTCTCTCACAGGTAAATAAATACACAACAAAGATATATGTTAAACCCTGTTCAAAGCTCATGTCAAACAATACCGCCGTCACACGCAAAGGTCATTTGTTCTTATCAATGTTGGGTATAATGCAGACCAGTTTAACCGTGCGGTCTCCTTTGTTGAGGATGCCGTGCATCTCGTTGGCCGGTATAAAAATAGCGTGTCCGGGCTTAAGCGGTATCTCCCCGTCCATGTGTTTGACCGCCGCCGGGCCTTCCAGTATAAAAATCTCGTGCTCCCAGTCGTGCTGGTGGAAGGGTGTATTGCTGCCCGGCTCTATCTCGAAGATGCGCATAATGAAATTGGTGGCACCCTCCTTAGGTCCCGCCACCACGTGCATGCGCACGCCGGCCGCAGCCTCAACGGCTTCGACTTCTTTGTAATGATGAACTTTCATAACAACCTCCGGTTATGATTATGGAATTATAGCTTAAATAAGGCGCGGGCCTTCAGCTCGTCTTCGTGTGTGACGAGCCATTTGCGATATTTTCTCCAGTTCGGGCAGTAATGCTCCACCATGTCCCAGAACTTTTTGGAATGGTTCATGTGCCTGAGGTGGGATAGTTCGTGAACAACAACGTAGTCGATGATCTCCTCCGGCGCCGTCAGCAGTTTCCAGTTCAGCGTCAGGTTGCCTGCCGGCGAGCAGCTGCCCCAGCGTGTTCTCTGTCCCCGGATAAATATGGCCCTGTA
>JAEAME010001078.1_pt1 | contig 21257 bp, 19 predicted proteins | sample 8958731 | NCBI WGS metagenome assembly JAEAME01 (sample SAMN16933194, study PRJNA681113) | bioreactor sludge metagenome | isolation source: anerobic bioreactor sludge (Control) | place: India:Bengaluru | collected 2018-10-24 | reverse complement strand
ATCTGAATAACGCCGGAGCAATAGACGTTTTTGCACAATCGTACGCCTACAACGACGGGTGGAATAACGGACAGCTGGCAAGAAACAACGGACAATTCCAGGTAAACACGACCGCGCAGAAAAACAATCCGGACATTACCATGAACACGGACGGACACTATACCATCGTTTACAGTGCCGTAAGCGCAGGACCTAACGTCCAATACCAGAAATACGTTTCGGATTTACTCAAGGACGGCACGGAGACTATCCTGCACGAAGCCAACAGCGCTCAAAATCAGCACAGCGTGGACATAGCGGTCGCGCCTAACGGGAATGTTGCGGCGGTTTATGTTGACCAGTATCTTCAGGGGATTTACGTCACCTTATATAACGTACAGGGGATAACTCCCACTTACACAAATGTCCGCGTGGACACGGATGATGCAAGTGACGTTGACTCACATCCGTCCATTTCATTTTTTGAAGATGAAAGCGGAGATGGAGTCGGCAGATTCATAGTTGCATGGCAGGGGGTCGCCCCAACATGCGCCGGAACCGGCGACGGGATTGATATCCTGTACCGTGAAGTCTCATCCTCGGGCGTGCCCATAGGATCATGCGAAACACTCATAGGCAATACGATCGGGACTCAAACGGTTCCGGATGTCGCGGCGGGAAGATACATGGACACAGATGAATTTTTTCCGGCGATCATTGATAATTTTTCCATAGTATACAAGGACGGAGACACTGTTCTTCAAATATATAACAACACGGGCGTGGGTGTGGGTAGCGGAGCCTCTCTTGATACCGGCTGTACCGTTTCCACATGTTTAAATCCAAAAGTGGATTACAACTTCACCGGCGTTTTTATCACATATGTATGGGAAAACACTGACTCGGATTCAACGGGCGTTTATTCCGCTTTAAGCTACAATACTCTTGGTGGATCGACGGTTACGGGAAGCCCGAGAAGAATCAATTCTGTGCAGACCGGAGCGCAGACGTCTCCAGATGTTTCCTTCACTTCTGTCAGTGAATTTGTCGTTTCATACACAGACAACAGCACGTCTCCACCGCAAATAAAATGGGACAGGAACCTGATGATTAGCATCACGGAGAGCACAAACCTGGACTCCGGGACGGTAAACGACAGGACCGTCGAATCCGGCGAAGTCTACAGCAGGGTGTCCGGGAAAAATAACGGCAATTTCATCGTCGCCTGGACAGATTTCCCAAGTGTCCTTGAAGACAATCAGATCTACGGGAGGTTTTTTGAATGGACGTCAAACGGAGGGTATGGGACTTACTCCGCCTTCGGACCTTCTTTCCGTATCAACTCTACGCAAACCGGGAGTCAGACATTGCCTGCGGTAAGCCTGAACTCTTTCGGAGAAGCCGCCATCGCTTGGGAAGGGAATTTTGCAAGCACAGGCGGACTTGATACAAACGCGGTCATTTGGCAGAGAATGAATGATCCACTTTACATTGAACCTTTAATAGAACTTCAACCTTCAGCGGAACAGACGATCACCGGAGGAAGCAAAACCCTCGTCGTCCCGAACTCGATCGATTTCGGTACCACTCCCGTCAACGCGCAAAATGAAACCACGGAAATCATTTCAATCAGAGAAATCGCAGACGCCACAAAATATGTGGAGATCACGGACCTGGACGGAGCGGGATTTGACCTTAGCGTCGTGATAAACGACGATTTTATGTTAACACCGCCCGGCACAACCTCATACATAGGCAGAGCACAGGCCTCCATAAAAAACTGGGACGGCCTGACGACCAATACCGACGCGGGATGTAGCTACTTGGATCCCTTGGCATGTTTCCTTACCTTGGACCCCGCTGGAGCGCCGACGACTTTCGAGTTGAGCGCCGATACCGAAAATTTTGCCGCGCTGAACACACAACGGATACTGGCGACAAAATCGAGCGACCATGAGATCGGCAGATGGCGCTTTTATCCTCAGTTCAGGTTGGCCATTCCGGCTCTCACGCCACCCGGCGCGCATACCACGACCATAATCTTCTCGCTCATTTAGTCTTACGGATGAAAAAAAATTCATTAAAACTCGGTCTTCTGGCTTCATGTTTCCTCCTCTGGAACATACCGGCGTACGCCGCTTCGGGAGACTTCACGATCTACCCTTCATATACGCATGAAGGGAATAAGAGCTGGATAATCACGGAGGCGGTAAGAGGAGAAACCGTAAACGAAAGCGTCACCCTGGAAAATCTTTCGGGAAAGACGCAGTACATTTCCGTATTTTTCCGCGAAGCCATACCACGTAACGAAAATTTCATCATCAGCGAAGACACGGATTTCAGTGACATCGGGAACTGGACGACGCTTACAGAGTCTTCTTATACACTGACCGCCGGAGAAAAGAAGAAAATCCCTTTTGAGATAATCGTGCCTTCAGACGCCGCGGAAGGTGAATATCACGGCGCTGTCTTCGCGGCCATTGAAAGCCCGGAGAATGACAATCTCAAGGTGGTAACGCGAATCGGCGTCCGCGTTTATCTGAACGTGACCGAAGGATCATACGGACTGGCCAGCGTGCTGAACGGCCGCGGATCTGACAGCATGATTTTCCTTGTCCTTTCCGCTATGGGAGTCATCGGCAGTCTTTTTTACCACACGATCATTTATAAAGAAAACAGACAAAATGCAAAAAAATAATATTAGATTCTGGCTTTTGACCATCACAACGATTCTTTTCGTATTCAACTGCGGAAGTGTCTATGCGCAGGTCATGGATCTGGAAGTGATGGGAGGCGGTTACAGGATCAAAGGGCCCACTGTCATCGGATTCCCCGACGCTCCGGCCTCCTTTACAGCTCAAACGACGGACAGGAACATACGTGACCTGGAGACACAGGACGAAACCAACATCGCGAATACGGATGCAGGGGATTTCTTGTGGATCGAGGATCAGAACGGCGGCAACGAATTCACGGTTACGGTAAGTTCGGGCGTGATGACGGATCCTTCAAGCGGGATAACCATCCCCAATGACGACACGCCGGGAAGCGAATCGGGATTGTTCATCAGGAACGCCGACTCCGACGGGGGGACGGCGGATATAATCGCGAACAACGCACAGACTCCTTTAAGTTTCGTCACCCTTGAATCCGCTACCGGCGATTACGTATTGTTGGACAACGCCGTCGCGCTGTTTTCAAGCGATGGGAACATGCCGGGCTCATGGAGGATATTCCCTGTCTTCAGGGTTGAAATTCCGGCCAACACTCCTCCGGGTGAATATACGACAACATTGACGTTCACGATCTCCTGACACATCTACTGAACAGAACAAAATGAAAACAAAAAACAAAACACATTTCGCAAAATTGATACTCGCGTCACTGGCCTTGCCGGCGATGATGTGGACTTCAATTGCCCACGCCGGATACTACAATCTGGGCACTCTGGACGTGGCGCCCGTCATTGAAGACGGGGCTGTGGCAAACGAGTGGTTCGTGGAATATCTGAAGCCGGGTGAATCCCGTCAGGAAAAAATCCGCATATCCAATTTCGGTACGGACACTCTGACACTCGGGGTTTATACGGCTGATACGTCAAAAAATCATGAAAGCGAATTCTTCGCCAAGAACCCGGGTCAGCTTTCCGATGATATGGCGGGCTGGATACGCCTCCCGTCGGAAACCATCACTCTCAAGGGCGGTCAGAGCAAGATCATCAGCGCAAATTTCATCATTCCGGAAAACGCCGGAGTGGGACTCCATACGGGCGCAGTGATAGTGCGGAACCTGAACGTGGAACAGGACAACATCGTTTATGAAAAAGGGATCCGCGTGTATCTCAACGTCACCGGACCGGTCGTCACGTCATTCGGGAACACTAACTTTTCACTTTCCCAGAAAGCGGGAGCCATGACCGCGGGAATAACGACTGCGAACACGGGAACAACCGACATCGTCACGGATTTTGATCTTGAGCTCAAAGACGTTTTCGGCACGACGGTTGAGACCGTGCATTCGGAAAAGCGCGTAAAGCCCGGGACGGAAGGAATCACTACACTTGCCTTAGAAAAACCTCAATTCGGCTATTACACATTAAACCTGATATCCGGATCGGAAAAAACACAGGTGGCGGGATTTGTAATCATCCCAATCTGGGCGGTGCTCCTGTTTTTGGCGATCGTCTTACTTGTGGTCCGTCCGTCATTCATAAGGGTCAGCGCGAGTGACATGACGCGTATCTTCTCATCCGCCAACTTCAGGAAATCATTCGCCTATGTCGGAGTCTTGCTGGTGACAGTGACATCCACCGCCTATTTCGCGGAGCTGATGCCGATTCCGGCATCCGCGGATTCCCAGACGGCATCCCCTTCCCATTCATATTACCTTACGGTCAAGTGGGGGGACTTGCGCGGCATAACGATTCCGAAATCATATGTGAAGAAGTGGCAGGGAAAACTCTCGTTTCAAAACGCGACTATCGGCATTGACCAGTATCTTCATTTTGAAAGGACCGACAGGGCGGAACTGGCGGATAACTCCACCGCGATCAATTATTCAAACATAACCGGACCGGATAACGACGGAATCATCATCAAGGTCACGCCCACAGGCGCGGAAATCCCGCAGTTGACCTACCAAAATTCGCTGACGGGAGAGACGTACACATTCCCCGTCACAAAATGCGTTACAGCCCCCGCGATCTACCCGGATAGCATCTTTGCGGCTTACTTCAAGGCAGAACTCGCTCCGGTACACGCCCTCATGCATCTGGCATCGGAAATGGAGGCGACTCCGGAACTGCTGGCGACACCTCCCCCCGTCGCGAACATCCCCGAACTTGAAAATCTCTTTCTGGAGGAATTGCCGGCAACACCGGAAGCCCTCGCGGATCTGATCCTGACATCCGATTACGTCCAGGAAACGTCAACCGAAAACGCAATCACCACTTTGGAGACGGATGAGATCCTTATTGACGCCCTGGAAGCGACCCCCGAAATCCTTGCCGAAATAACAGCCACGCCTGACCTTAACTTCATCTTTGTTCCGACGGAAAACATCGTCTTCCCTCCGCAGGAATTTTCTTTCGACAAGGAAAAGATGTCCGCAAAGAACGTGGGAACGATAATCTTTGTGCAAAACAAGGGAGTCCCGTGGAACGCATATGTGGGGACGACCGATTTTGTTTCACTGTCAGGCAAAGGGACGATCCCCGCTTCCGCCATCACTATCATCCCCGGCGAATACAAGATCCTGAAAAAAGACAACGGCTCGGTCATCCGCACCGGTGACAGGAAAAAATTCAAGAACAAGTCGGAAAAGAACGCGTTAGTCACCGTCAATCCTACAAATGATACCGAACAGATCTTCAGCATGGATCCAACGATCCAGGTATCTATCCCTCCGGGCACACTCCCCGGCCACTACCGTGGAACTCTTACCATTACCAGTCTTTAGAGCAATAGCACAACGATTCATGATACAATGCCGCTAAGCCTTAAAGAAGCAAGATGGTCAAATCGGCCTTTATCATCATCCCGACCTTTAACGAGGCGGCGAACATTGAAGAATTGATAACCCAGCTGGAAAAGATGTCTTCCCGCATCGGGCACTGGAAAATGGACATCCTGATAGTGGACGACAACTCGCCGGACGGGACGGCTAAACTGGTAAAAAATCTGCAGAAAAAATTTGATAACCTTCACCTTTTGAGCGGAGAAAAAAAAGGCCTTGGAAAAGCTTACACCAGAGGAATCAACTACACGCTGGCAAACTACAAGCCCGATTGCGTCATGCAGATGGACGCCGATTTTCAGCATTCCCCCAAGGACATCCCCCGTTTTTTAAGCAAGGCGGATCGAGGATACCAGTTCATAATAGGTTCCAGATATATGCCGGGAGGCGACTACCCGAACTGGAGTTTCAAGAGGAAATTGTATTCCTGGGGCGCAAATCTTATTGCCAGATACATCGCCGGTATCTATGATATTGACGATTGCACTTCGGGCTTCCGTTGCATTTCGGCAAAATTCCTCCGCAGTTTTGACCTGAATGACCTGAAAACCAACGGATATGCCTTCCAAATGAGTCTCCTGCATGCCGCACACAAAAAAAAGATTCCGATTACGCAAATCCCCATCCATTTTCACAGCCGCAAGAAGGGGGAGTCAAAACTGGGGCACAGCGATATCGGAGAATTTTTCCTGAACGCGTTCAGGCTACGTTTCAAAAGATACAGGTGGATGGACGAAAGAAAAGGGTAAAATAATCATATGAAAAATTACAATACAATGAGGATCGCGCTTGTCTCCGCGGCAATCATCACGGGACTCACAGCCTGCATGTTTTCGCCTTTTTCAGCTACCGCGCAGTCACCGGCATCGGTTGGCGTGTCCATTACGCCCGGTATATTGAGCATCACGCATGTTCCTTCGGGGTTCACGATGACATCGGTAAACATTGATTCCCCCATAACCACTTATTACAGCTATTACACCAATCCGGAAACCCTGGATTCAAGTCTGGTGGTTGTTGATAACCGTTTTACCGGGGGCTTTTATCTTGAAGTACAGGTAAACACCGACTACACGAGCGGAGGAGACACCATTTCAAGAAACCTTCTGGGCATCCGGACAAACAACAGCGATATCAATGAGACATTGATGCCGGGGACCCCTGCAACCACAGCCCCATCGGAATCGGCTACCGAATACACGGCGTTCGGATCCCCTGTTGTAATATTAAACAGTGCCGTGGACTGCGGCATGGGACGTGTAGGCTCATACACCGTTTATCCCAGCTACCGCCTGCAGATACCCAATGCCACCCCGGCGGGCAATTACGCCACAAACATCACCTATACCCTGACGGACGATCCGTCCCCAGCGTGTTAAAACGATATTTGACATCATGCGCATTTTGACGTACAATTACCTGATGACAAAAGAATTATAAATTCAATATAAATATAAATATTAATCATATAACCTAACAACAACACTCATGAGAAAACATCATGTTGTTGCCACGATCGGCATCCTGGCCATACTGGCAACCTTCTTAGTTCCAGGACTCGCATTTGGACAGGGCACAGAGCCTCAGGGCGGACAAATCACAATTGGCTGTCCGGATCCGGGAGCCGGACTCTCACTTTCCGCAACGCCTGTGGACGTAACATTCACAGCAACAGCCGCTCCGGGAGTAGGCAATCCAGCCGCAAGTTCTCTTGACATGGCAATCGTTGCTACAGATACCCTTCCGGATAACCACGTTATAACGATCTCAGACTCAAGAAGCGGACAGACGGACGGATGTCCTGCCACCACACCGGGAATGCAATTGACAGTTTCTTCCACGGAATTGACCGGCCCTCTTGCCAATACAATCCCTACATCAGCCATCCACATTGTTACAACAAACAGACACGGTATAACCGGAGTTGCCGATGACCTCGCCAGCACAGGAGTACCAAAATACAGCGCTATTGCAGGTACAGGTATGGCACACGACGCTGTCTTAAGCTACGGAGTGAACACAGGATTAATGACACCTGCCACATACACAACAGATCTTTCCGCAGGCAGAACGCTGCTTACGAAAGCCACCGGAACATATGGAGATATTTCCGTTGGAGTGGCTCTGGCAATAGTTGAAGGTATCGCCGCCAACCAATATCCGGGAACTTATACGGGAATCATCACATACTCACTTAGCCAGCTTTAATTTCTTCGCTCTTAAAAGCCCCTTCTCTTCAAAAAGAGGGGGCTTTTTTAGTTCACAATAAGGTAAAAAAGGTGTATAATTATATAAATAAATCAAATAAAAATTAACATTCAAGAAATGCCGCGCGGACAAAAAATCACCCTTTCGGCCGCTTCCATACTTCTTGGCATCTCGCTCTTGTTACAGGTCGCGCACGCGCAGGTAATTCCCGCAGAAAATGCAACGAGCCTTGTTGTATCAAATCCCAATATTTGGATGAACATACCGACAAGTCTTTCACTCCCGGCGACTTTCGTGGATCCCATAAACGATATATACATTCATCGGTATTTTGATCCGAACGACATCAATAACCAGATCAGGGTATATGATTTCAGGAATACCGGAGGATTTTATGTCACATTTCAACTGGAAAATTTTATACACGAAAGCAATCCGGCAAACATAATCAACGCTACAGATCTGTCTCTCGTGACACTTGCCCCCGTCGGTTTATATCCCATCGCCACTGCACCATACAACACCCCCCCTGCGGATGACGACGGTACAGTGGTTGCACTGCATGATTGTGACTGGGACTTTGTGACGGGTTCCTTTGAAAGCGCTTGTGCCTCTGATTTTATACAGTACGGGGGCGTGCCGATTGAACTTATGAACGGAGCGACGCTTCCTCCGGGTCACCCGGGAAGATTCGGTGAATACGGAGTCAGTCTGGGATTAAGGTTATTGATACCCGCGGCAATGCCCTCCGGAAATTATCAGTCAACTTTTACGTTTACCCTTTATTAAACTTTATAATTTTTAAAATTTTTACTGATGACTGCCGATAAAGCCCGCCTCCCGAAAAAAGCAATTTTATTCTTTGCGGTATTGGCACTCCTGACGCCTCTGCTGGCAAAGGCTTCCTTTGTCTATGAGATACCGGAAGAGAACAACTCGCGTTATTACTTTCGCATAGTTCCCGGCGGCACGAGCAAGAATTACATCTATGTCACCAACACGGGCACGGCGGAAGAAGTCATGAACATTTACGGAGCGGATGCCATACAGACGGCCGAAGGGAGTTTCGCCGCAAAAACGCTTGATGCGGAACAGGTAAACATGGGCAAGTGGATAAAATTCAAGGAGACTTCCATAACCCTTCAGCCGAAAGAAAAAACAAAGATCGAATTTGAAATCACGGTACCTAAAGAAGCCACCCCCGGCACATACGCGGGAGCACTGGCTCTGTCCTCAACCCCAAAACAAACGGGTGCACAGGGTGGTATGGGACTTCAGACCGTGGGAAGACTGATCGTAAAAGTGCTGGTGGACATCCCCGGAGACAAGATTTTCGGATACAACTGGAAATCCCTCATCTACGAAGCCGGAGAGGATAAGAAAGACCATAGTTTTAAGATGAATTTCAGCAACACGGGTAACACGCCCGTCGTGATTGAAGGGGAAGTCCGCATCTTCGGCGGTCCCGACGGCCAGGATGAAGCCACGCGCGCGGAGTGGGAAAATCAGACGCAGGAATTGACGGTCGTTCCGGCCTTCATGCAAAAAAATGAAAAAGACCCGAATGTCATCCCTATCAACAATATAACGCTCTACTCCGGAGATGACGTGAACATCCCCGTGACATGGGAAAAACAGCCGGTGTACGGAAGCTACAAGGCTGTCGCCAAGATCACGTTCTCGGAACTTGACCCCATCACGCAGGAAAAGAAAAATCCCAAGACGATAATCAAGGAAATTGATTTCTCGGTGACTCCGTGGAATTATATTTTCATCGCGCTTGCCGTAGTACTTCTGGTGATCGGAGTGTCGGCATACAGGCTTATCTCCTTTACGGCGCTTAAAAAGACATACATCCCGTATAAGGTCGCCGAGAAAGACACTCTGGAAAAGATAGCATCGGCCAGAAACGCGAACTGGAAAAAGATCGCCAAAGTGAACAAGATCAAGGCCCCCTACACGATAACCGAAGGAAAAACCATTCTTGTACCGCCCATTAAGAAACAATGATATGAAAAAAATACCGTTTACCGGTCTTATTGTCCTAAGCCTCCTGTTGGTTTCACCGATGCATGCCTTAGCGCAGACCGGGGGACAGCTTCAAGAGAGAGCCGCCTCCGTCGCGGTCAAAGCAACCTACCCGAATGCGATACAGCCCCAGCATCTGTTGTATGAGGCAAAGCCGGGACAAGTCATTGAAGACTACATCACGCTCAAGAACATGGGTACTTCGGACAGCATCTCTACATACCTTTACGGAGCGGATGATACAAAAACCGCGGAGGGGAATATCGCCTTCAAGACAAAAAGCGACACAATGGAAACCACAGGCACGTGGCTCTCATTCACGGAGACTGCGATGACCCTTCTGCCGCAGGAGGAAAAGACCGTGAAAGTGACGATCAAGATCCCGGAAGATACGTCATTTGGGGACTACATCGGAGGAATCGCGGTTGAAAGCCTTCAGCCGAACAACGGCGGAAGCATAAATGTCGCCTTGCGTTATTTGATGCAGGCGAAGATCAAGGTGACAGACAACCCGCAGGTCATCCCAAAAATCGCCAGCGCGAACATCATGTTTTTGCGCCCGGGCTTTTGGATAGGCACGTTTATCTTTCTGGGATGCATGTGGTATTTTATCCGTGCAAGCAGGAAGGAAAAGTTAGCAAAAAAGCAATTGCCGATACAAAATGATTAGGAGAAACGCACAATTCGCGACAGGCTTAACGGCGGCAATCTTGATCGCGTCTTTCGCGGCCGCAGCGGTTACTTTTGCCCAAGACGTCCCTTCTGGGATCGTTGTGACGCGCACCCCGTACCTTTCATTGACCTCGGTGCCGATATCCATCAATTTCGGACAATATGAACCGTCGGGGGCCGGTACGAACCTTTTCAGCAACACAAACGGAGACCTGCCGGGAGACACCAACCTTATCGCGGTACGCGACACCAGGAATTCCGGGGGGTTCGTAATTCAGGCGCAGGCGTCGGACTTTACCACGACAGGCACAGAGACTTTTGATGCCGAAAATCTTCGCGTGGCAACATCTGGACTTGTGGCGGCGGGAACCGTTCCGGCTTATGAACTTCTTCAGGATAACATCTTTTATCTGGACGGATACCTTGGCACGCCCAGCGACGGCGCGACCCAGAACATCACCACCTCCGTCGCCGCACTGAACTCCAATTTCGGACTTGTCGCCACATTTGATGAGATAGAGGCGCGCCCGATGGACAACAGCCTTGATACACCGGTAAGCATCATGAGCGCATGCCTCCCCGCGACGTCCGGAAGAGTCGGAACGGTAGCGACGGGAATGGCATTTAATCTGACGATACCGCAATACACCGCATCGGGAGATTATTTCGCCACAATAACATACACGTTGATGGACTACACCGAAGATCCCTGCCCTTAATCCTTGAAAATGAAACGCATAATCAAATTCAGCTTTCTGCCGACCTTATTAATGACGCTTTTCCTTTTTTCGGGAACAGCCAACGCGGCAATAGGATTGACTCCATCGACCGAAAAAGCCCGTCAGTTCAGCCTTGAGGTAGAACCCGGGAAGGAGATGCCGGATTCAGCAATCGTATCCAACCTTACGGACCAGCCAATCAAGGTAAAACTGTACGCAGCGGACGGGACTCAAAGCAATCTGGGGACTTTCGCCCTCACGACCCTTTCAAACGAACAGCGCCACATAGGGAAATGGGTAACTTTCAAGGATGCGGAGATAACGCTGGAACCGCATGAAAACCGCACCTTGGGTTTTATCGTCAAGGTCCCGGAACAGACTACTCCCGGAGTCTACGCGGGCGGGATTGCCGCGGAAGTGACTGCCGCCGCCAACGGCAAACAGACGCAGGGGAGCGCGGTAAGCATATCATCACGCATAGTGGTAAAACTTTTTGTCACCGTCCCCGGCGAAAAGATCAACAAGTACAGCTGGGACAACTTCACGTACGATTCCGCTCCAAATGAAAACGGCAGATTCAATCTGACTTTCAAGAATGAGGGGAATACCGTCATCGTCGTTGAGCAAAAGATCAACATTTCCGGCTTTCCGGGAGGATCATACGAAATCAATCTTCCCGAAGGGACGCTTCTTCAGGGAAGTCAGGTGGAAATACCGGCCAAATGGGATTCGGAGCCGTTCTTCGGTCTCTACAAGGCGACAGCAACCGTAAATTTTTCCGAGCTGGACGTGATCACCGACAAAAAGATATCGACACAGACGGTCTCCAAGGAACTTTCGATCTACATCCCGCTAAAGACTGAAACCGCCGAAGGCAAGTTGCTTATAGCGGTCGCATTGGCCCTTCTGGCAATCCTTATAGTGGTGATCGCTTACTTCTTAAATCGTTTTCTTTATCTCAGGAAGTGCACACCTTATGTCGTCCGGGAAGGAGACTCGCTTACGGGAATCGCCGAACAATGTGGCGTGAATTGGAAAAAGATCGCGAAGATCAACAAGTTGAAAGCGCCATACAACGTTAAACCGGGACAGAAGATCCTGGCGTCATTACCAAAAAAGAAGAAGTAAACGGGCTTTTCTTTAACGGCTCGGCGTTATATCATGACGATAACAAAAAAAATTATCGATTATTACTTTTATATGAAAAACACGAAGAGACTGGTTACGGTTTTCGCATCAATGGTCTTGTTTGCGGCGACAGCTTCGGCACAGACACAAACCGCCCTTCCTATTCCCACAAACAACGATCCTTTTTCCATTTCGATAACAAACCCAAAACCCGCCGGAGCGCGTCAGTTCAATTTTGAAATTCAGCCCGGAACGCAAATTGAAGATTATGTGACCGTGCAAAATCTTTCAGATCACAAACTTCACTTTAGCTTGTACGCTGCGGATCCGACGGTAACCAACACGGGAAGTCCTGCATACAAGACACGTTCGGAAACAAGCGCGGACGGTCCCGGATCATGGATCAGGTTTGATCAGCCGGAATTTGATCTTGAAGCTAACCAGAGCGCCAAAATCAGATTCACGCTCAACATCCCTTCGCAGACAAAACCCGGCGACTATCGCGCGGGACTGGCTATGGAAAAATCCAAACAGGACGTGAACAATCCCAACATTACGATAAACGCCCGCCTGATCATCCAGGCTTATATCAAGGTTACGAACACGCCTTACGCGCCGCAAACGGAAACGGCGTCAAATTTCGGATGGAGAGATTACTATTTCTGGGGATCCACAATTCTGTTTATAATAAGCATTGCCCTTCTAGTCCGGGTCACAATCCATGACAAACTCCACAAAAAACATCCCGAGAAAGGCAAGAAGCGCCGAAAACGCTAGGATTTCTGTTGTGATCCCTTCCGCTCCGGAACGTGATTTTTCCGGGATTTTGGAAAACCTCAAACAGATAAGGCCGATCGGCATGGCGCTACAGATATTTGTAGTCAAAGGGAAATGGCCGCCGGCGCAAAGGAACGCGGGGATAACGAAAGCCGACGGCAAGTATATCTTTCTTTTCGACGACGATGTCATCGTCCCCGAAAAAACCTTTGAAAAAATCATTGCCGAGTTTGAAAAATGTCCTTCCGCGGACGTCATCGGCGGCCCCAACCTGACCCCGCCTCAAAATACTTTTTTACAGCACTGCTTCGGTCTGGCTCACGCTTCATGGTTTACCGGCGCGTTCGCCTCCGCACGATATTACCCCGCAGAAAAACTTGTCAGAGCACGCGCTGAACATCTTATCTCATGCAATCTGGCGTTCCGTTCCAAAGTCCTGAAAGAAAATCCTTTTGATCTGAAGATATTCCCGAACGAGGAGAATGAACTGCTCAATCGCGTCCAAAAAAAAGGGTACGGACTCAAATATGATCCGGACTTTCTAGTTTATCATCACCGTCGCAAGGATCTCTCGTCTTATATAAGACAGGTTTTCGCGTGGGGCCGCGGCCGGGCCTTGCACCTGATCCTGCGCCCTCGAAACTTCAACTTCGCGTTCTTCGTCCCTCTTTGTTTTTTGTTTTACCTTTTGTCGCTTATTTTCATCCGCGACATATTTTACCTGTACCCGCTGTTTCTTTATCTGATCATGGATTTACTGTTCTCTTTTCAGGCCGCGGCAAGAGGGAAAAACCCTTTGTGTTTTTTTATCATGCTTCCGCTTCTTCCTCTGACTCACATCGTTTACGCCTTAGGCTCACTATGGGGACTGCTTACGTTTTGGCAAAAAAACCGCAGCGCTCCTTCAAAACACGACTTGCAGATAATAGAAATTGAACTGACCTGAATATGAAAATCGCGCTCGTTTATCCAAGGTATTTCCCCAATCCAGGCGGCATTGAGATATACATGCGTCATCTGGCGGAAGAGCTGACGATGCTGGGGCACACCGTCGCGGTGTTCACATCCGAGCCGCTGTATCATGAGATTTCACCCAACCGCTACGAGATCAACGGCAAAGGATACGAAGTGTACTTCATGCATACACGCGTTTTTTTCGGTTATGCCGTTCCGGACGATGCGGGCATCAGACAAATAGCGGATTTTAATCCCGATGTCGTCCATATCAATTCGCCTCATCCTTACTGCACGGTAACTGCCATGCGCTTACGCAAGGCCATGCGCAAAACGGGCCGTAAAAAATCCGCGCCGGTCATCGCGACATACCACGGCCACGCCCATCCGTCTTCCCTGTTCAAAAAGATCGGGGTGACGGGAGACCGTTTTTTATACAGGTTCTTTTGCCGCGCGATCATCGTCACTTCCGACTATTATAAAAGACAGGTGTCCGGATTTTATCCGCGAAAAAAAATCTGGGTTATCCATCCGGGAGTCGACCAATCGTTTTTTTCAAAAACCCCGTCAAAAAAAGAGGCGAGAGAAGAGTTAAGGCTTACCGATAAAGAAAAACTGATACTGTTTGTGGGAGGCATGGACGCGTCACATTATTACAAAGGCGTGCCTGTGCTTCTTAAATGCGCTCGCATGACTCCCGGCATCCGTTACCTTCTGATAGGGGCCGGAGACAAAAAAAACGATTACATGGCGGCATCAAAAAAACTGAACCTGGAAAACGTTTCATTCATCAACCCGGTTTCCGGCACCGAACTGCGCACGTATTATCACGCCGCGGACGCGCTGGTCTTGCCGTCCACGTCAAATTCCGAAGGGTTCGGCATGGTGCTGACTGAAGCCATGGCATGTGGCACGCCGACTGTCACGACGGATATTGCAGGTTCCGCTTCATTGCTCAAAGGATCGGGCGCCGCCGTGATAGTCAAATCAAACGATGCAAAAAGCCTGAAAGCGGGTATAATCTCGGTACTGGACGATAAAACGGCGCGCGGCGCCCTGGTCAAGAACGGTCTGGCTCTGGCAAAAAAACTCAGCTGGCAAAAGTCCGCGCTGAAAATAGAAAAAATATACGGACAACTTGCCGGCACACCCCGCTGATTTACCGCATACCCTCATGGGAAAGATCAAAGTAAACTTTGTCATCAGTCACAAGAGTGAAATCTATATCAAGGATTCCACACCCTGCGGCGAACGCCGTCTTTTTGAGCCCGATTTCTGGAATGAGATCAAAAAGAAAGTTGATCTTAACGAAATCCATTTATACAGACCGTTCCACGGGAAAACGCACTTCACGCAGAATCTGGCGAACGTCATGTATCACGTCACCAACGCCGCCGCGGTCTGGCGCCAGGCGGACCGCAAGGCGATAACGCATATCCTTTACGGCGAAGAGTCTTCAATCTTGCGCGTCCTTCCCCTCAAAAAAACCGTCGTCACATGTCTGGATATAATCCCTATCTCTTTTTTCACAGGTCTCAGCCCCCAATACCGCATATTCTACAAAGCGTGCGTGAAAGGCCTGCAAAAGGCCGACCGCATCTTGACTGTTTCCGACCATACGAAACGCGACCTCGTTAAGTACCTGGACATTGACCCATCAAGGATCAAGACCGCGTACTGGGGAATCAATCACGTTTTCCAAAAACGGGATGTTCCTGAATCCTTTTATTTCAAATACGGTCTTGATCCGTCCAAAAAACACATTCTTTCCGTGGGGGCGCTTGATTCCCCGCGAAAAAACATGGCGGTACTGGTAAAGATGCTGCCGGCCATACTCAAAAAAGAACCCGATGTCCGCCTTGTTCTGGCGGGATACAAGAACGATACGACGAAAAACGCCGTCACCGAACTTATCCGCGAAAAAAACCTCGGCGAGAAAGTTCACATACTGGAAAAGATCGGGGATGAGGACCTGTGCATGCTTTACAACATGGCTTCGGTCTTCATTTTTCCAACCCTGTACGAAGGCTTCGGTCTGCCGCCCGTGGAAGCCATGGCTTGCGGCACGCCGGTAATCGCCTCAAACAATTCCAGCCTGCCTGAAGCCGTCGGTGACGCCGGCATCCTTATCGACCCGATGAACCCTGAAGAGCTTGTCGCAAAAACTCTTCAGCTCCTCCGCGATGAAAACCTTCGCGAAGATCTTATCTCCAAAGGATTCAGGCACGCAAAAACATTCAGCTGGCGCGACTACGCCGACAGTCTTTACGAAACCTATCGCGAGCTTGAAGAAAGTTCCAAATAAACATGCTGGCTCAAAAGATCAATATCGTACGCAAGAACTTTTCGTATCTCCTGACGGCGGAAACGGCTATCAGAGGCATGATGCTGATCCTGACGATTTTTCTTGCCAGGGTTTACGGAACGGAGAAGTTCGGCGTTTACGCTCTGGCTCTTTCGGTCGGTAATCTTTTTGAGATAATATTCAATTTAGGTCTCGGCATAGTGTTCATGCAGAGAGTCGCCGGCCACCAGGAAAAAACAACGTCGGAACTTCGTGTATTCCTGCCTCTACGCATACTATTGAGCATCATCGGTTTCTCCTGCTTCGTGCTTTTCGCGCTGGCTCTTCAAAAAAACGCCGAGACTTTTTACAGCCTCATCCTTGCCGGGCTGTACTTTTCGCTGTTCTCGATAGAGATGTTTTTATGGAACTGCTTTGATGCGAGGCAAAAGATGCACTTCACGGCCGCCATAAAATTTTTGAAGTTTTTCATCATTTTCGCCCTCGGCATTTACTTCATTTTTGTGGAAAAACCCGTTTTCTACATGATGTACGCGTATCTTGCCGGAGTGTCCGTATCCATTCTCATGACCGTATGGCTCATCATCAGGTATTTTTCCAGACTGGGATTTGAAATCAACATATCCGCATGGAGAAAGATAATCTCCGAAGGATGGCCCATAGCGCTTTCCGGAGCATTCATTTTCATCTACAACTCGCTTGATACCATTATAATTTCCGTGGTCAGCGGCGAAAAACAGGTGGGACTTTATCAGGTCAGCTACAAGATAATCGGCACGATTTTCATCCTATCGACGCTTATCAACCAGTCTTATCTGCCGGCGCTTGTAAAAAGTATCGGCGAAAAAAGAGAACATATGTCCGCCGCTACCGGGGAAATATTTTCCCGCGCCATCCGCAGCGTGTTTTTCTGGAGCATCCCCATAACGGCCGGAGGTCTCTTACTTGCGGAAAGGATAATCCTGTTTGTTTTCGGGAACGAATATCTTGCCGGAGTGAACGCATTCAGGATCCTCATCTTCAATTGCCTTATTTTTTTCCTGAGTTCCGCGATAACAAATTTTCTTTACGCCTGCAGAAAACAAAAAAGCACAATGAAGATATTTTTCTTCGGAGCAGCCGCCAACGTCGCCTTCAATATTTTCATGATCCCCGCATATGGCATAGAAGGCGCGGCCGCGACCACCATATTGGCGGAACTTGTCGTGTTGATGGGCATCTATCTGCTGGCGCGTAAAATCATCAGGTTAAACATATTCGCACACGCCTGGATCCCGTTACTGGCATCACTGGTCATGGGCGGCAGTCTGTATTTCATCAAGGCGGAAAGCCTGATATTGACCGTACTGATAGGAGGGGCGGTATATATGGGGGCATACTACCTGCTTTTCGCGCTCCTTAAGCCCGGCACAAACGGACTGCAAATCGGCACATCGGAAACGGGAAATGAATCACTTCCCCGTGACCTGCCATGAAGTTTTCAGAAAGCCGCGTGTTTTTGTGTGGCTTGCACTATGAAAGCAGAAAATCCCTGACCTGCCTCATCGCTTTTCCTCTGTGACTGATCGCGTTCTTTTCCGCCGGAGTCAAAGAGGCGTAAACCTTGTCAAAACCGGTAGGACGGAAACAGGAACTCAGAGGTAATCCCCCGCGGATGGGCGCCTCAAGCTCTTTCGTTATTATCCCTTCCGCCTCCCCTCGGAAATATTTCACCTCCGCGTCACAGTCAGGAGCGACAGCCGCCGCCACACAGATAAAACGCGCCGTGCGCCTGTTCGGTGGAACGTCTTTCATCACGTTCAAAAAATGATTGATCCACTCTTCGTCATTCGCATTTTCCCCGGCGCCCCATCTTCTTGTTCTCACGCCAAGCTCCCCTTTTATTGCATCAACCACGATTCCCGTATCTTCCGCGATCGTCAAAAAACCCGCCCTGCTGAAATAAAACTTCGCCTTTGACGCGGCATTTTCTTCATAAGTCACACCGTCTTCCTCCGCGTTTTCATCTATACCTATTTCACGCGGCGTGCAGAAGCTGAAAGGCAAAACACCCAGCACTTCCATGATTTCCGAAAACTTTCCCGGATTCATGGTACCGATCAGGATCTTATCCCCAGCTTTCAGGGGCCGGCTTTCAAATGCGGATTTTTGCGTCATGATGTATAGTGATCAAGCAAAAAAGATTCTAACCTACACGCTTCTGCCGCGACAGTCAAAAAAATCCCTCGTTTTGGAAATAATCTTCTGGACGCTGTCCTCACTGGCCGCGGTCTGGACCGGCTATTTTCTTGCGGTACAGACTTTTAACACCGTTTTCGTCCTGGGGCTTATTGCGGTTATCCTGCTTTTTTATTATTTCCCGCGATTCGGACTTTATCTTATAATTTTTTTGGCGGTGGGTGGAGAGCTGGTAAGGATCCCGGCAATCGCCGAAAACGGCATCCTGCCTGCGGACATAATCATTCCGGTCTTCGTGATCGTCTGGGCCGCAAAAAAGATCCTGCTCCGCAAACCGTTCCCGTCTTCAAGACTGACCCTGCCTTTTGTGGTTTTCTGCGCCGTGGCGGCGCTTTCGCTTTTATTGTCTTTCTTTTTTCTTAAACCCTCCGACGTGCTGGCGGGCTCGTTTTATCTTGTCCGTCTGGTCTCATATATCATGCTCTTTCTGGTAACGATGGACTCCATTGAAAATGATTCCGACGCGAAAAAGATCGTCGCCTGCGTTTTCGCCTCGGCATCCCTGATCGCCGTCGCGGGCTTCATTCAGCTGGCTGTCTATCCGGACATGGGAAAACTTGAGGAACTGGGATGGGATCCGCACATCAACCGCCTTGTTTCAACATGGCTGGATCCGAATTTCATCGGAGGATATATGGCATTCATCATCTGCCTGATCATCGGCGTGATTTTTTACACAAAGAAGCCGGGAATAAAAACCGGCCTTGCCGCGCTCGCCTTCGTTCTTGCCCTGGCGCTTTTTCTGACCTATTCAAGATCCGGTTATCTTGCCCTGGCTACGGGGATACTCTTGATCGGCATCCTGAAATCACGAGCCCTGATAATTGCCGGTGTCATCGCGGCAATAATCGGGATGGCCGTCTTCCCCCGCGCGGCGGATCGGTTGACCGACCTTACTCACACGGTCACCGCCATAGTTTTTGACACATCCGAAAATCCGGACGCCACAGCGCGGCTTCGCATCAGATCGTGGGAACAGACCTGGGATCTGATATACAGTCGCCCTGTTCTTGGAAGCGGCTACAACACCCTCCGCTATGTGAAATACAACGAAGGCTTCGTTGAAGACCCCGGCATCCACTCCGCCAGCGGATCGGATTCAAGTCTGCTGACAATTCTCGCCACCACGGGGGTACTGGGACTCACCGCCTTCATCTGGTTTTACATGGGATTTTTCCGCCTTTCGTACGCGGGCTGGAAAACGTCGCACGCAAAAAACTCATCCGTATTCAACGGGTTCGCGCTCGGGATGCTGGCGGGACTTTGTTCACTGACCGTACACAGCCTTTTTGTAAACAGTCTGCTTTTCCCGCAGATATTAATTCCCGTAATAATATCCGTCGGCATACTGGAATGGATACGATCCGGAAGAGTACGCGGGAGCGGGTAGAATGTCCGCCCTTACGTATTCCAGGCTGTCATCATAATAGTATCTGACGACGAACCTGACCTCATCCCACTTTCCGCTTACCGAATTTTTCAGGTAAAACTTGATCTCGCTTACACCGTTCATGTACACGACCTCCACCTGCGTCACGCCAAGCTCGCGCTTTGAGACGATCACTTCGGAAACTTCCTTGTCTTTGGTAAGTTTCGCAATCACGTTATTTTCAAGATCCGATTTTTGATCCTCCGGCAAATCATACAAATAATTGATCTCAAATGAAGGTTTGATTTCAGGGGCGGGCGGCTTTTTCACGATCATCATTATTTCGCCGGATTTCACCGAATCAAGAGCATCGTCTATGCTTTCCTGTGCATCCGTCAAATCGGAGGCCGGCTCTTCAGCTTCAGCGTACTGCTGTGCAGACTTGACCAGTTCAGGCTTAAGCGCGTCATTTTGCACCGGTACGAATTCCACATCCAGCATCGTGCCTTCCCGCTCATTTTCATTTTGCGTCACTACGGCATCCGATTCTTCCCTAACGACATTCAGGCTTGTTTGGGCCATGCCGCTTCCGGAATCCGAAGACTCTATAGTCTCGCCCATGGCTTCCGATGAATCTGTTTCAGTCTGCATCGGCAGATACCGGAGATCCCCGCTCTCACTCATAGCACGCGCGGCCAGAGCAACCTCTTCGGGATTTTGATCGCCGGAGCCGGTAGGCGCGGGCTGTGCGGTCATCACTACAGCCGAAGCTTCGGCAGGAGTCACAGTCACGCTTGCGGGTTCTTCAAAAGTATTTTTTGTGGCAAATTGCAGAGAAGGAGTGTCTGGGGACCCATTCGTTCCTTCAGACTGACCCTTCCTCACATAATAATCCGGAGGCAGAACGGTTCTTCCCGCGAATGTTTTTATACCCGGTTCCTTCGCCATATCGACCGCCAAGTCCTGTGTCGCGGAATCTGTCACATTGCCTGACACCTGTTGTTCGGCCCGCGCCGCATCCGCATCTTTCGTAATGCCGGGGACTTGAGTCACGACCTCGCTCGGGACTTTCGCAGTCATGTTAAATGCCTGCACTGCAACCAGACAAAGAATCAACATCGCGGGCACAAAAGCCAGCTGGTACCGCCACCTTCTTACGAACTCGGAAACGCCCTCAAACATGGACGCGTCATTTTCAGGCGAAATCCCCGCTGAAGTGGCGCGGGCCATCAGCTGTACGCGCAAGTCATGCTTCATCTTCTGATCGATCACGATGTTTTCCTTCTGTTTCGCGTCCAGAAGTCTTTTTATGACCGGCGTAAAATATCTGCTGCTTTGTCTCGCCATATTAATTGTTTGTCAGTAA
>JAEAME010001074.1_pt1 | contig 21288 bp, 7 predicted proteins | sample 8958731 | NCBI WGS metagenome assembly JAEAME01 (sample SAMN16933194, study PRJNA681113) | bioreactor sludge metagenome | isolation source: anerobic bioreactor sludge (Control) | place: India:Bengaluru | collected 2018-10-24 | reverse complement strand
CTGATCTCCAAAACAGCTGTTTCCAGCATCCAGCTTGACCCATGCTTCAATCGAGAAGCTGGCGTCCGCGTTCCACTCGAAGCTGCCGCCGGATTCGACATTCACCCTCGAAGGGGTGAGGCCATCGGTAAACTGCTGAGCGCCATTGACCGCTCCCGTAACAGGAGCAGGACAATTGATGCCGCTGCAGTAGGCATTTTGATTCGCTTTGTAATCCAGGAATTGAGTCGCGCCTGCACCTTCGTCCAGATTCCAGTAATGGCTCATTGCTGCCGGGTATTGGAGGGCTCGGATTCTGAAACTCTGAGTCGCATTGGAGCCAACCCCGTTTGCAGCAGCCACGGTCACCGGGTAGTCATAGTTGCCCGGAGTCGGCGCTACCCAGTTGATCAATCCAGTAGCCGGATCTATGGTCATACCACCCGGATTCACCGACAAGCTGAACGTCGGCGCAGGAGATCCCGTAGCGTTTACATCATAGCTATAAGACCCTCCGGCCGGGATCCAGGTCGGTGCCTGAGACGTAATGACGGGCGACACATTTGCCTGGAAGGTTGCATTGACCGCGCAGACCGACGTAACAATTCCGGTAGTATAGGTTTTGCTGACGACGGAAGGATCGCTGTTGGCAAATCCCGATCCACCGCAGCCGTCGGCTATTGATGAGATCCGATATCCGGTGAGGGCATCGAACCTGAATTGCGCCGTTGAGCTATGGTTCACCACGACGGGCGACGGGGTTGCCGCGTTGAGGCTTCCGCCGGACCCCGCTGTAGCCGTAACCTGGTATCTGTTGATATCAAAGGTCGCTGTCACGGAGCAGTTTGAAGTGACAGCGCCGGTTCTGTAGTTATAGGTGTCCACAGAATTGTCGGTGTTGTTGAATGTGGTCCCGTTACATCCGGAGACCGTCGCGACGTGGTACCCGTTGTTGGCGAGGAAACCAATCCAGGTATCTCCGCCGTGATTTACTATCTGGACCGCCGGGTATCCCGGATCTCGGGTTCCGTTGGCGCCGGTGTTGGCCGTTACCTGGTACTGATTGATTGCAAAGGTTGCATTTACGGTGCACGCACCGGTCACAGGAGCGGTGGTGGCCAGGTAACTGCCGACCGAGTTCAACGTGTTGGCATAGGAAATGCCGCAACCGTTGACCGCTGCAACGTGATATCCGGCAACGGCACTAAACGTGAATTGCGCCGTAGATCCGTGATTTACAGTGACGGTTGAAGGCGCGGCAACACTGCCGTTGGCGCCGGCCGTGGCCGACACCTGGTACTGGTTGCTGGAGAAACTCGCCGACACCGTGCAATCGCCCATAACAGAGCCGGTCGTGTAGGTATTGCCGACAAGCGATCCTTCGCAGCCCGTTACGGCAGCGTAGAATCCGGTGGCCGGGCTGACAGTGAACTGAACGGTATTACCGTTCTTTACCGACTGACTGCCGGAAGGAGTAATGCTCCCATTCGAACCGGCCTGCGAGGTCACCTTGGATACCGCGTCAGCGTATCCGTAACCACTCGAACCGTGATAATAGTGGCGGCTGACCTCGTCCGCCGATAGCGCCTTGTCATAAACAGCCACCTCGTCGATTGCTCCGCGGAAGTGATACCTGTTTACGAGATGCCCGATATGCAGCGGTGCTGAAGATTCAAATCCGCCCGTGAAGGCAGGCGACGAAGACGAAGTCTGAAGCGTCCCGTCCACATAAAGCAGCAGCTTATTCTGAGAAGCGTCTCTTACCGCCGCAACATGGTGCCAATTTGTATCGTTCAGGGCTGTCGAGCCCAAAGCCGATGCACTTATGTTGTTGTTGTCGTATACATAGAACGCCGCCTTGGCGGAAGTGCTCTTGCAGCCCACCCACCAGGTCATGGGGGTTGTCGCGTCGTCTCTTCCAACGATCACGTGATCGCCCAGGCAGGTGCTCCCGGCGTCGGTCTTCATCCAGAACTCTACTGAGAAGCTCTGGCCGGCGCCCCACTCGAGGGTGCCGTCATCAGATGCCGCGACCATGGAAGCCGCGTCGAACTGCTGCGCGCCATTCACCTTGCCTGTGGCGCTCGCGGGGCAGGTTCCCGCGGAACAGGTTGCATCATTGATTCCATAGTAGTCTTCGAAAGATGTAGCGCCACTCCCCTCATTCAGTCTCCAGTAATGAGACATGTTTGAAGGACCGTCGAGCATCCGCAGATTAAACGCCTGCGTTGCCTCCGGATCCACTCCGTTAGCCGCGATCACGGTTATCGGGTATTCGTACTGAACCGGTGTCGAAACCGTCCAGGTTATGGTCGCGGTACCCGGCGCTGCCCCCGGCTCAACCTGCATGCCTGCAGGAGGAGCGGGTGTCTGACCCAGACTGATCGCCGGGTCGGGCGAACCGGTGGCCGTAACCTCATAGCTATAAACTTGTCCTACAACCGCCGTGGTAACAGGCACGGAAGTGATTTGAGGCGCCGCAGGTTCCACGAATGTGGCTGCGACATGACACGCTCCCGTAACCGGCTCGGTCGTGTAGATATTGCCCACAAGCGTTCCGCCGCAGGTTCCGGAAACAACGGCCAGGTATCCGACTGCAGGTTCCACCAGGAACTGCGCCGTATTCCCATGGTCCACGGGCTGCGATGCCGGCGAGATAATCCCGTGAGCACCTCCCGCAGACGTTACCGTGTACACATTGATCGCAAAGATTGCCGTCACGTTTACATCACTCGTGACGTTGCTGTCCGTACGCGGATTATCGGTGGAACCGTCGCTCCACTCGACAAAGTGATAGCCCGTGGCGGCAACAGCCGTTACAGGCGTACCGCTCGTCCCGTAATTCACTCCCGTCTGAGTCGCAGAGCCCTGGAGCGATCCGTTGAGGCCCGCGTGGTAAGACAACGTATAGGTGTTGATCGCAAAGCTCGCCGTCACATTGATGTCGGCCGTGACGTTGCTGTCCGTTCGCGGATTGTCGGTGGAACCGTCGCTCCACCCGACGAAGTGATAGCCTGTGGCAGGAATGGCTTCTACTGCCGTTCCGCTTCCTCCGTAATTCACGTTTTGAGACGCGGAACCGGTAATCGATCCGTTGCTGCCTGCGCCGTATGTCAGCGTGTACCGGTTGATCGCAAATGTAGCGCTGACAGCGCAGCCGTCGGCGGTAATAGTCCCGGACGTGTAAGTGTAAGTGCTCTCGGAATTTAACGTGTTGGTATGTGGCGTGCCGCCGCAGGTATCGCCGGCACTTGCCACATGGTATCCGACATTGGCGTTGAAGGTGAAGTGCGCGTTGGAGCCATGGTCCACCATCGCGGGCGACGGAGTTGCTTCGCTGAGGCTGCCATTCGCGCCCGCAACGGCTGTCACCGAGTATTGTTTCAGCGCAAACAAGGCCGTGATCGACTTACTCTCAATCACGCTCGGCAATGTGCATGTGGCAACGATATTGCTGCCCGAAACGACACCGCCCGCAGCTTCACAATTGCTCCAGGAAACCGTGGAGGTTGCATTGCCTGCAGTGGCGGTAACGGTAAAAGCTGTGCCGTTTTCCAAGGATGAAGTCGTTTGCCTTGAAACATCCGGATATTGGAAGTCGATCCCTCCAGGACTGGACACGACTGACCCGATCCCGTTTCCTGCCGCATTGGCTGTAACGGCTACCAAGGCGTCGCAATATCCGTAATCCCGGTCTTCATAGCGATGACGAACTTCTCCGTCTGAGAGAGCCCGGTTATATATAGCCAGTTCGTCCAACGCACCGGTAAAGTGATAAGCCTCAATCAGATGCCCGATGTTTATCGGGACTCCGGCCTCGTCGAATCCGCTGCTGTAGTTCCCTGGCAGACTGGCCTCCTTAATCCCGTCTACATAAAGCTTAATCGCGTTTGCGGGTCCGGCATCCATCACCGCAACTATGTGATGCCAGTTGCCGTCGCCAATCGCCGACGTACCGGAAAGCAATCCGGCCGTTTCGCCGTTCTTTCCTATAAGGTTAAAGCCGGCGTGACCTCCTTCGAGACAACCCACAAACCAGTGTAGGTTCGTGGAAGTGCCCTGCCGTCCTATGAACACCTGGTTGCCTACGCAGGTGTCCCCTGGATCAGTCTTAATCCACGATTCAATCGAGAAACTGCCTGAGGCGCCCCAATCGAAAATGCCGCTGTTCGGGATATTCATTTGTGTAGTTGCGCTGAATTCCCGTGCGCCGTTGACTTTGCCGATGGTGTACTCAGGGCAGTCTCCAGAGTTACACTCTATGCTGGGGCCGCCGCGGGAATCCGCAAATGGCGCGTCGGCTTCATCAAGACTCCAGTGGTGGTCTACCGTGTAGTTGTTCATGCCGAAGTGCTGCTGGATTTCCGCATCCGAAAGCGCTCTATCGTACATCGCGATTTCATCCAGATCCCCGGCAAAGCTATAGGATGCAGTCAGGTGCCCGATGTTCAGGTCGATTCCTGCCTCGTCGAACCCGCTGGTATAATTGCCGGGCCGGAAGGCTTCCTTCACTCCATCCACATAGAGCCTGACATCGTTGGCAGATCCGGCATCCCTTACTGCAACGATGTGATGCCAATTGCCGTCGTTGACCGCCGTCGTGCTGGTAAGCAGTCCGGCCGTATCGCCGCTCTTTCCTATCAAATTAAACGCGGCGTGGCCTCCTTCAAGGCAGCCCACAAACCAGTGCAGGTTCGTGGAGGTGCTCTGGCGCCCGATGAAGACCTGGTTCCCTGCGCAAGTGCTTCCTGGAACTGTCTTTATCCAGGCTTCCACCGAGAAACTGCTTGCGGCGCTCCAATCAAAGGTGCCGTCATATTCCACGTTGACTTGCGAATTTCCAGGGAAACTCTGCGCGCCGTTCACCTTGCCTTCGGCAGCCGTCGGGCAATTCGAGGACACGCATGAAGCTGTGCTGCCTCCATAGGTGTCCGCATAGGGTCCGCTGCTCTCATCCAGTCTCCAGTAGTGCGTCATGTCTGGAGGACATGTCGCGGGCGGTGTAAATACGTCAATGGCGAAGGTCTGGGTATCCGTACCTCCCGTGTTACTTGCCGTTACCGTAACGGGATAATACCCTGCGGCGGCTGGGGTCCATTCGATCAGACCCGAGGTCCCGTTTATGGAAGGAGCCGGCAAACCGGTCACACTGTAGGTTGGCTCCGGAAAACCGACCGCATTCACATCATAAACGTAGTTCCGGCCCATCAACACGGAGGTGACCGGCGTCGAGATTATCTCTGGCACCAGATTCACCGCGTTGCCCAAAACACGGATCTCCGCCATTGAGGCGGTAGGATTTCCATTAACCTCCGACAACGCCACCAGCCTGATGAACTGTCCGGTCTTAGGCGCAAAAATAACTTCCTTCTCTACATCGCTATTCGCAAAGGTACCTGTCGCTGCAGCCGGTCCCCACGTTATGCCGTCCAGGCTTACGTAGAACTCATACTGCGCAATGCGGCCGTTGGCACCTCCGTCCTGACGGGGCAGATAGCGGAATCCGTCGATGGCATACGGTCGTCCCAGGTTAATCTGAATTTCATGAGGATAACCGGGAATGCTCCCCCAATACTGTGTTTCCCAGAAGGTGTTAATATCGCCGTCAAAGGAGCGGATCGCTGCTCGGTCGCGGTCCGCAAGCTCTTCACTATCCACATACTTCAGAGTCCAGAGGGTAGGTGGAATCACCGGTGTATCGCTTCTGACAGTGATCACTCGGGTTGCGGGCGTCGGATAGGATAATCCCGTGGAATCAGTTACCGCGAAGGTAACGATATAGGTGCCGGGTGTATTGAACTGCACGGAGCCCGGATCTTCCAGCGTCGAATCGGCTATGCCCGAACCGCCGAACTGCCAGAGATACTGCAGGTTCGGGTCGCCGTTGGGATCGCTGCCGGTGCCGGCAAAGGATACCGACTGACCGGCCTGTATCGTCATGTCTCCCGCAGGACTGTCAATGATGGCTCTGGGAGTACCAGGAGCTACGCCCAGAATATTGATTTCCGCCATTGCTGTCCATGGATATCCATTGACTTCCGTCAAGGGCTTCAGCCGGATATATTGTCCGGTCTTGGGCGCAAAGGGAACAATTTTCTCCGTACCGCTATTCGCAAAGGTACCTGTTGCTACCGCCGGTCCCCAATTTGTGCCGTCTGTGCTCACATAGAATTCATACTGAGCGACGCGGCCGTTGATAACGCCATCCTGGCGCGGCATATAGCGGAATCCCTCGATTGTGTGCGGCTGTCCGAGGTTTATTTGAATATCATGCGGATATCCGGGTTCGGCTCCCATATACTGGGTGTGCCAGAAGGTGTTCGTATTTCCGTCGAAGGAGTAGACAGCCAGGCCGTCAGGATTCCCTGCGTAATCTGCTGTGTTTTCACTATCCACGTAATGCAGAGTCCAGCCGGTACGCGGGATCACAGGCGCGTTGCTGGTGACCGTGATCACCCTCGTGGCGGGCGTCGGGTCGGCAAGCCCGGTGGAATCCGTAACAGTGAATGTGACTGCGTAGACACCGGGAACATTGAATGCCACCGATCCAGGATCATCGACAACGGCGTTGGGCACACCCGAACCGCCAAACTGCCAGAGATATGTAAGCGGGACATTGCCGTCCATGTCGCTGCCGGTACCGGTGAAGGCAATCGATTGGCCGACTTGTATCGTTACATCTCCCAAAGGACTGTCGATCGTGCCGTTCGGAGGTATATTAGCCGAGGAAACCGCGCCCAAGACGTTGATCTCTGCTACTGCAGTCCAAGGATTGCCGGCAACCTCGGACAAAGCTCTCAGGCGGATGTACTGTCCGGTTTTGGGCACAAAGGAAACCTCTTGCTCCGCTGCGCTATTCGCGAAGGTTCCAGTGGCAACCGGCGTTCCCCAGTTTTCACCGTCCACGCTCACGTAGAACTCATACTGCGCGATGCGGCCGTTTATCCATCCGTCCTGGCGCGACTGATAGCGGAATTTGTCCAAGTCATACAGCTTGCCGAGGTTGATCTGAATCTCATGCGGATAGCCGACTGAGACCGGTTCATACTGAGTGTGCCAGAAAGTGTTGATACTTCCGTCGAAGGCATTAGTCGCCGGGAAAGCAACCGGTTCCTGGCTATCTACATACTTCAATGACCAGCCCGTTTTGGAAATCAATGACGAATTGATCCCGACCGTGATCACTCGAGTGGCGGGTGTCGGGTCGACAAGTCCCGTGGAATCCGTAACGGTGAAAGTAACTGTGTAAATGCCGGGAGCATTGAATGTCACCGATCCCGGATCCTCCGCGGTTGCGTTGGGCACGCCTGAACCGCCAAACTGCCAGAGATACGTAAGCGGCAGATTGCCGTCAGGATCGCTGCCGGTGCCGGCGAACGACACCGACTGACCGACCAGAATCGAGACATTTCCCGCGGGGCTGTCTATAATGCCGTTGGGAACCCCGCTGGCAGTTGCGACAGAGCCCACAACATTAATCTCCGCCATCGCAGCCCAAGGATTGCCGTTTACTTCCGACAAGCCCTTTAGCCGGATATACTGCCCGGTCTTCGGCGTAATCGAAACTTCTTTCTCCGCAGCCGTATTGGCAAAGGTCCCCGTGGCTACCGGCGTCTCCCATGAATTGCCGTCTTCGCTCACATAGAACTCATATTGCGCGATGCGGCCGTTGATGGCTCCGTCCTGACGTGGCAGATAACGGAATTTTTCAAGGTCGTACCGTTGACCGAGGTTGATCTGAATCTCATGAGGATAGATTGGGCTGCCACCGGAGAACTGGGTGTGCCACATCGTATTTACATTTCCGTCGAAGGAATTGGTCGCCGGGAATCCGTCAATGATTTCCTGGCTATCCACGTATTTCAGGCTCCAGCCTGTTTGTGAAATCACCTGAGAATTGCTCGTGACCGTGACCGTTCGTGTCGCGGGTGTCGGATCAACAAGTCCCGTGGAATCCGTAACTGTGAATGTAACCGTGTATGTACCGGGCGTATTGAACGTCACCGCGCCCGGGTCCTCCACCGTCATGTCCGCCGTACCCGAACCGCCAAACGTCCAGAGATACGCGAGCGGCAGATTGCCGTCAGAATCACTGCCGGTGCCGGCGAATGAGACTGATTCGCCTTTCATTATAGTTACATTCCCCGAGGGGCTATCGATTGTGCCGTTGGGAGTCCCGCTGAGCGCGGGGATAGAGCCCACGACATTAATCTCAGCCATCGAGGCAAAAGAACTGCCGCCGACTTCCGACAGCGCCTTCAGCCGGATGAACTGGCCGGTCTTCGGCGAAAAGGAGACCTCTTTTTCCGCAGCGGTATTTGCAAAGGTCCCCGTAGCTACCGGCGTTCCCCAGTTTTCGCCGTCCGTGCTCACGTAGAACTCATATTGCGCGATGCGGCCGTTGACACCTCCGTCCTGACGAGGCAGGTATAGGAATTTTTCAAGGTCGTATAGTTGTCCCAGGTTGATCTGGATCTCATGTGGATAGGGTGTGTAGACATCCCAGGCGGTGTGCCACATGGTGTTCACATTCCCATCGAAGGTATTGGTCGCCAGGTAACCCGCCACCTCACTATCCACATATTTCAACGTCCAGCCCATACGCGGAATCAGCGATGAATTGCTCACGACTGTAATTGTCCGCGTCGCGGGTGTCGGATCGGCAAGCCCCGTAGAATCCGTGACGGTGAATGTGACTGTGTAGGTTCCGGCGGTATTGAATATCACCGATCCCGGATCCTCCACGGTTGCATCGGGAACTCCTGCGCCGCCAAAATTCCAGAGATACGTAAGCGGCAGATTGCCGTCAGGGTCGCTGCCCGTGCCGGCAAATATCACCGATTGGCCGACTCCTATCGTCACATTCTCCGAGGGATTGTCGATCGTGCCGTTGGGCGCCCCGGCGGGCGTGAAGACAGAGCCGAAAACATTAATTTCCGCCATCGAAGCGAAGGGATTGCCGCTGACTTCAGATAAAGCCTTCAGCCGGATGAATTGTCCCGTCTTCGGCGTGAAGGAGACCTCTTTCTCTGCAGCCGTGTTGGCAAAGGTCCCTGAGGCTACCGCCGTTCCCCACGTGTTGCCGTCTGTGCTCACGTAGAACTCATACCCGGCGATGCGGCCGTTGACACCTCCGTCCTGGCGCGGCAAATACCGGAAACGATCGATGCTGTATGATTGCCCGAGGTTAATCTGGATCTCATGCGGATAGGGAGAAGGGATATCCCAGCGTGTATGCCACATGGTGTTTACATTGCCGTCGAAGGAATTAGCCGCCGGATAGCTTGTACTCTCACTATCCACGTACTTTAATGTCCAGCCCGTCCGCGGAATCTGCGACGAGTTGCTCGTGACCGTGATTATTCGTGTGGCGGGAGTCAAATCGGCAAGACCAAGGGCATCCGTAACATTAAGTGTAACCGTATAGACGCCGGGGGTATTGAATGTCATCGATCCGGGATCTTCCACTGTCGCGTCGGGCACACCCGAACCGCCAAAATTCCAGAGATATGCAAGAGGCAGATTGCCGTCAGGATCGCTGCCCGTGCCCGCGAAGGACACGGATTGGCCTACCTGTATCGTCACATCACCCGAGGGGCTGTCTATCGTGCCGTTGGGCGCCCAGCCTGATCCGGAAACAGTTCCCGAAACACTAATTTCTGCCATGGTAGCCCATGGATTGCCGGCGACTTCGGACAAGGCCTTCAGCCGGATGAACTGTCCTGCCTTTGGCGTAAAGGATACTGTTTTTTCTGCAGACGTATTTGCAAAGGTTCCCGAAGCAACCGCCGTTCCCCAATCTTCGCCATCAGCGCTCACATAGAACTCATATCCGGCGATGCGGCCGTTGACGCCCCCGTCCTGGCGCGGCAGATAGCTGAATCCGTTAATATCGTACAGTCCTCCGACGTAAATCTGGATCTCATGGGGATAACCCGGCGAGGTCGGCGAATACTGGGTATGCCAGAATGTGGTTGTCTTCCCGTCGAAGGCATAGGTGGCAGGATACGAAACCGTCTGCTCACTATCCACATACTTCAAAGTCCAGCCCGACTTCGAGATCGTTGACGAATTGCTTATAACCTTGACTGTCCGGATTGCGGGCGTCGGATCGGCAAGCCCTGTGGAATCGGTAACGGTGAATGTGACGGTGTAGGTGCCGGGGACATTGAACGCCACCAATCCGGGATCTTCAACGGTCGAATCGGCCACGCCCGAACCGCCAAAATTCCAGAGATACGAAAGAGGCAGATCGCCGTCGGGATCGCTGTAGCTTCCGGCGAACGATACCGACTGGCCGGTTTGAATGGTTATGTTACCCGCCGGAAGAACAATGGAGCCGTTGGGTGCTTCATTTCCCGTTCCCGAGCATGCTGTTATCAATTCGCCGATTGCATAAAACCAGGTATCGGCCATCTTGCCATAGCCCGACGTATATGGATGGAGCTCGTCATACAAGTCCCCCGGATACGACAGGGCGTGCTCCATATCAACCAACCAAAGCAGATCTCCGGCCGCTTTTCTGCTCATTGCCAGAGTGTATAGATTGGCGTTGAAAGCACTGGTGTTCGCGTCGTACGTTTGATGGTTGATGATCTGAGCCAGAATAACCTTGACATTTCTGCTGTAGGTTGATTCGTAGCGATCAATCTCGTTCAGAATGTTCTGAACCTCCGTTACGTTGGTCACCAGGCCGTTGGTTCCAATGTGGAGCAAGACGATGTCCGCCGGATTGTCCACGAGAAATTGATCGACATTGCCGGCCACCTGCGCCGAGGTCCAGCCTCCGTGACCCTCGTGGTTGGCGTCAAATCCCGGTATGCCATCCCCGGCGATCTGACTGCCCACGAAATCCACGACATATCCGGTTGACGTCAGTCTATTCAGAAGCGCCTGTCGGTAACCTACCATTAATGGATATGTGGTGGTTTCTCCGTAGCCGGATGTGAGAGAGTCGCCCAGGGGCATAATCTTCACCGGCGTACACTGAGCATAAGAGGGTGTGGCTGGAATCAAAAGAAAGGTTGATAGTATCGCAAGCAGTACAAGCATAACCTTTCCCGGCATTTTATGCGTATTGATCCACATATTGGCTCCTTTACTCTTCATATCTAAAATATTCAAATTTGCTGAAAATTTCGTATGGCTAAGATCCCTAAAAAGATTTCACCTAAATAAATTCTTGTGCACCGCCTGGTTTGAGGGATGGAATCCATCCTCTAGGAAAAGCGGGCAAATTGACCTGATCTTTCGGTCGGCTTTCATCTATGTGCCTAATTAAGGCGCTCATTTTTTGAGTGCTCCGTAGTCCAGTTCAATAGCGGTCTCACAACACCCGGAATGTCCCCCGCGTAATCTCCACGGGCCGAATTTCCATCGAGCGTGTCGATGATATGAAAGGCGACGACATCGCGAGCCCAAAACTGAATTGTGTCCGGCGTGAGCGTCCTGAGATTGCTTTGGACGAATACCATCCCCTCTGATAGCAAGTTGCCGGGGATTGAAACGGTGCTTTTGTAGTGTCCGGCCGGCCGCTTCCGCCCTCGCCAGGCTGGATCGACATCGACCGTAACGAATATGAATTCCCCTGTCGCTTTCACCAGTGCAAAATGAGGGAGTAAAATATATCCACCCTTAAGCACTTCGTATTCCATCTCAATTGTGAATGAGCGCCGGATATCAATGGCTTCTGCTATCACGCCGTCCTCTGTTCGCACTCTGGCGGCGCACAAGCGGGCGATGTCGCCGCCCGGCGCGCAAGCCGGATCCTGCCATTCCCGGCAGCCCGACAAGCCTGAATCCGAGGCCATATATTTTTTTACGGTTTCGCCGGCCGGCCCATCAAAGGATACTGCGCCGCCATCCAGCAGAATGACGCGCGGGCAGAGCCGCGTAACAGCCTGCATATCGTGCGAAACAAAGAGGACTGTTCGGCCCCGCTTCCCGACATCCTCCATTTTGCTGAGACATCTTTTTTGGAACCGGGAGTCGCCGACCGCCAGCACCTCATCCACCAAAAGGATTTCAGGTTCCAGGTGGGCGGCCACCGCAAAAGCAAGCCGCAGATACATGCCGCTCGAGTAATGCTTAACGGGCGTATCGACGAATTTCTCCACTTCCGCAAAGGCCACAATCTCGTCGAAAACTCTTATTATCTGGCTCTTCTTCATGCCCAGGATGGAACCGCTCAGGAGTATGTTCTCGCGTCCGGTCAATTCGGGGTGAAAACCTGTGCCCACTTCCAGGAGAGAACCGACGCGGCCCCGCACCTCAGCAAATCCTTCCGTGGGTTCAGTAATGCGCGAAAGTATTTTCAAGACGGTGCTCTTGCCGGCGCCGTTCCGCCCGATAATTCCCACGACTTCGCCTTGCTTAACGTCGATGGACAAATCCTTAAGCGCCCATATGGTGTCGTCCGCCCGGACAGCTCCTGCGCCCCGCCCTCTAAACAGATTTCCCGCCTTGCGCAAAGGGGTCTTAAATCCATCGTTGAGAGCTTCAAGAAAGGGTTTTTTGCTTTTGACGGCTCCGATCCGGAACTGCTTGCTGAGATGTTCTGCGTGGATGGCGATATCAGACATTGTGTTTATTTCCCTGTAAATCAAAAGCCGAAGGCCTGGTGCTTAGATTGGTATGAGGCCGCTCTAAACCACATCCGCAAACGTCCTCTCCATCCTCCGGAAGTAAAATGCACCGGAGATTAAAACCATCAATGCCACGAGAGACGATACAAAGATCATCCATCCGGAAGGCATTTGTGATCCGAGCAGTGCCCACCTGAAGCCTTCAACGACGCCGGTCATCGGATTAATCCCGTATAACGTGCGCCAGGGTTCGCCGAGCAGGCTGCTCGGATAGGCAATCGGCGTGGCAAACAACCATATCTGGATCAGGAACGGTATTGCGTGACGCACGTCCCGGAATTTTACGTACAAGGCCGAAAGCCATAGGGAGACGCCCAGGGAGGTGGCGAGAGTCAGCATCAGAAACAGCGGCAGCCAGACCACATTCATCGTGGGAGTCATGCCGTAATAAAAGACCATTCCGAGCAGCAGGACGAACGCAAGTACAAAATCCAGAATACATCCAAAGACCGATGCTATCGGCATCGTCAGCCTTGGAAAGTAGACTTTCTTAATCATATTGGAACTGCTGACCAAACTGTTCGAAGCCTGCGACAGACCGCTAGCAAACATCGTCCAGGGCACCAATGCGGCGAAACTGAAGATGGGGTAAGGAATGCCGTCCGAAGGGATTTTCGCCAGTTTTCCGAAAAAGAGGCTGAAAACCACCATTGTAAGAAAAGGCTGGATTATCGCCCACGAGGCGCCCAGAAGCGTCTGTTTGTATCGGATTTTGATGTCGCGCCACACCAGGAAATAGAGCAATTCGCGATAGCTCCAAAGCTCGCCGAAGTTGAGAGAAACCCATCCCTTCGACGCCTCAATTCTCGTAACCGTCGGAGCACTCTGGTCGGCATTCTTAATATTTGTTAGCTGCATTGCGTACGATACAAAGCTCATGATTCCAAATCCGCTGAACTGACAATTCCCGTTTCCATTGTGTCAAAGTGCGCGGCTTCGCAAACGGCATGATGCCGCCGCCGTTCACTTCCGCCTCCAAACCGCAATTCTTGTATTGACGGCGCGGGAAAACATGTTTCCTGCAATAAACTCGCTTGAATATCCAACATCCTGCAACCTTTCATGTGAGGCTCTTCTCGGGTCGCTTTGCCATCAAGCGACAGGCGTGGATCATCGCCGCCAGGACCGGGCGATCTTCTGAAGATGCGGGGATTTGCTTTCGTACCACAGGCCCCCGGCATGTAAGAGTCATCTTTGAAAATGGAAGAATTTCAATGCGCATCTCCAGTGCAGTGTGAAGAGGCAGATCCCGTTCCGGCCGAAAGAGGATCCCCGTTCGGCTTATGTTCACAGTGCTGCCCTTGTGCCATGGAATCGTTCCGCTTTCTCGATAACGCAGGGGAAGTGCAAGGGGAAATCGCGTAGCTCGAGATATTTGCGTCATTTTTTTCGGGTGAGATGGATTAAGGATTAGTTGTTAAAAGCTCGTTTCAACTGCCGTCTGTGAAGTTTTGTCAAAGCCTTGTAGACGCGGCACTTTGCGGCTCGTAAATGCCTGCTTTTTCATAGCTACCGCAATTTCAGTCACAGCCTCCAATTCCCTGGCTGCATCTGAATTCCCGGCTTCGGGGACTCTCGTGAATGCCCGGCAAACTCGACGCTTCCTTCCGGGCAAAAAAACATATTTCCTAATGGGGTACTACAATAGCTCAGAAGATTTTGCGCGACAATGGATCATCGGTATAGGAATATCTGAACTTGAAGGCTAGGCCGCATATTCATCAAGCCTTTGCCGCGACGGGCGGGTTCGGATCAGCTCAATGGATTGAAACAGAATAAAGGTTCCGCCCATTACCAGAATGCCGAGAAAAAAGTTCCGCCATTCCATGGCCTTCCCGCTTGCGGCCACCAGGACAGCCTCAAGCAACAGCGAGGCGAGCGTGGCTGCAGAAAGCGCAAGCAGCAGGCGAATGATATTTTTGCTTGCCTTCGTTTGAAGCACGATGGATATCAGAATCCCGAACGGGAAAAAGACGGCGATATAGAAGGCAAGTTTATATGAGAACAGCGCCGTTGTTGCGGGCTTGAAATAGCTTGCGGCTGCGGCGCCGGGACTCAATGCCAGCGTGTGCCGCCCGCTGATTTCATCAACATATAGAGTGAGTATGGAGCCGTCATATATCGCTATCAAATCGTGCGAGCTGCCCGCGGCAAATATTCCAGGAACCGTCAAGGCGGGATTCACACCGTTTTCACCGGTCATTGGCGTTCGCAGGCGAAAGACCAGGTCGCGGCCCTCCTGCCCCACGGTGAGGTTGCGCAGACCGGGATTTCTCGAAATGGAAATTATCCGGGCGGGTCCCTTCTGGTAGGTCGAACCGGCAGTAAACGATGCGGCGAGAGTGAACTTGGAATTGGCTGCGATCCGGCGGTTCAAGAATACAACCGGAGTTTCGCTCTCCATCCATGCTTCGTCCGGCGCGCCGCTTTTGCTCCTGAAGACAAGGTCCGGCAGATTACCCATTCTGTCACCGATGCGGGAAGCCCCGGTGAAGTAGAATGAAGCCAATACCGGCGAACCGATCTCCGCCGAACGCTTCATCCGGCTGAACCAGTCTCTTGCTTCCTCTTCGGAAATCGCGCGATCCACAAGATGAAGCTGCGATATGCTCCCATGCCAGGGGCGATCTCCGGTGAGTTCATTGCCCAGCAACAACGGATAATTCTCATCCCAGTTGCTAAGCAGTGTGTCTCGCTGTAATGGGACGGATATCAGATAGGCGAATGTCATATACCCCAGTAGGATTGGGCGTACATCCCGCCGTTCCCAAGAATAAAAGCATGCGAAACCAAGAATCGCGCCGATTGCGTTGCACTCGATATCAACCAGCGAAGAACTTCTGCCGGCAATAAATCCCTGCAGTATTTCCACGACAGAACTAAGGCCCAGGCCGGATACGGCCGTTATCGCGAGAGCCCAATGAATTCGCAATCCTCCGCCGTGCGTCAACCAGGCTGCCGCGCCGAAGCCCAGCGGCACAAACAAAAAAACATTGGCCAACATGCCCCACCCATTTTCAATTCCAGTCGCAAGAAAGGGTTTTGCCGACGGACCGCGCGAGGCGAAATTGAATGGAAAGAGCGTAACCGCCAGGATGAATAATAAGGATGCGCAGAATATAATCCCCCCAGCGGATTTTATACGCAGAATATTCATGGGAATCATGGACGCAACCCCGATAGGGTTGATTTATCATGCGCAATGTCCCCAGGGTTGGATGCAAAAGCAGCATCCAACCCTGGGCTTTGAGACGCAGCCGCTTTGCGGCTGTATACCTTGCGCACAACACGTGATCTTGGCGTGCTCCAAAATGTAGAAACTCCAGGGTCCGGCCTGAAGGTCGGACCCACATAGGAATAATCGGCGGCGGCGCCGGAGGTGTTATGCTTCGCGGACCAGTTGGTTTCGGATGGCAAAACGGGCCAGTTCCATGCGTCCCGATATGCCGGTCTTTGAAAAAATGTTGGTGAGGTGGTACTTCACGGCTTGTTCGCTGATCGAGAGCTCCCGGGCGATATCTTTGTTGGAACTCCCCGATATGATCTCCTTAATAACCTGCAGTTCGCGCTCGGACAGGCGGCAATTCAGCAGCTTAGACCAGTGCTCCAGTTTTAAGTTGAGCGATTCCAGACTTTTAATCAGCTCACACGTCGTATCGTGACTGATCCAATACCCGCCGCTCATCACCGATCGGATGCATTTGAAAAGCAGAGGGACGCTCGCCTCCTTCCGCACCACGCCGCGCACGCCATACTTGAGCAATTCGACGACAGGCGCGTCTCCGTCAGATGTGCTGAGAAGGATTATCTTCACCTTCCCCGCCTTGGACGCGAGCTGCCGGAAAAGCTGCAGGTCTGTATCCGTAGGTTGAAATTGCCGGTAGCTTACATCAAATAGGAGTATGTCCGGTTCAAGCTCGACGGCAAGCTTCACAGCCTGCTCCGCGTCGTCCGCTACTGCCACCGCACTGAAGCCGGCCTCCGAATCCAGAAGCAGCTTCAGGCCGTTGCGAAACATCGCATGTTTGCTGAAAACCAAAACGCGTATCGGCATCTCGGGGGTATTCATTTTATCGATCGGCCCATGGATCTGCATATATGCCAATTATGACATCCGCAAAAACTTGAAAGCGTCAGTGCATCCTATCCCAATTGTGCTACCGCCAATTCAGTCACAGCGCGCGCCGTGCAGACTGATTCGTCCCCTTACGGCGGAAGCAGGAAAACGCCTCGTTAAACTTTGCGCTCTCCTTTCCGAAGCGAAAATGCAAACAATATGGGATATCACGCTAACTCCAAACAACTTACGTTCCAATGGCTCGTCAGTATAAAAATTCCTGAACTTGTATGCCACTTCGTCGCAGTGATGATGCACTCACAAATTGCACACGCTAAATTATCCCGATTGTCGGGACTCAACCGAATTTGCACCTGTCAAAGCCCTGGCGGATACCGGGCTGCGGCGCGCTATTGTACCATATACATTTGAGAAATCAGCCAGGGAATTGTCAACCGTATAGCACCCGCTCGCGTTTCAGGGCCCGATACCATACGCGGAATTCTCTGTTTAGCCCCTGGGCTTGCAGGGGGCTGAATCCTCACAAATGCTTTTCGGCAAGTTATCAGGGCTTCAGAAGAGATTTTGTCGGGGAAAGGTGCGCTTTGAATGCAAAAAGCGGATGGAGAAAGGCTCCCCCAAATAGAAAAGCATCCTCAGGCAGTGCCAGGGGGCACGAAATGGATTGGCGAGCGCAGCTAATCGGGATCCTGGATCAACTTGTGATGCAGCGCAAAGAGAGTTAATTCGAGGCGGTTGTAAACCCCGACCTTGTCGAAAATATTGGTGATGTGGTGCTTTACCGTCTGCACGCTGATCGAAAACTGGCGGGCAATCTCCTTATTCGTGTATCCTGATGCCACCGCGGACACGACTTTCAGTTCCTGGGGGGTGAGTCCAAAGTTTTTGGGCCGTTCGCCTTGCGCCGGATTATGCCGCAGTCTCTTGAGTATCTGTTCAAGGCTCCTGCAGCTTTCGCTTCCCATCCAATACAGGCCGTCTCTGACCTGGCGCATGCTCTCGGTCAAAACCGCCGTGTCCGATTCTTTAAGCACCAAGCCTCGCGCACCGAGCTCGAAAGCTTGCTGTACCTGATCCCGCTCGGCTTCTCCGGTTAAAAGTATGGTCCGCGTAATTGTTTTCGAGTCAGAAAGGGACCGAAGCACATCTATGCCCGAAAGTCGCGGCAGTTTCCAATCCATCAGCAATATGTCAGGCTCGAGGAGTTTCACGAGCCTAATGGTTTCTTCGCCGTCGCCGGCCTCGCCGACAAACTGGAATCCTCGCTCTGATTCCAAAACCTTCTTCACGCTTTCGCGAAAAAGGGTATGAGCGTCTGAGATGAGAACTTGAATGCTTTTTCTGCTTTTGCCCATGGATCTTTTATTATTCTAACTCACAATTCGGCAACCATATAACATAAAAATAAAGCTTCATCCATTTATTCGCGCCGGCTCAAGCCACGCGAAATGGGTTGTTTCATTCGTTCGATGCAAAACAATCAATCAATTGCTTTTAGGTCGGAAATAGAGGTTGTTCCGCCCGGAGCGATGACACGGTTTCTCGTCATCCTTTCCTTTTCCGCAACGGCACTCTTTGTCCGCATCGATTGACCGGCAAAATCCCGCCCAAAAGATCAACCAATAATACTATATTTTCCTAAGTCTTATAAATCATTTCTTATACGTGCTTTTCCCGTGACCCGGCGGCGCCCAACTATCGGGAAACACGATATTGTTATTGTATGTACATTCAACCAGGCGCAAGCTCCGCAAATCCACCATAATTTTCAACAAGTTGACAGCATTATGATATTATGGTGTCCGCTAATTTCCGGCAATTGTTCACTCGGATCCAGACGGTAGAAGACGGCCGGATGGAGCCAGCAACGTCCAGGCCTCAATGGCACGCATGATTGCTGCAAACCCAGGAGGTTCACTTTGGCAGGCACACAAGTTCTCGTGACCGGATCGGGAGGTTTTATCGGAAGCCACCTGACCCAGCACCTGATTACCCGCGGTTTCCGAGTCCGGGCTTTCTTTCATTACAATTCCCGAAACGATTGGGGTCAGCTTCAGATGATCCCGGCAGAAATATTAAGCGCGATTGAGACGTTTTCGGGAGACATTCAGGATCCATTCGCCGTCCGGAAGGCCGTCCAAGGGTGCGAGGTCGTGTATCACCTGTCGAGCCTGATCGCTATTCCATACTCTTATGTCGCTCCTCACGCATATGTTTCGGTGAATATCGGAGGGGCATTGAACGTGTTGGAGGCGAGTCTGCGGGAGAGCGTACGCCGGGTCGTGCACACATCAACCAGCGAGTGCTACGGAACGGCTCGATATGTTCCGATTAACGAAGATCACCCTTTGCAGGGCCAGTCTCCTTACTCGGCAAGCAAGATCGGCGCGGACATGATTGCGGAAAGCTATTACCGCTCCTTCGGCTTGCCTGTGGTTACCGTCAGGCCGTTCAATACCTTTGGCCCGAGACAATCGGCCCGCGCGGTCATCCCGACCATCATAGGCCAGATTCTGAGCGGCAAAGCCGTTCGCCTGGGAGCGCTGACGCCTACGCGGGATCTCAATTATGTAGACGACACCGTGGAGGGATTTATGCTGGCGGGTTCGACGCCGGGCATCGAAGGCCAGACGATCAACATCGGATCGGGCCGCGAAATATCGATTGGAGACCTCGCTCAATTGTTGATCCGGCTGACCGGTATCGAGGCCGGGATTGAGACGGACTCGGCGAGACTTCGCCCCCCCAAAAGCGAAGTTGAGCGCCTCGTCTGCGATAATAGCAAAGCGAAACGACTGCTCGGATGGACGCCCTCCACAACTCTGGAAGACGGGCTGCGCCGGACGATAGAATGGTTCAGATCAAACCTTAGCCGCTATAAAACCGATATCTATAATCTGTAAGAGCCGGGAACCTCTCCTTCGTCAGCCTGTTTTGGGCAAGGTGAGGTGCCGCAGCAAATGCGGAGCAATCGGCACATGCGCGGAATGCACCTGATGATAATTGTACTTTACATTATAAAGTATATTATGCTATCGTGTGCGGCATGAAAGTGAAGATGGTATTGCCCGCGCTCACAGAAGCTTCCAGCCCGTTCTTTCGCCCCGTCAAATACTCGCTGTTCCCGCCGATCGGATTGGCCACGCTGGCGGCTTACCTGGACGGCGGCGACGACGTCCGCATCACGGACGAGCACGTGGAAAGGCTCGACCTGAACGATCGTCCTGACATGGTCGTCATCCAGGCGTATATCACCTCGGCCTATCGGTCCTATCGCATCGCGGATCATTACCGGAGCCGCGGCGTCTACGTAGCTCTGGGCGGGCTCCACCCAACATCGCTTCCAGAAGAAGCGGCCAAGCATGCAGACACGGTTTTTATCGGCCCCGGAGAGGACACCTGGCCGCAGTTTCTTCAGGACTACAGGGCGGGAAATCCGAAGCGCGTCTATCGGTCGACCGTGCGTACGCTGCGGGGCGCCCCGCCCGTGCGCAGGGATCTGATAAAGCGTCATCTCTACCTGGTGCCGAACTCGCTCGTGGTCTCGCGCGGCTGCCCGCATGCCTGCGATTTCTGCTACAAGGATTCTTTTTTCAAGGGAGGCCGTTCCTTCTACACGCAAACCGTCGATGCAGCGCTGGCCGAGATCGGCCGGTTGCCGGGAAAACACCTTTATTTCCTCGACGACCACCTCTTCGCGAATCCGATATTCGCGGGCGCCCTTTTCGACGGGATGCGGGGCATGGGACGGCTCTGGCAAGCGGCCGGCACCGTGCAATCGGTGCTGGCTCCCGGCCTGCTCGAAAAGGCCGCCGCCTGCGGGCTGCGCAGCCTGTTTGTGGGATTCGAGACGCTGAATGCGGCCGATCTGCGGAGCCAGAACAAAATCCAGAATACGGTTTGCGACTACGACCGCGCGGTCCGCCGCCTGCACAATCTCGCCGTCATGGTGAACGGGAGCTTTGTATTCGGCATGGACGGCGATAATGCCGATGTTTTCGGCCCCACCGTGGACTGGGCTCTGAGCCAGGGAATCGAGACGGCCACCTTCCACATCCTGACGCCCTACCCGAGCACCCGGCTGTACTCCCGCTTGGCCCGGGAGTCGCGCATCCTGCATAACAACTGGGATCTTTACGACACCAGGCACTGCGTTTATCAACCGGCCGGAATGTCTATCGAAGAGCTCGAAGCCGGATATTGGAAGGCATACGCCGGTTTTTACCGGTGGGGATCCATTCTGCGCGCCGTCTCAACCAAAGAGAACTGGGCCTCCCGGCTGCGGCACCTTGCTTATACTGCAGGCTGGAAAAAATTCGAGCCGTTCTGGGATATCATCATCCGCGCAAAGCAGGTCTCGCAAATGCTGCCCTGGCTGGAACGTCTGCTGGCCGGAATCGAGAGCGGCCGGACGACAAATCCGGCAGCGGAAACGGTGCCCGCCAGTTTTGTTCACGAACTTTGAGCTGCTCAAATAGTGATCGACCATTCCTAAAGCCGACCCCGATACCGATTCCGATCCGAATGGCGCCTAATTAAGAGTGGCCGCAATCACTCCGAAATACCGCCAGGTCTATTATTAAGCGC
>JAEAME010001073.1_pt1 | contig 21294 bp, 19 predicted proteins | sample 8958731 | NCBI WGS metagenome assembly JAEAME01 (sample SAMN16933194, study PRJNA681113) | bioreactor sludge metagenome | isolation source: anerobic bioreactor sludge (Control) | place: India:Bengaluru | collected 2018-10-24 | reverse complement strand
AGTATGGTGTTATTTTGAGATTTCTTGAGATTTCTGCGGCTGCATATTCGTATTTGGTTGGCCCTGTAAGCCTTGTGGAGCACCTTGCTTGCCTGCGCCAAAAAGTTCTTGAGTGGTTATTTTCCCTTTGCCGGATTTGGTCATCCTGTCAACATAATCATTTGTTATTTCTTTTGCATCTCTCTGGTTCTTTATGACGCGGGGTGTGAGGAGAATAATATACTCCTGGCGCGTTTCATTGTCTGTAGTATTGCCAAAAAGATAACCGAGAAGTGGGATTTTGGACAACAATGGAACTCCCGATCTTGATTTGTCCGTGTCTTCCCGGATAAGCCCTCCAATGATAATCGTTTCTCCATCTTTCACTACAACATTCGTTGTCGCTTCGGCTTTATTGAGGATAATAGTTGTTTCATTAAGGCCGAGCTCAATTGTGCTGTACGTTGAGACCTCCTGTGCTAGGTCAAGAGCGACAAGGCCACTTTCATTTACCTGAGGTGTTACCTTTAAAATGATTCCAATATCCTTATATTGGATTGTGCTCGTGCGACTGGAGGTTACGGTAGTGTCGTATGAAGTTGAGGTCACGATTGGAACTTGTTGTCCAACCTGTATCCTTGCTTCGCGATTGTCCGTGACTAAGATGTGGGGAGCAGCTATCACCTTTGCCCTTGACTGGGTTGCAAGAGCATCGATAACAGCACGATAGTCATCGCCCACAGTCCCTACAAAAGTGAAACCAGAGGTCGGGAGGGAATCTACGTTCAGGTTGCCCGGATTCAAGCCAAGGGTACCTTTCATTATCGAGTCCCCGCTGATCTTGAATTGGGTTTTGAAAGCATAAGACAAACCGAGGCTCAGATTATCCGTCAGGTTAACTTGCGCCACTATGCCCTCTATCATTACCTGTCTGGGTTGTATATCTATTTTGTCTATTGTTTCTTTTATCAACTTATAGTCTTCAGGGGTAGCAAGAATAATGACAGAATTCAGTATGTCATCGGCAAAAATGCGGGTCATGTCCGAGACCAGGGTTTCTCCGGTCCCGGTCACCGGTGGTTTCGTTAGTTGCTGCTGGGGGGGAGGGGGTTGTGTTGAGTGCTGGGTTGACGGCCTTGGCGTTGTGGTGGTAGTGGTTGTTTGTGGTCGCTCTGACGTTGTTGCTGGCCTGGCCCCCAAAAAGATCTGCTGCAGAAGATTTGCCACATTTTTGGCCTTCCCGTTTTGTACCGCATAAACATAGACCTGAGCCTGTTTCTTTTTCTGCTGCTCATTGTCGAAGGTGGCCAAGAACTGGAGTATTCTTTTCACGCTGGCATCGGTATCAACTATAATAATCTGGTTTGTTTTCGGAACATCAATAACTACTGCATTTGTTGACAGAAATGGCGTAATAAGTTTGATTACCTCAGAGGACTGAAGAAAAAGAATAGGTACAACCTGAACAAGGGATTTTCCTGTAGAAGGGATTTTTTCTGGGTCTCTCCCAAAGCCAACCGAAGCAGGCTCCCGGGCGACCTCGCTAATTGGTACAATTCTATAAAGCCCACCATCCTCAACAACACCAATAGCGTTGATTCTGAGTATAGTTTCCATGACCGGCAGGACCTGATCGGTAGGTATAGGTGCAACAGATCTGAACGTTACACGACCCTTTACTCTGGGATCAACTATATAGTTGACGCGCAACACGTCTCCAAAAATCGTCTGTATTACCTGATATACATCTGCATCATCAAAATTGAGGCTTATTGAACCTCTTGAAGACTGTGGTCTTGCAGAGACAAAAGGTTGCGGACGTGCTTGCTGCTGAGTATTTTGAGGTTGTGCAATTGCTGGTCTACCCGCAGGAGGGGCAGGAGGAGCAACAGGGGATGGAGATGTCTGCTGAGGTGGCTGAACTATGGGTTTTGCCGATACCTGTCCCGGAGTCGTTTGTGGAGTTGATGCCGAAGGGGGCTTCGATACAGGTTTTTGAGAAGTTGTGGAAATTACCTTGGGGCCTGATTTTGAAGGCTGTATGTCCTCATCATCATCCTCATCATCCTCATCATCGTCCTCATCATTGTTTGTGACTGTTTTGGCTCGTAAAGCATTTTTTCCAGAAGCAGAGTCCTGTTTGGATTTGGTAACTTGAGGCTGTGATGCCTGTTTCTGTCCCAGCAGTTTTGGCGCTTGAGCGAGGATGAATTGACCCTGAGAGGTATCCTTTACAGTGTTATCTTGTTGGGCATTCACTATTGAAAAAGAGACTATTATAGCGATGAATAGAAATGCTCCAACAACCAAAAATAACTTATTAGTTGATAAAAAGGTCATTCCCAGCTTAGGACATCCTTGTCCTCGCCCTCGCCCCCCTGGGTTCCATCTCTTCCATATGAATATAGATCGTATTCCCCATGAGAGCCTGGTGATTGGAAATGATATGCCTTCCCCCAAGGATCATTGGGGAGTCCTTTTGTGAGGTAAGGACCTTCCCAGTTTTCAATTCCCGGATTTGTAATGAGGGCATTCAAACTTTCTTGCGTAGTTGGATAACGTCCAACATCCAGTCTGAACTGATCAAGCGCTTGACCAAGCAAGGCAATCTGTGCCTTAGCAGCAGCCTGTTTTCCTTTGCCAAGCTTTGGAAAAAGCCTCGGCCCGACAAGAGCAGCAAGTAACCCAACGATTACCATGACTACGAGAAGCTCGATAAGGGTAAAGCCTTTTCTATTTTTTCTAATGAGCTGATTCATTGTCACGTAACCTCCTTTAGCCCTATGTAATTATACTGAATAGAATGAAATTGGTCAAATAATTAAATCCAATTCATGTATTAACTAAGGAATAATCTAGGGTCTTATTGCAAGATACCTCTGGAAGCTGCGTCATGAAATCCCATACTTTTTCTTTAGGAACTCCATGCCGGTCATGGGGTAGAGTGCATAAATGAGAATATCGCCCATGTCTTCGGAAATTTTTTTGAGTGCTTTACGGGCCTTTGGAAGTTCAGGCTCCAATATATCACCCGGTCTTATATCTATTGGGATTTCACCACGTTCATATCCTTTGAGCGCTTTTTTCTGAATTTCAGGATCAACCGGTGCAGGAGGGCGGCCGTAAAGACCATAGAAATAATCTTTCACTTCATTGGAAATCATTTTGTACCTTCCTCCAAGGACATTGAAGACAGCTTGAACGCCTACAATCTGGCTTGTGGGGGTAACCAACGGTGGAAAGCCAAGCTCCATTCTTGTCCTTGGCACCTCTTCAAAAACATCTTTCAACCTGTGCAAGGCCTTAACCTGTCTGAGTTGGCTCACAAGGTTGCTAATCATGCCGCCTGGGATTTGGTGCATCAAAACGCCGATGTCAATCACAGAAAATCTTGTTGTGTCAGCGAAAGAGATATACTTAGGAATTATACTCTCGAGGTAATCATCTATCTCTGCTATGGCCCGTAGATCAAAATTGAGTTGATGGGGTGTGTCTTTCAGGGTGACGACAAATGGTTCTATTGCCGGATGGGATGATCTGTGCGAGAATGGTGCAAGGCACGTGTCGATACCGTCTACGCCGGCTTCAATAGCCTTGAGCATTGACATGGAAGCCATTCCACTTGTATAGTGCGTATGTAAATGGATTGGAATTTTAATATTGGCCTTCAGAGCTGCAATAAGCGTGTAGGCATCGTAGGGGGAAATGATGCCAGACATGTCTTTAATACAGAGGGAGTCTGCCCCCATGTCCTCAATAATTTTAGCCTTTTTTATATAATAATCAATGTTGAAAATCGGACCGCCGAGTTTTTTTTCTTTCAGCGTAAGGGAGTATGAAATTGCCCCCTGAATATGTTTTTTGTTCTTTTTAATAGCCTTGAATGATGTAAGAAAGTTACGTTCATCATTAAGGGCATCAAACACCCTGAAAATGTCTATACCAACATCTGCAGCCTTTGTAACAAAAGCATCAACCACGTCATCGGCGTAGTTTCTATATCCTACAAGGTTTTGTCCTCTTAATAGCATTTGGAGTTTTGTATTAGGCATTTTTTCTTTGAGTAGTTTTACCCTGTCCCATGGATCTTCATTGAGAAACCTGGTCATCACATCAAAGGTTGCCCCTCCCCATATTTCCATCGAATAGAAGCCGATGGCATCCATTTTATCTGCAATAGGGAGCATGTCAGCAGTTTTCATCCTTGTTGCAAAAAGTGATTGATGTCCATCACGGAGAGTAAGGTCAGTTATTCGCAATGTTTTTTGATCACCCATAGGTTAAGCGTTTTAAGTAAGCCTTGATTTGGTATCATGGACTTATTGAAAAAGCAATGGAATTTTTTTTGCTAGTCTGCTATTTTATAGTCACGGGATGTAGCTCAGTATGGTGGAGCACAGCGTTCGGGACGCTGGGGCCGCTGGTTCAAGTCCAGTCATCCCGATTTTGAATTTCTTTGGGGCTCACGTCACCCCCCTCAGTCAGCAAAAGCTGCCTGAGCCTCCCCCTCTCGCCCAAGAATGGGCGAGTTCGATTCTTACACCTCAACTATCACAACCTTTCTATTTTTTCAAAATAACAACCAAAATATTATAAACAGAGCCCACGGATTTGATAAAGTATAATAGCTCACGAGCGAATAACGGTTTTTTGCTGAAATAGTTGTTCCGGGCCCTCAGAAAAGACAGCATTAAAGTAGCTGCAATTTTTTCTGATGGAAAATAGATTATTATGAAAGGAGATTTAGATGAAAATATTGAATAACAGAATCAGTATTAATACAAAAGGAAATGAAGACTTTGTGAACTTAACTCCTCAATTGCAGAAAGTATTTAATGCTTCTGGTCTTAACGATGGTATTATAACTGTTTTCGTCTCCGGTTCCACTGCTGGAATAACAACATTTGAGTATGAGCCTGGGTTGATAAGAGATTTAAAAGGGTTTTACGATAAAGTGGCACCCTCAAACGTGCACTATAATCATGATGAAACCTGGGGCGATGCAAACGGATTTAGTCATGTGAGAGCAACACTGACAGGGCCATCGATGGTAATACCATTCGAAAAGGGCAAGCTTTTATTGGGAACATGGCAACAGGTTGTACTTATGGAGTTCGATAATAGGCCACGACAAAGGGATATAGTGGTTCAACTGATGGGGGAATGAAAAAACAGGCTATGTACAACGGAAATGGGCTATGGGAAACCCAACAGCAAATAAACTTCTCTTTTTTTATCGCCTTGCGCCTATAACCTCTGGCCTGGTTTATTTATAAAATACCGCTCCCGCAAAGCTAACTGATGATTTGCCATCAGTCCATTGATCATAACTTACAATCTCTGCAGTACATCCCCTGACTAACCTTAAAAGAAAATAGATTGGAGTAAGACCGCATATCCTCCGTGAATCCCTTTCACCCTTAATACAATCAAAAAAGGAGCGCGCATCTGTTTCTTTGATGAAGGAAAGTATCTCCTCGTCTCCAATCTTGGAACGGGTAAGGGTAAATGGGTCCAATGCAAAGGAATCGCCGAATTGTGCACCGATGTGTGCAAGGTCGGCCCCCGCTATGATAACGTATGGTTTGCCATACTCGATCAAAACTTTCTGGAGATTATCCGTAAGTTTTGAAAGTGTATCATCCTGAATATCTTTAACTCCTTCAATATATTCATGCATCGATCCGGTTAGGATAGGGAGAATCTCAAAGTCGGTAAGCATGTTAAACTGAACGAGTGGAATTTGAAGCTCAATGGAGTGTTCTTTTCTATGGGGCCATTCGATAATGTGATCACGAAGTATGGTATTACTTAAGATCAAACTTTTAAGTTCCGGTCTAACGGGGGCGATATCCAGAGGCGTTTCGAAATCCTTGAGAGAGATATTCCAAATCTTTTCGGTCATAGCGTGACAAGTGCCAAAAACAACAATAAGGGGTTTGTTTGAATGTTTTAAGTACGGATAAATCTGCCGGTAAACATTGATGCCCCTTGTGTAGTCGATATGAGGGGCAAGAATTGCAGTCAATTGGCCCGAGGCTTTTTTCTCAGGAGCAGCCTTGAACATTTCATCCAGGGCGATAATTAGATCCATTCTGTTTGCGGGGTAGCTCCTTCCTGCAAGGGCAGGCTTTCTTACAGGTGATTTTTCATATTCCATCTTTAAATGAGAAAGTCGGGATTCGTAGGTTTGATTGTAAAGAAGGCAGTTTTGATCCATTGCCGCAACGATCTCTTCAAGGCGTTCCATATAGAGCAGTTCCCCACATGCCCTCATATACTCAGCCTGAATGTCCCGTAAAGAACGAGAACCATCCATGAGCGAGATAAGGAAAAGGATATCTTTCGAAACAATGAGAGAATTTTCCATGATACCTTCGACATCATTCAAGAGGACCATTTCTTCCCCTTCACTAACAAAAGGATGTGCATCGATCCATCGTACCCTCGGATAATCCATAATATTATTTATACCATAAGTCAGAGCTTCAGGGAAAGCCTATAGGTGGTTCAAATTGGCAATACGAATAAATGTGAAGGAGAGCCATGACAATAAAAACGATTGACATATACACATCTCCTTTATATGCTAAAGAAAACAATTTAAAAAGGGGCGGGTTATGAAAAGACACTATGCGTGGGTTATAGCGTTCACGGGTACCCTCGTTACAATTCTGGCCCATGGATTCGGACGTATGTCCTATTCAGTGATTCTTCCTTCCATGAAAGAGGGGTTGGCGCTTAACTACACCCAACTTGGTTCCATTGCTACAGGAAATTTTATTGGATATTTATCTCTTGCCATCATTGGGGGGTTTCTCGCAGCTCGCTTCGGTGTGAGAAGGGTTGTCTTTGCCTCTCTCATTGTCATTGGGATTAGCCTGTTTCTGACTGGTTTTTCACAATCTTTCATTTTTGCTTTTTTTATGAGGCTTATATCAGGTCTTGGCAATGGCGGCAGTTATGTACCCATTATGGCTCTACCGGCAGCCTGGTTTGTAATGAAAAAGAGGGGATTGGCAACAGGGATAGTGTCAGGTGGAATAGGGACGGGTCTATTCATTTCTGGCATCATCCTTCCCCCCATTATTTCTGCCTTCGATAAAGATGGATGGAGATATGCCTGGTTTGTGCTAGGTATCGCCGTGTTTATTCTTGCTTTTGTGTGTTTTGTTTTTCTCAGAAATACTCCGCAGGAAAAAGGTCTTACAATGTATGGCGGTCAAGAAGAGCAGAAGGGCGGACCGAAGGTCACTCTTTTTTCGGCGTTCAGAGATGTTGTGATTGAACCAGAGATATGGAAACTTGGGTGTGTCTATTTCATGTATGGTTTCTCGTATATCATTTATCTCACCTTTTTTATGGCCTATCTTACCAAGGAAATTGGAATTCCTTCTATCGCCGCAGGAAGAATTTTTGCTTTCCTTGGAATCATCAGCATTTTCTGTGGTGTTATTTATGGATGGATTTCTGACATACTTGGAAGGAAGCACGGTTCCATGATAGCATATATCAATCTTGCCATCTCTTATATAATCTTTTTCGTTTGGAAAGATGCTGTAGGTTTTTATGTGTCTGCCTTTATCTTTGGTATTGCCGCCTTTTCCATACCAACAATCATGGCAGCAGCGTCAGGCGATGCTGTAGGCGGGCGGCTTGCGCCAGCTGGTCTTGGTTTTATTACCCTTTTCTTTGGGATTGGCCAGGCCCTGGGTCCATTCATTGGAGGCTGGCTCAAAGACGCAACTGGCACATTTACCTATGCATTTGCGCTGTCTGCAGCAGTCTCCCTATTGGGTGCAGCCGGCTCTTTAATATTGAGAAAAAAAGTTTAATAATTCTGGTTTTCTCGGATAGCTTAAGAAGGCAAGAGCGTATTGTGTCTACAATTAATAATCTCTTCAAGTCATTTTTACGCTGTATCCATGCTAATTTATCATTTTGCGGGGTTTACCATGCTGAAAGATGGAACTACGTTTACTGTTCATGATATGCCAAGGCAGGAGCGTCCGAGGGAGCGTCTCCAGCGATTAGGGCCTGATGCACTTTCTTCTCAGGAACTCCTTGCTCTTATAATTGGCAGAGGTGTAGCGAAAAGATCAGTTCTTGATATTGCCCATGAGCTTATGCGCAAGTTCGGTAGTGTTCATAGTATGAGCAGAGCTTCAATAGAAGAATTATCAGCAATAAAGGGAATCGGAACTGCGAAAGCATCTCAGATTAAGGCTGCTTTTGAGCTTGCAAAACGACAGGATCTTGAGCAGGATATTCCTCCATATACCATCAATAATCCCCAAACATTGGTCAAGGCAATACGGGCGTCCATTCAGGATAAGGCAAAGGAACACTTTAAGCTTGTGATTCTTAACACACGAAACAAGGTAACAGGCATTATTCCAATTTCTGTGGGTACATTAAATGCAAGCCTGGTTCATCCGAGAGAGGTTTTCAAAGAAGCAATTCGCGGAAGTGCTGCTTCCGTAATCCTTGTGCATAATCATCCATCCGACGACCTTGAGCCATCTGAGGAAGACATAAAGCTTACACGGCGCATGGTGGAGGCGGGAAACATCATGGGTATTGAGGTCTTGGACCATATTATCATTACCCGGAATAATTACTTGAGCCTGAAATCAAGAGGCTTGTGGTAAATTTCGGAAGAGTTTCTATATCCCTCGGTTACTTTTCTAACGAATCATTTTAATCTGATACTTAGTCATTCAACAGTGAGTCAAGTGAATGGTTTTTCTAAGCTAAACCTTGACTTACGCTGCTTTTACAATTATAATAGTAGACTTTTTACGGGAGTAAACCTTGAGAGATAAATATTGCGGAAAAGTTTGTACGGATGATATTGGAAGAACACTAACTTTATCTGGCTGGATTTTCAGAAGGCGTGATCATGGTGGGCTTATTTTTGTTGATTTACGAGATGTGACAGGAATTTTCCAGGTTGTTTTTTCACCTGACATTTCTCCTGAAGCCCATGAAAAAGCAGGGGAATTAAAGCAGGAATATGTAATACAGGTGACGGGCAAAGTACAGAAACGTCCTGTCGGCACGGAGAATGCGGGAATACCGACCGGTGATTTTGAAATGTACGCCACTTCTTTCGAAATCCTCAATACCTGCAAAGCGCTGCCATTTCAGCTTGACGAAGAGGATGTAAGCGAATCGTTACGACTCAGATACCGATATCTTGATATGCGGCGACCTCTGGTCCAGAAGGTTTTTTTGGAACGAAGCAAGGCCTACAAAGTAATCAGAGACTATCTGGCATCCTGCGGTTTCTACGAGTTTGAAACCCCTTTTCTGACGAAAAGCACACCGGAGGGAGCGCGTGATTTTATTGTTCCGAGCAGGCTAAACACTGGATCATTTTATGCGCTTCCCCAGTCGCCACAGCTTTTTAAACAAATATTGATGATTGGTGGCTTCGACAGATATTTTCAGATCGTGCGATGTTTCAGGGATGAAGATTTAAGGGCAGACAGACAACCGGAGTTCACCCAGGTGGATATCGAAATGAGTTTCGTAGATGTTGATGATGTAATCGGTCTTTGCGAAGGCCTTGTGGCAGCGATGTATGAGGTTTTACGCGGTGAACCCCTCCAGATTCCCATCAAACGGATGGCCTACAGCGAAGCCATGGAGCGTTTTGGGAGTGATAAGCCGGATCTTCGTTTTGAGCTTCCCATGGTAGAGATAACAGATATTTTCCAAGAGACTGATTTTGGTGTTTTTAAGAAAACTATAGGCGAGAACGGCGCCATCAAGAGCATTGTTTTAAAAGGTAAGACATTATCAAGAAAAGATCTCGATACCGCGGTAGAGATCACGAAGGAAATGGGCGCCGGCGGACTTATTTGGATAAGAAAAGAGAAAGATGGTTTGCAGTCGCCTATCGTGAAATATTTAAAGGATAATGAGAAGACTGCTATGATTGAAAGGCTTGATCTTTCAGACGGTGATGTTGTTTTTATAATGTCCGATACACGGAATAAAGTGAACGACATTATGGGAAGGTTCAGGCTCTATCTCGGAGAAAAATTTGAACTAATAGCAAAAGATCAGTTTCGATTCCTGTGGATTGTTGATTTTCCGCTTTTTGAATACAGTGATGAAGATAAACGTTTCGTAGCACGACACCATCCCTTTACTTCACCTCAGGGGAGCATTAAAGATTTCACTGGCGACTATGAGTCGTTTAAAGCAAAAGCATACGACCTTGTTTTGAATGGCGTTGAAATAGGCGGTGGCAGTATCAGAAACTATCGTATGGATGATCAGTTTGAGATGTTCAAACTTCTTAATATCAAGGAAGATGACGCAATTGAGAAATTCGGATTTCTTCTCGAAGCTCTTGAAATGGGTGCTCCACCCCATGGCGGTTTAGCCTTTGGTTTTGACAGGATCCTCATGATGCTTCTCGGTTTAGAGAGCATAAGGGATGTGATACCTTTTCCAAAAACACAAAAGGGCACCTGTCTTCTCAGTGGGGCACCATCGAAAATACCACAGAAACAGTTGAATGAATTGAGGATTCGCGTTACAGGGGAACAGCAATAAGAAAAAAACGGTCAAACGTTGAGGGTTTTCAGCTAACATTGCACAGTTCTTATGTGACAAGCAGGAGGGTGTAGTGAGAAAAAAAACAGGTTTTATATTCAAGAACGTCGTGAAAGGGACCAAGTATCCACTTATCGATGTTGAACAGCCTGAGCTGTATAGAGATATTTTTCCTTATTCTGAGGTTTGCAAGATTAAATTTGATCATAAGATCGAATTAATAGACCCTCCTGAAGAAATTTATATCACCGATACGACCTTCAGGGATGGACAGCAATCAAGACCGCCCTTCACCGCAAAACAGATTGAGGACCTTTTTGAATTTCTTCACAGGCTTGGCGGACCAAACGGCGTTATCAAACAATCGGAATTTTTTCTTTACACGGAAAAGGACAGGCAAGCTGTCGAAAAATGCCTCGAAAAAGGTTACAGGTATCCAGAGATCACTGGATGGATACGCGCAAATAAGGAAGACTTGTTGCTTGTAAAAGAACTTGGCCTTAAGGAAACCGGAATTCTGACAAGCGTTTCAGATTATCATATTTTCTTAAAACTTAAGAAAACTCGTTCTCAGGTATTTAAAGATTATATAAAAAACATAGAAGGCGCTCTTGAAAATAACATAGTCCCACGATGCCATTTTGAGGACGTAACACGGGCAGATATCTATGGGTTTTGCGTGCCTTTTGCCCAGGCGCTTATGAAAATTTCTGAGGATGCTAAAATACCAATAAAGATAAGACTTTGCGACACCTTGGGGATTGGCATTACCTATCCTGGTGGTGCCCTTCCAAGGTCAATTGGGAAGATAATAAGGACGATGATCGATGACGCGGGTGTCCCATCAGAGTGCCTCGAGTGGCATGGACATAATGATTTTCACAAGGTAGTAATAAACACAGTGAGTGCCTGGCTTTACGGATGTGCACACGCTAATGGAACGCTCCTCGGTATTGGGGAGAGAACGGGAAATGCTCCAATAGAAGGTCTGATCATGGAGTACATTTCTCTTATCGGGAACGAAAATGGTATTGACACTACCGTTATTACTGAAATAAGAAACTACTTTGAAAAAGAGATAGGCCATCAGGTACCACGAAACCAGCCTTTTATTGGAGTAGATTTTAATGCCACGTCTGCCGGTGTACATATAGACGGAATTTTGAAGAATGAAGAAATCTATACACCATTTGATACAAAGCGTATCCTCAACAGGCCTATTGCGATAAACATTACTGATAAATCTGGACTGGCAGGGATAGCTCATTGGATTAATTCACATTTTGCCCTTATAGGAAAAGAAAGGCTTGAAAAGACTCATCCTGCCATTGGCAAAATTAATAAATGGATTATCAAACAGTATGATGAAGGAAGGGTCACTTCCATATCGGATAATGAAATGGAGCATCTTGTAAGGAGATACATCCCTGAGATATTTGTGTCAGAATTTGAGCTTCTCAAAAATAAGGCATATGATATGGCTGCCCATCTGATCAAGAGGTACATCGAGGACAACGCAATAAAAAGCATGAAACCCGATATCCAGGAAGAGATATTGAAAAATATCGTTCAAGAATATCCTTTTATTCAATTTGCCTACACGGTAAACGGTGAGGGTGTCAAGATTACCAAGAACATTACGCAGGCGGTTGACCGGGCAAAGTATTACAAGATTGGGTTACACGAGGACTTTTCGGATAGAGATTGGTTTATCAATCCGATGAAGACCGGAGAAATCAGTGTAACGAATCTTTATTCCTCAAAAATTACGGGAGCGCTCTGCGTTACGGTATCCGGTCCAATTAGGGATGAATTCGGTGATATCGTTGGGATTCTCGGTCTCGATATCAAGTTTGAAGATCTCACGAAGGCTGAGGAATAATATATGGGCAAGACAATTGCAGAAAAAATCCTGAGTATGAATACAAAAACGGACCTTAGGTCAGGAGACTACTCCGTTGTTAAAGTCGATCGTATCTTGCTTCAAGATGGCACAGCCCCGTTGGCAATCAGCAGATTTAAGGAAATGGGTTTCAAAAAGTTGTTTGATGGTGATCGTGTTTCCTTTTTTATTGACCATGCGTCGCCAAGCTCGCGAATGGAACTCTCGAATGATCATCAGCAGATTCGTGAATTTGCAAAGTCAAATAACGCACGAATATCGGAAGTTGGAGAAGGAATCTGTCACCAGGTTATGGCAGAACACGTTCTTTGCCCGGGCGAAGTGCTTGTTGGAGCAGATTCCCACACCTGCACTGGTGGTGGTTTGGGTGCATTTGCGACAGGAATGGGGTCGACGGATATTGCTGTGGCAATGGGCCTGGGGAAGACATGGCTAAGGGTTCCTGAGGCGATAAAGTTTTCTATTAACGGGAAGCTTCAGTCAGGTGTTTTTCCAAAGGATATTATCCTTTCAATTATTGGGATGATGGGTGCTGACGGTGCAACTTACAAGTCAATGGAATTCACTGGTGATGCCATCAGACATATGGATATTGAAGACAGGTTGACTATTTCGAACATGGCTGTTGAGGCGGGAGCAAAATGCGGACTTTTTTCATCCGATCTTTTGACATTTCTTTACTTGAAGAGGTTGAGAAGGGAGAAATCATATATAGAGATTCAGCCCGATGATGACGCCAATTATGAAAGGGTTATTGAAATTGACGCAAATAGGTTGACCCCGATGGTGAGCTTTCCTGATCAGGTAGATAACACAAAAAGCGTAGATGATCCGACAACAAAAGGAATCAATGTTCATCAAATATTCATTGGCTCATGTACAAACGGGAGGATCGAAGATCTTCGTGTTGCTTCGATCATTTTGAAAGGCAGAAGGATTCAAAAAGGCATTAGACTCCTCGTAGGCCCGGCTTCGAGGATGGTCTATTATCAGGCTCTCCAGGAGGGTATTCTGACTACACTTTTCGAAGCGGGAGCTGTTATACTCCCACCAGGGTGTGGACCCTGTATCGGTATACATCAGGGGGTTCTCGGGGATGAGGAAATCTGTCTTTCCACATCGAACAGAAATTTTCTTGGCCGGATGGGAAACCCTAATTCACACATTATACTCTCATCGCCGGCAACGGCGGCTGCAAGCGCACTGAAGGGGAAACTGACAGATCCACGGGAGGTACTTGATGATTTTGAAAGGAAAAGTATGGAAGTTTGGAGATAACATCTCTACTGACCATATTATACCAGGGAGATTTTACCACCTGCGTTCAAACCTTGAAGAGCTAAAAAAGCATGTTTTTGAAGATATCTCGACTGGATTTTACAAAAAAGTCAAGAAGGGTGACATCATTATCGGGGGAAAGAATTTTGGGCTTGGCTCTAGCAGGGAACATGCACCGTTAATCATCAAAATGGCAGGAATTGATGCTATTATCGCAACATCCTTCGCGAGAATATTTTATAGGAATGCCATAAACGTGGGACTGGCAGCGATTATATGTAATACCGATGGCATAAATGAAGGAGATGTTCTTGAAATTAAGGTCGATGAAGGTTTGTTAATAGATGAGAATAAAAATGATGAAAGAAGTTTTTCACCGCTAAGCCCAATTATGCGTGCTATCTTAAACGAGGGAGGGCTGGACCGCTATATTGCACGGCATGGAGGATTCAAAATTTGAAAGATATAATTACGCTTCCCTATATAGAAGGTGATGGCTCAGGTGAAGACATCTGGCATGCCTCCAAGGAAGTTCTTGAGGAATCAGTTCAAAAAGCATATAAAGCAGAAAAAAAGATAGAATGGATACCTCTGTTGGCGGGCGAAAAGGCTTTTGAAAAAAAGGGTAATCTTCTCCCTGAAGAAACCTTTCAGACCGTTAAGAAATACAAAGTAGCAATCAAGGGGCCCCTAACAACGCCGGTGGGTGGTGGATTTAGAAGCGTAAATGTACATTTACGCCAGATATTTGATCTCTATGTTTGTATGCGCCCTATAAGATTTTTGCACGGGCTTCCAAGTCCGCTCAAAAAGCCTGAGCATGTTGATTTTATTATATTCAGAGAGAATACAGAAGATCTCTACAAAGGCATAGAATGGAAAGCAGGAAGTGAAGAATCTAAGGTTTTCTTATCATTCTTGAAGGAAAAAATGGGTGTCTCCCTCTCTGATGATACTGGATTAGGCGTTAAACCAATAAGCAGGGCAGGCACAGCAAGGTTCACGCGGTGGGTTATCAAGTATGCTATCAAAAACAAAAGAAAAAAGATGACTGTCGTGCATAAGGGCAACATAATGAAATACACAGAAGGATCTTTTCGGGAATGGGCTTACGAAGTAGGAAGGGAATACGCTGACGCGTTAACTTTTTCTGATGAAAAAAATAAAATTGTGTTCAATGATCGAATAGCTGACAATATGTTTTTACAGGTGATCTTAAGACCTGAAGACTATGACATTCTTTTGTGTCCAAATCTTAATGGCGATTACCTTTCTGATGCCTGCGCAGCTCTTATCGGAGGTTTAGGAGTTGCTCCGGGAGCGAACTTCGGCGATGATGTGGCGATTTTTGAACCAACTCACGGTAGTGCTCCCAAGTATGCCGGAAAGGATCTTTCGAATCCAACCTCGTTTTTGCTGTCTGGAGCAATGCTTTTTAGACATATTGGGCTTGAAAAGGCAGCAGATGTCCTTGAAGGTGCCATAGAAGAAACAGTTGATCAGAAGATTGTTACCTATGATCTGGCAAGACAAATGGAGAATGTTCGTCCCGTTAAATGCTCAGAGTTTGGGGAGGCAATAAAAAAACGTATAGGGCAGAAAGCATAGCGCCGTAATTGATCTGACGCTGCTTGATGACTGCTTAAAACTAAGATGGGGTAAAGATATGGTAGAAGATATCAAGGCGAGAATTGATACATTGGTTGAAAGAATGTCTGTCCTCAGAGGCTATCTTTGACCTCGACAACTTAAACGGTCAGATTAAAGAGCTTGACGAAGAGCTTTCTAAAAAGGCTCTCTGGGAAGATCAAGACAAGGCACAGACTAAATTAAAAGAACGATCCAGAATTCAGTCAGAAATTGAAAACTGGTCTCAAAAAGAAAAGGACCTTGAAGAGGTCCTTATCCTTGGTGAATTTGTTCGCGAAACCGAAGACCAAAAAGATCTTGATGAACTTATTGGAAGAGTCAATTCTCTCGATCAGGCTCTCGAGAGTTACGAGATAGAAAGAATGCTCAGTGGCGAGAATGATGATTCTAATGCTATTGTCTACATTAATGCAGGTGCAGGTGGGACAGAAGCCCAGGACTGGGCTGAGATGCTTCTCAGGATGTATTTGCGCTGGGCTGAACGAAAAGGGTTTGAAACCCAGGTTGTTGATATACTTCCCGGCGAGGAGGCGGGTCTTAAGAATGTTACCTTCCTTGTAAAAGGCCCCCATGCGTATGGTTACCTTAAATGCGAGAATGGCATCCACAGACTCGTAAGGATATCACCTTTTGATGCGAACAACAGGAGACACACCTCCTTTGCATCACTCTATGCTTATCCGGAACTTGCGGAAAATATAGATGTGGAAATTAGAGATGAAGACCTGAAGGTTGACACCTTTCGTTCAAGCGGGCCCGGAGGACAACATGTGAATAAGACCGAATCGGCCATCCGGATAACCCATATTCCAACGGGTATTGTAGTCCAGTGTCAGAATGAAAGGTCCCAGCATAAGAACAGAGCCATTGCCATGGCTATATTACGATCAAGAATATATGAAATTGAGAAGAAGAAGCAAGAAGAGAAGATGAACTCCCTAGAAAAGGAAAAAAAGGACATTGCATGGGGAAGTCAGATACGGTCCTATACGCTCCACCCATATAAGCTCATCAAGGATCACAGGACAAAAACCGAGATTCACAATGCAGATGCAGTGCTTGATGGAGAGATAGACCCCTTTATCAAGGCATACCTTTTGTACTTGACTTTTGAACAGAAAAGCGATACTTAAATAGGCTATGGAGCTCTTTAGCGAAAACAAGATAGGTGAATTAGAACAAAAAATTGACAACCTTATTAAAAGCTATAAGGGAATGAAAGAAGAGCATGAAAAGCTCTCAGGAAGGGTAAAATCGCTTGAAGCTGAGAACGCCGAACTGAAAACCAAGATGGCCGACGTTAAGAACGAACGGGAGCTGCTGATCGAGAAGGTTACCAAAATACTCGAGAAGGTTGAAAAGGTAGAGGTGTAGAAGGTTTAATGCAGCGAAAGGTTGAGGTAAGTATACTGAATCAACCATTTACCTTTATAGGTGATGATGAGGGAAGAATAAAAAGGGCTGCAAGTTTCGTCGATGAAAAGATAGGCTTCGTTATTAACAACTATGGAATTGTGAATACGATAAACGCTGTGATTATGGCAATGATGGAGATAAGCGACGAATACTTGGAGATGAGAGAAAAATCTGAGCAGTTTGAAGGGAGGGCATTAAAGCTCTTACAAAAATTTGAAGAATTTGAGGTTCCCTGCGGTGCTCGTGATAAATGGTAAGCTTCGAGCCAACACCTCTTTATTGGGGGCCTTCACTAATTGCGGTGTGCATGCTCGTCTTGACGAGAAGCCTGATGCAACAACAAGGTGCCCACGTAAACCAGAGGTTCAAGATTTTACTATTTACACGGCATCTGCGGGGGTATCATACAACATGGGGTAGTTGTTGAGGCAATAGAGGTTTAACATAAATAGTTTTCTGTGGTTTGGAGGCATCAAATATAGTTACACTATTTAACATAGAGACGTAATTCCCCTTTTACCTCATCAGCCTTACCCCTTGTATACATATATGTGAGGGGGAATCTTGAACATAAATATTCTAATAATCATTGCAAGTGTTTTGATAGCGCTTTGTATAGGGTTTGTGCTTGCCCGGTTCATACAAAGAACAAAAATCGGTGAATACGAAAAGATAGGGAAGAAAATCCTGGAAGACGCCAAGAAAGAGGCGGATGTTCTAACCCGAGAGGCATCAATCCAGGCCAAGGATGTTGCGCTCCAGGCAAAAAATGAATTGGAACAGGAGATAAAATCCAGGCGACTGGAGCTGCAGAACTCCGAGCGAAGGCTCTCCCAGAAAGAATCTACCCTTGACAAGAAGATGGAGCTTATCGAGAAAAAAGAAGAAGAGCTTGCAAAGCGGGAAAAGGAAGTCTCCGGCAGGCAGTCATATTTTGACACAAGGATAAGGGAGCAAGAAGCTTTAATCAAGGAAGGTAAGGCCAGACTGGAAAAGATCTCAGGAATGACCGCTGAAGAAGCGAAGAAAACATTAATGCAAGCGATGGAGGATGAAGCGCGATACGAGGCATTGAAAATCTTTAAAAAAATTGAAGAAGAGGCGCGAGAGAAGGCTGACAGGGAAGCAAAAAAGATTATCGCCCTTGCCATCCAGCGTTATGCAGGAGATTATGTAGGGGAAGACACGGTTTCAACAGTTCCGCTGCCAAACGAAGAGATGAAAGGAAGAATTATTGGCAGAGAAGGGAGAAATATTCGCGCTCTTGAGGCGGCTACAGGTGTTGATATTATCATCGATGACACCCCTGAGGCTGTAATATTATCCTGCTTTAATCCAATCAGGAGGGAGGTTGCCAAGATTGCCATTTCAAGGCTGATCAGCGATGGCAGAATTCACCCTGCAAGAATTGAAGAGATTGTCTCCAAGGTTGCAGAAGAAATGGAGGATAGAATTAAAGAAGCAGGGGAGCAGGCGGTTTTTGACCTTGGTGTCCATAATGTTCATCCTGAGATCGTAAAACTCTTGGGTAGATTGACCTTTCGAAGTAGTTACGCTCAGAATGTTTATCAGCATTCTTTAGAAGTAGCCTTTATTTGTGGGGTTATTGCATCTGAGTTGCGCGTGAATGTAAAGGAAGCAAAAAGGGCAGGTTTACTTCATGATATCGGCAAAGCAGTGGATCATGAGATAGAAGGTTCTCACGCCTTCATCGGCGCTGATCTTGCCAGAAAATATGGTGAAAATGAAAACATTATCCATTCCATTATGGCCCATCATGAAGATGTGGAACCAAATGGCATCCTCGATGTTATTGTTCAGGCTGCTGACGCCCTCTCAGGTGCTCGACCGGGAGCGCGACGAGAGATGTTGGAGAGTTATATAAAAAGGCTTGATGAACTAGAACGAATTGCTAACAGTTTTCCCGGGATTGATAAATCTTATGCCATCCAGGCAGGGAGAGAGATTCGTATTGTTGTCAACAGTGAGAAGATTAGCGACGACAATATCTATCTCCTGTCAAAGGATATTGCCAAAAAGATAGAATCCGATCTATCGTATCCTGGTCAAATCAAGATAGTGGTAATCAGAGAAACACGGGCAATTGAATATGCCAAATGAGATTAGGGTCTTATTCCTGGGTGATGTGATTGGTAAACCGGGAAGAAAGGCTGTTGAGAAGTTTGTCAGGGGTTTTAACGTTGACTTTGTTGTCATAAATGGTGAAAACCTTGCAGGTGGAATAGGGATAACACCTCTCGTTGCCCAGGAGATGTTATCTTGTGGCGTTGACCTCATTACAACTGGAAATCATGTTTGGAAGAAGAGAGAGATGATTCCTTTTCTTATGGGAGAGAGAAGGGTAATCAGGCCATTGAACTATCCGGAAGGAACACCTGGTTTTGGTCACAGTATTACAAGCAAGAATAATAAGAAGCTTTGTGTGGTGAACCTTGAGGGAAGGGTGTTCATGACGCCCCTTGATTGTCCTTTCCGGGCAATGGATAATCTTCTTAAGGAGTTAGACAAAAAGATTCCCATTATAGTTGACTTTCATGCTGAGGCGACTTCAGAGAAGATCGCCCTTGGTTGGTATCTTAACGGAAAGGTTGCTGCAGTTGTTGGCACTCATACCCATGTGCAGACGGCTGATGAAAAGGTGCTGCCAAAGGGTACCGGTTATATCACCGATTTGGGTATGACAGGTCCTGCTGATTCCGTTATTGGTATGGAAAAGAGCGTCGTGCTTGAGAAGTTTGTTACCCAGTTGCCCCAGAGATTTGAAGTGGGAAAGGACGATATTGAGGTGCAGGGTGTAGTATTGACCTTGGAAAATCAAGGGAATACCTGCATTGCGATTGAGAGGGTAAAACAGAAGATATTGTAAATAAAAAGTTAAAAGTGAGAAGCTAAGGCCAAGACTCATGAGATTCACCGAACGCTTCTTGCAAGTAAAATAGCTCTTATTGCTTTAACGAGGTGGTATATGTTTGATGTTGACAGGCAGATGGAAGTTATCAAAAGGGGAGCAGTCGATCTCGTTAACGAGGAAGAGCTTAGAAATAAACTTACGTGTTCTATCAGAGAGAATAAGCCTCTAAGGGTGAAGCTTGGACTCGACCCCACGGCACCGGATCTTCATCTCGGTCATACAGTGGTTCTCCAGAAACTGAAGCAGTTTCAAGAGTTGGGACATATCGTTATCTTTCTCATCGGGGATTTTACCGGTATGATCGGAGATCCCACGGGAAGAATCGAGACGAGACCTGCCCTAACAAAAGAAGAGCTTCTTATCAACGCAGAAACATATAAAAAACAGGTATTTAAGATCCTCGATCCAAAAACAACAGAGGTTCGCTTCAACAGTGAATGGTTTGAGGCCATGAATGCAGCTGACATGATCCGGCTCTGCGCGCAGTATACCATGGCAAGAATGATGGAGCGGGAAGACTTCAGGAAGCGTTACCAGAATAACCTACCAATCAGTATTCACGAATTTCTTTATCCCCTTGTGCAGGGCTATGATTCAGTGGCTCTTCAAGCCGATGTTGAGCTTGGCGGTCACGATCAGATATTTAACCTCTTTGTTGGAAGGGTCATTCAGAGGGCTTATGGCCAGGAGTCCCAGGTTCTTGTTACGGTGCCGCTCCTTGAAGGCACTGATGGTGTCAATAAGATGAGCAAGAGCTATGGAAACTATGTTGGAATTGACGAGCCACCCTATGTAATGTTTGGCAAGCTCATGTCAATCTCAGACGAATTAATGCTCAAATATTATGAGCTTCTCAGTGACATATCGCTAGAACAACTTAATATCCTCAAGGAGAGGATTCGCAATGGTTCTACACACCCAAGGGATGCAAAAGTAAATTTTGCGAAGGAGATAATCACCCGATTCCACAGTAAAGAGGCAGCTGAGGAAGCCCACGAGAATTTTGATAAAATGTTCAGAGATAAAGAGGTACCGGAAGATATTGAAACAGAAAAAAGAAGGAAATCCGAGATTGGTTCATGGTTGCCGAAACTTCTTGCAAACTTTGGCATGGTATCATCTACGTCAGAAGGCAAACGTATGATCCAGCAAGGCGGTGTCCATATAAACGGTGTAAAGGTAAACTCGGAGGAGATCCTCCTTGAAGGTATTGATGAGCTTATCATCAAGGTTGGTAAGAGAAAATTTAAAAAGATAGTGCTTGAAGGTTAGTATGGCTTGACACGAAGGATATTTTATTGTTTACTTTTACGCTCTGAGTGATACTACTGAGGGCTTAAATATTGTGATGTTCTTTTAAAGGAAATGTACTCCCCGGTAGCTCAATCGGCAGTAGCGGCTGGCTGTTAACCAGTAGGTTGCAAGTTCGAGTCTTGCCCGGGGAGCCAGATAATCAAAGGCGCTTCATATGAAGCGCCTTTTTCAATTACCGGGGCTTGCGCCACTTCCACCAGAAGAGATGTAACCAGTTGATTAGTTGACTGGTTGATTAAATGCTTACTTCTAA
>JAEAME010001072.1_pt1 | contig 21301 bp, 19 predicted proteins | sample 8958731 | NCBI WGS metagenome assembly JAEAME01 (sample SAMN16933194, study PRJNA681113) | bioreactor sludge metagenome | isolation source: anerobic bioreactor sludge (Control) | place: India:Bengaluru | collected 2018-10-24 | reverse complement strand
TTCCGGCCGCCCGCAAAACCTGTTTGACGTTGAATTTATTCAGCGCCAGGCCGAGCGTATACGGATCCGATCCGGTGTACGGGATTCGCATCAGCTCCAGGAGGCCGGCCATGCACATCTCCAGACCGGGATTTCCGTTTATCTCCTCGCACAGGTTGAAAACGAACCGGGGAGAAATATCCGCCAGCGTGCGCACCAGGTCCCGGGAGAAATTTTCGACGGCGATAACGTGCGGGCGGAATCCGCCCCCGCGCAGACTCTCTTCAATGGCACTCACTTCTTCGCGGACGATATTGGCGGGATAGGGAATCTCCTCGCAGTCATTGCGTTCGGAAATGCATGCGGCATTATATAGAATGACGCAATCGAAGGATTCCATCAGGACAATCCGTATCGCCTGCAGGCGATATCCAGGACTTCATTGATCAGTTGGCTATAGCTCATGCCGGCGGCACGAGCCGATTTCGGAAAACAGGAGTTATCCTCGGGCCGCGGAAGGATTCCGGGCAACGGATTGAGCTCCATGATGTGCGGGTGCCCCGCGGAATCCAGGCGCACATCAATTCGGCACCAGTCGCGGCACCGCAGGATGGCGTACGCCCGCAGGCAGGAGCTTTCGATTTCCGTTTTCAGCTCCCCGTCCAGCCTCGCCGGGCACTCGAAGATCTTGAGCGGATTCGAACTTTGATCCCAAATCCACTTGGCCTCATAGGAGTAGATGGGATTGACGCCCTCGGGCAGCGAATCGAAGAGGATTTCCACGATCGGCAGAACGCGGGCCTCGTTTCCGTTGCCGAGAACAGCTACGGTGAATTCCCTGCCCGGCAGAAACTCTTCGACAAGCGCCGGTTCGTTGTAGTTCTCCAGCAGCCACAAAACACGTTCCTTCATCTCCTGGCGCGTGCGCACCACGGAGTCGTTGCGTATGCCGATGCTCGATCCTTCATAGAGAGGCTTCACCATCAGGGGATAGTGGAGGCTGTTGAAAGAAAAATTGTTGTCGCTGACGACGCGGAACCGCGCCGTCGGAAGCCCATGATACGCGAGGATTTCCTTTGTTCTCGATTTGTCCAGACAGATGTTGAGGGTGAGGGGATCACTCGCGGTGTACGGAATTTTGAGATGCTCGAGGATCGAAGGGATAAAACCTTCACGGCCGGGCCCGCAGGCGCCTTCGGCCATGTTGAACACTATGTCCGGCCGCGTCTGCTGAAGCACCGCGTATGCATCCCCTCCGGCATCGATCGGGAGGACCTCATGTCGCTCCTCGATGGCGGCCTGAACGGCCGCGATCGTCTCGGGAGCATCCCATTCCGCCTGCTCGTCTGTCCGGCTGCTACTCGGGGGTTCCTGCCCTTCTTCCGCCTCCCCCCGTTTCACGTTAAATGTTAATCCGACTCGCATTTACAAGTGACCTTTCGCATTTTTTTTAAGGGAATCCCAATTGCTTGTCAAGACTTATTTCACTTTTTCCACAAGATAATGGGTCCGAACAATCTTTCATCACAAAATCTTGTATGCCATTTATCCTCATTTTCCACTCTATGCCCTATAAGCAATTTTCTTGCCTAACTACCATAAAATATTTTATTTATGAATATGAAATATAATATCATAATTATATAGTATCTTTTTGCGTTTGCGGCGCCCCTGCGAAAACCGCTGCCGGCGCCGTTTTCCGAGCGCATGCCCGGCATCATGGCATGGCAATTTCCCGTCTTTCAGGTATAATGAGCGTCCCCGGCGCCGTTTTCGCTCCGGAACATTATGGAAGATCCTATGAGCACCGAAAATAGATCTAATATCCTATTTGCGCGCGCCGCCCTTTTTTCGGCTTCGGGCGCTCTTTGCGCGATCGTCCTTTCGCCGCCCTTCTTTTTTGCCGCAGGCTGGCACACGGCCGCGGCCGCAGTGTATTTTTTTCTTTCTCCCTTCTGCCACCATATGCCCGAACGGTCGTTCTGGCTGCTGGGGATTCCGCTCGCCGCGTGCCACCGTTGTGCGGGAATCTATTTGGGGCTTTTCCTCGGCTCATGGATGAACAATCGACGGATGCACCGCTCGCCCTCGACGCGCCGCCGTTGGATCTTCGCGGCTGCCGTCCCTATGGTGCTTGACGCGATGCTTCCGCATCTCGGGTTGTGGGCCAATACGACGGCGAGCCGGTTCGCGACGGGATTGTGTTTTGGAGTTGTTGTCGCGTCGCTGCTGATTCGCGGATTCGCGGAATTTCTCGACGAAGCGCCATGGCGGCGCTTCGCTTTCGGCGACACATCTTTAACGGAGGCGTCCTATGAACGAAGGTAACATGCTGAAGCCGGCATTGATCGGCGGAGTTCTGCTCGGCATCCTTTCCGCACTGCCTTTGATCAACTATTTCAACTGCGTCTGCTGCGCGTGGGTGATTCTGGGGAGCGTTGTGGCCGCCCGGCTGTATGTGAAAGACGCCCTCACGCCGGTGACGCTGGGGCGCGGTGTGACGCTCGGCCTTCTTACCGGAATCATCGGCACCCTTGTGACTGCGCTCTTCGCCGTCCCGCTGCTGCTGATGGCCAGCCGCGGCGGACCGGGGATTTTGCAGCAGATGCAGCAGGCGCTTGCTCAGATACCCAACGTACCCCCTGAAACACGCGAAGCCCTAGATTCCTTGATGTCACAGGGAAACATATCCGCTGTGTTTTATGTCGTCGGATTTCTGCTGACGCTGCTTGTCAATTGTCTCGTGGCCATGGTCGGCGGCGCAATCGGCGTCGCCATTTTTGAAAAGCGCAAGCCCGGCGCCGCCGTGCCCCAGGCGCCGCAATACCCGCCGCCGTCCCGGCAGCCCCCTCCGCCTCCCCCCGCGGATGCGGAGTAGCGGAACGCCTCCACGGCAGTCCGATGGTCGCGCACATACCGGCATCGGGATCGCGGTCGGAATCGCGCATCCCGATGCCGATAGCGGTTCCGAGGCCCACAACAGGCCCGTGGACAATCCGGCGCCATGACCCCGGCAATAAGCGACTCTGCAGCTTTTTGAACCGCGGAATATCGAAGAACTTCTGCGGTTCGATATTCGATATTTGCTTTTATTTTTTCGCGGCTACGTTTTGACCCACTCATACGGCAGAAGGACGAAGTCGCCCGGATCCATGGCTGCATCGATGCGCGCAAGCGCGTCCCGCAGAATGCGCAGCTGCATTGGCGCATCCATCGACGCTCCGAACGGGCTTCCGAGCGGGAATCGCACGGCGACGGCGCGCGGCACCTGCATTTGCCTTGTGATGTCGGGACACACCGATATCCCGACGGTGGGAATACCCGCGGTTTCGATCTCTCTTTGAATCAGCGCGGCGGACTGGTGGCTCAGCTCGCATCCCCCGCAAACTACCGCGACGTCCACCTGCTGATCCTTGAGCCTCGGCACGAGATCCCGGGCGGCGGTCGCCAAAATACGATGCGCTTCGGGAACAAATCCCATCAGCCCATAATGCACTTCGGCGCATTGCCCGATAGTCCCCTCCACTTCGAGCTCCACGAGACGGATCATTGGAAAGACGCAGTTTATGTCTTCTTCCGCTTCGCTGGTATCGTAATGGGCGTGGGCGATGGCCAGGTCCGTGGACTCCGCATCCAGCGATATTTCGCGGAGGGAGCAATCTCCACAGTCCTTGAAATGCATCGTTCTCAACGCCGCGGGGACCATTCCGGGAGTAGTGTTGAAGGGCTTCTGGCCTCTGCGGTAGACTCCGGCCAGGCTGATAAGGCAGACCTTCGATTCCGAGAGTTTCCCGGACGGCGCAGCAAAGGGGCGACCTTCCACTTTCTGCAGGTGCCAGCCGGGATAACGCGTTTCGAGAGCGTGAATCCACGAATACCCTTCACGCAGGGTCTCCAGTGGTTGAGCATCCGCAAAAGCCGGAAGTTTGTCGACCTGCTCGAACTCGTCTTCGGGAAGTCTGTGCGGCCCCGGAATCCTTCCCTCCTCTTTTTCTCTCATGAGATTCTCTCCACTTTTCGAGACATCGCGCCCGCATCCGCAATTGCGCACACGAGCACTCAGTGAGCTTCCATCATGAGCACGCGACAATTGATGCTTTTTCGCAAAATAATAAACTGAATCCGTTTTATTAAATCGGTTTTGAACCGCAGAATGTCGAATGCAGAACGCGGAATATCGAAGTGCCTGTCATATGAATTGCCGTTCGACATTCCGCATTCGATATTCTGCGGTTTGATATTCTTTTTCCAAAATTCCAGATTTCGAAAATATCCGGCAAGAATATACCATCGCCTCGTTTCACTGGCGGTGCAACGGCAGCTCCAATAACGTGTTTCCCGGGTGCGCCGGCCAGTTTTCAAATTCAATCTGGATGGTGGTGTGCCCGATGCCGTATTTCTCCCGCATGAGCAGGCTCGCTTCGGCAAGGACCATGCTTGCGTCCTCGTCGTTTTTCACCATGATGTGGCAACTCATAGCCGTCATGCCGGTTGCGATCGACCACACATGCAGATCGTGTACCGAAACGACACTGCGAACGCCGCCCAGGTCTTTCAGTATCTGCGAAACTTTCAGATGTCGCGGCGTACCCTCCAGCAGAATATCCACGCTCTCGGCCACGAGCTTCCACGAACTGTACAGGACCAGGCAGCCGACTACGGCCGAGACGATTGGGTCCGCCAATCGCCATCCCTGAAACATTATCAGGATGCCGGCCAGGATCGCTCCCAGGGAGCCGAGTGTGTCGCCGATAACATGAAGAAACGCCCCGCGCAAATTCAGATTTTCGCTCCGGCTGCCGAAAAGCAATCCGGCCGTGACGAGGTTGGCGCACAATCCCGTGGTCGCCACGATCAGCATCGGCAGGCTTTTTACTTCCGGAGGCTCCTGGAAACGCTGGTAAGCTTCATAGAAAATGAAAAGAGCCAACAGTATCAGAAAAATTCCGTTGGCGAACGCCGCCAGAATTTCGGCCCGCAGATAGCCGTAGGTCTTTTCATGTGTCGCGGGGCGTACAGCAATCTTCAGCGCGAAGAGACTCAGGCCGAGAGCACCGAGGTCCGTAAGCATGTGCGCGGCATCCGCCAGCAGAGCAAGACTGTTGGCATAAATCCCGCCGGCCAGCTCTATCAGGAACCAGCATGAAGTTACGGAAAGCGCCAGAACCAGACGCTTCTTCCCCCTCGGCCCTTGAGCATGGGAGTGAGAAACAGTGTGGTGGCTCATGGAAAACACTCACGATTGACGACTGAAAAGCGGAAGTTTTTCAATCGTCAATCGTCAATGCCTACTTGTCGGCCTGTTTGGAAGCCCAGTCGCCGATGACCGGAATTTTGTAAGCCTGGTTATTGTATGCTTTGTACATCAGAAAGAGCCAGAAACCGACAATCGCCACCCAGATCACGAAGCTCACCAATCCGACCAGGGCAAACCCAGCGAGCGGAATCCCGCCGACACGAATATGCTCCAGACGATTTGCAGAATAAACGCCGCCACACTGAAACCAATCGACTGGAAGGCATGAAACCGGACGAACTTATCCCGATTGTACGGTTCCAGCACCAGGAAAATTATCCCTGTCACAGGCCCAATCAAATAAGACAGCGCGCCCGCAACATTGGAACTCATGCCTGTGCTGGCCGCTCCTGTCTGGGGAGGAGGCGGGAGGGGCGGAGTTGCCTGGCCGCCGGATGCTGAAACAGGAGATCCACACACATTGCAAAAGACTGCGCCTTCCGTAACTGCCGATCCGCACTTTGAGCAGAATGCCATATTTCCTCCAATTGGCGTTTGTAGAACTGCTTCATCGATAGCACAAAAACTGTTTTGAAAACAACAAATATAATAGGGGAACCGCTACAACAGTGACAGCGGATCCACATCCACATTCACTTTGGACGAAATTCTCTGGCGATCGAGGTCCGCGAAGCAGTCTTGCAGGAACGGCATGATGTCTTCGCCGGCGCGGGCCTTGATCAAAATCTGCATCCGGAAGCTGCCGCGAAGCTTTTCCAGAGGAGCCGTTGCCGGCCCCAGGATATGCGGCCTTGAACGCGCCTCTATTTTTACGAAGTGCGCCTTCAGTGCTCCCGCGATCCTTTCAGCGTCGCGCCCCGCTCTGGCACTGTCCGGACCGCTGACCACAATCTGTATCAGGTTGCGGAAAGGCGGGTAGCCCATCAGCTTCCTGTATTCGATCTCCTTATCGAAGAATCCGCGGTAGTCCTGTTTCTGGGCAAAATGCATGGCGTAATGCTCGGGATAGAACGACTGGATAACGACGTTTCCCGGCGCCGCCCCCCGGCCCGCGCGTCCCGCCACCTGCGTCAGCAGCTGGAATGTCCGCTCCGCGGAACGAAAATCGGGAAACGACAATCCGCCGTCGGCAGCCACCACGCCGACCATCGTGACGTCTGGAAAATCGTGCCCTTTGGCCAAGATCTGGGTTCCCACGAGAATGTCCAGTTCGCGTTCCGCGAAACCGAACAGCACGGATCGCAGCGTTCCGCGACGTCGCACCGTATCCTTGTCCAGCCGCGCGATGCGCGCTTTCGGCAGCAGGGTGCGCAGTATGGATTCAAGCTGTTCGGTGCCGATGCCGGCGTAGTGAATGTAGGGGCCGCCGCAACTGATGCACGCGGAGGGGACATCCATTCCCTGTCCGCAATAGTGGCAGGAGAGCCGGTTTTCCTGCTGGTGGTACGTCATGCTGACGCTGCATTCCGGACAGGTATAGACGTGGCCGCACCCGCGGCACAAAAGGGTGCGCGCGTATCCTCTCCTGTTCAGAAGAACCATTGCCTGTTCTCCGCGCCGCATGCATCTTTCCAGCTCTTCCCGCAGCGTGGCGGATATAACGACATTCTTGCCGTGCCTCTTGAATTCGGCGTTCATATCCACCATGGTCACACGCGGCATTGGTCTTGCTTCGATCCGCTCCGGAAGATGGAAGTAACCGCCGGCTCCCTCCAGCGTCGCCGCGTAATAGGTCTCGATGCATGGCGTGGCCGAACCGAGCAGCAGCAGCCCGTTTGTCTGTTGCACGCGGTGCCACGCTACTTCGCGTGCGTGATAGCACGGGGACTCGTCCTGTTTATACGAGGAATCCTGTTCTTCATCGATGACGACGAGCCGCAGATTCGTTAAAGGAGCGAAAACGGCGGAACGCGTGCCGACCACAACTCTCGACGATCCTTCCCGGATCCGGTTCCACTGGTCGAACCGCTCTCCCGCGGACATGCCGCTGTGCAGCAGCGACACCCGGCCCGGGAAACGCGAAACGACAAGCCTGCTCAGAAGCGGGGTCAGGCCGATCTCCGGGACGAGGAACATGGCCGTTTCACCCCGGCTCACGACTTCGCCGATCAGCCGCAGATAAATCTCCGTCTTGCCGCTTCCCGTGACGCCGTGCAACAGGCAGCGCCCGGCCTTGTCTTGAAAAATCTTTTCCAGGACGCGGTCGAATATTTCCTTTTGGGACTTTGTTAGCACAAGCGCCGGCATGTTGCTCGACGGACTGAGGTCTTTAGGCATTCTTTGCATTCTCGCGGGGGCGATTTCGACCAGGCCCTTTTTCTCAAGCAACCGGGCGACTCCGGCATTGCATCCCGCACTGCGGAGAACCTCCTGCAGCATCAGAGGTTCGCGGCTGCCCCCCAGGGCTTCGTACAACCGCTTCTGAACGGGCGTCAGTGCCGCCGCAGCGTCCTCGGCGGCATCCAGGCAACGGATGCCGAGCTGTTCTTTGGTTTTAATCCTGGGCGATTCCACTGTCATCTCGACCACAATCCAGCCGCCTGCCGCGAGAGAATCGATCCAGCCTTTTACACCCCGAATTCCGGAACGCTTCTCCAGCTGCACGAGAGTCATGGATCCCTCCTGTGCCAGGATATTCAGAATCGCCTCTTCACGCGAATTCAATCCCGGCGGCCGGAATCCGCCGCCAAGAAGATTGACGGTCTTTAGCGTCAGAGCGACTTTTCGCTCGCCGGCGACCTGGGTTCCCGCCGGGAACAGCGCTTTCAATACTTCGCCCGGCGGCGCGAAATAATACCGCGCCACCCAGAGGGCCGTTTCCACCAGCGACGGCGGAGCCACCGCCTCCGGATCGAGAAGCTCTCGCACTGCACGCACTTTGAAATCGCCTGCGTGCACCCCGCCGCCCTTCGCTACAACATATCCTGTCAGGAGCTTTCGCCCGAAGGGAACGAGCACACGCATACCGATAAAGATGCGGTTCCTGAATTCATAGGGAACCGAATATGTGAATGTTTTTCGAACGCCGACCGGGACGGCAACCTCGATGAACTCGTTCATGCGGCTTATCAGATAATTACTGGATAAATATAGAGCCTGATCGGCTTAACAAGAGCGATTTTGAAGCGCAGAATTTCGAATGCAGAATGTCGAAGTGCCGGCCGCAGGAATTGCGGTTCGACATTCCATTCCGAATTCTTCTGCCGACGCGGCATCCGTTGTGTGGACGGATCTCCAGATCCGTATCACGCTGCATCCCGGCCGGACGGCTCCGGAGAGTCGTCCGCGCAAACGCGCCTCTTTCAACGATCGCCGACTGCAGATCGCCAATCATTTTGCTTCGCCCGATGTGTGCAGGGAAGTCAAGTAGTCGCGAATGATCTCCATGTCTTCCCATACTTTCCGCTTTTCGTTCGGATTTCGCAGCAGATACGCAGGGTGAAATGTCGCCATGAATTTCGCGCCATGGAAATCCGTCAGGCGCCCCCTGAGGCGGCCGATCGGTTCGGTTGTCCGGAGCAGCGTCTGGGCGCCGAACGCTCCCAGCGCGCAGATCACTTTCGCTTTCACCGCATCAATCTGGCGGAACAGGAACTGCTCGCATGCCGCGATTTCGTCGGGCTCCGGATTTCTGTTGCCTGGAGGCCGGCATTTTAGGATGTTGCAAATATAGACTTCATCCCTCCGCATACCGATCGACTCGATGATCCTTGTCAATAACTGCCCCGCTCGTCCGACGAAAGGAAGGCCCTGCGCATCTTCATCCGCCCCGGGAGCCTCTCCGACAAACATGAGTTCGGCATGAAGATTTCCCGAACCGAAGACAAGGTTCGTGCGTCCGGGGGCCAGCTTGCAGCGCTGGCAGTCCCCGATTTCGCTCCGAATGGCCTGGAGCGTCTCTTCGCCGGAGGGGACGCCGTCGAACATGGACGCGTTCACGCGAATTCCGGGCGACGCGGCCGCTGCGGATTTGTGCGCCGGCCGCGAAATGCCTTCCCGTTTCGCTACAGCCGGCGCGCCTTCAGCCGGCAAAGCGACATAACGGACTCCCAGATCGCCGTATAGCTTGAGGTGTGCCGCAATCTGTTCACGAAGGTTGGCCTTGTCCGTCATCTGCCGAGCTCCAGTTCATCCAGAACGGCTTCATCGTTGCGCCAGTTACGCACCGTTCTCACCTGCAACGCGAGATATACTTTGCAGCCCAGGAACAGCTCAAGATCGCGCCGCGCGGCGACTCCGAGATCGCGCAGTTGCGACGCGCCTGATCCCAGGACAATTCCCTGTTGCGACCTTTTTTCCACCAGTATATCCGCCTCGATCACCACAAGCTTCTGCGCTTCCCTTTTGCTTTCATCGAATTTCCGGATGAGCACCGCGCACGTGTAAGGCAGTTCTTCGCGAACCCGTTCCAGCAGTTTCTCGCGAATGAACTCCGCGGCGAGAAATCTCTCCGTGCGATCCGTGATCTGCTCGGAATCGTACAACGGTTCGCCTTCAGGCAGAAGCTCGAAAATGCGATCCCGCACCAGGCCGAGATTTTCTCCCGACTTGGCCGATATCGGGATGATTTCGAGGAAATCGTATGCGTCACCGTATCGCTTCATGATCGGCAGAAGCGCGGGCTTCGCAATCCTGTCGATCTTGTTGAGCAGCAGGAAAGCTCGAACTTGGACTTTTTTCACCGTCTCGAGAACGAAATTCTCTCCGGCCCCGAAGGATATCGAGGCATCCACGATCAGCAGCACCAGGTCGACATCGCGCAGCCCGTCATACACGCTTCGCAGCATGCGCCGGTTCATGCCGTATTCGGGCTTATGGATTCCGGGCGTATCCATGAACACGATTTGCCCGCGCGCTTCGGTGGAAATGCCCAGGATACGGTGGCGTGTAGTCTGCGGCTTTGGCGATACGATGGAAATCTTGCGGCCTACGAAAGCGTTCAGCAGAGTGGATTTGCCTGAGTTCGGCCGGCCGATGATTACCGCGGTTCCGCACTTCATCGCGGCCCCGGCTTGAGGGCCAGCGCCATATCCAGGATCTTTCCCGCAATGGCCATCTTCGATTGGCGCTCAAGCGTCACCGGTCGGGCCGACCGGCTCAGAACCGTAACCGATGAAGAATCCTCTCCGAAAATTCCCTCGGAGACGTCGTTGGCCACGAGCAGATCCAGATTCTTTCGCTCCAGCTTCTTTTGCGCAGATTCGATAACGCGCTCCGTTTCCGCGGCAAAACCGACCAGTACCTGGCGCGTTTTCTGCTTCCCGAGAACCGCAAGGATATCCTCCGTCTGTGCCAGCGGAAGCTGAATGGAAGCCTTTCCTTTTTTGACCTTTTGCGGAGAAGGATTCGCAGGACGGTAATCCGAAACGGCAGCCGCCTTCACGACGATGTCCATTTCCGGATAAAGCGCCAGCACTGCATCCTTCATCTGGGCTGCCGAACGCACCGGGAAGAAACGGACTCCCGCCGGCGGCTCCAGATTAGTGGGTCCCGAAACGAGATAAACGTCCGCCCCACGACGCCGCGCCGTGCGCGCAATGGCATACCCCATTTTCCCGGAACTGCGATTCGAAATGAAACGGACGGGATCGATGTCTTCAACGGTAGGGCCCGCAGTGACGAGGACTTTCAGGCCCGCAAGAGAATTGCCGCCCCGAAGCACCTCGAGTATTCGGGACACAATAACATCCACGGGCGCCAGTCGCCCCTCTCCTTCCATCCCGCAGGCGAGCTTGCCGGCATCGGGATCCACGAAATGGTGCCCCCGACCCTTGAGGATTTCCACGTTTGCCCGAACCGCAGGGTGGCGCCACATCTCCACATTCATGGCAGGCGCTATCAGCACCGGCGCCGGAGTCGAGAGGTAAAGCGTGGACAGGAAATCGTCGGCTATGCCGTGCGCGAACTTCCCAAGCACGTTTGCCGTCGCAGGCACCACGGCCAGCATCTGAATCGACTGCGCAACGCTGATGTGATGAATATCCCGATTCAACGCCGGCTGGAACATGTCGGTAATGACGTTCTGTCCGGAAAGCGATTCAAAAGTCAGGGGTGCGACGAACTCGGTCGCGGATTTTGTCAGCACGACCTGTACGGACACATCCGCCTTCTGCAATCCGCGCATCACCTCGATGGCTTTATACGCCGCGATGCAACCCGAAATGCCCAGTGCGATTTTCACGATGTATTTCCTAGTTTATGCTCGAAGGTTCAACCGGAGGCAGGACTTCGAAGCTGATTACATCTTCCTCCAACTCCCTCATTGCGATAAAAGCCGGTTTCGTGGAGCGGGTTTTTATTTTCGGTTTGGCATTGTTTTGCAGCTGTTTCGCCCTCTCGGCCGCCAAGATAATAAACCGGTATTTCGATCCGATTCTTTCAGGGATCTTTTGCATCTATTCCTCCAAAAGTTGCTATCACAGATTCCGCCTGCTCGCTTCTGGCAGCCGTCCTGCAGCGTGCGCCGAGAATGATCGACTGGAGCTCGAGCGTGGAACCGTTGAGTTCCTCATTAACGATCAAATAGTCGTAGTTTACATAATTGCGAATTTCCCGGCACGCAATCCTTAGCCGCTTTTCGATCACAAATCCCTCGTCGAGACTGCGCCGCATGAGGCGCTCGCGCAATACCTCGTAAGAAGGGGGCAGGATAAAGATCGCAACCGCATCCGGACGCTCCTGGCGAATAATCGACGCGCCCTGCACATCGATATCCAGGAGGACGTCTTCGCCCCGCCGCAGCAGGTCGTCCACGAATTTGCGCGATGTCCCGTAATAGTTGCCGTGCACTTCCGCCCATTCCAGAAGTTCGTTTTTCCGGATAAGCGCCTGGAATTCCTCCCGTCCGACGAAAAAGTATTCCACGCCGTTCCGCTCTGATCCGCGCGGCGCCCTGGTCGTGTAGGAAACGGAAAACTTCAGATGAGGCACGAGCTGCATTACTCTCGACGCCAGAATCGACTTGCCGGCGCCCGAAGGCCCCGAAACGATAATCAGGTTTCCACTGCGGACCGTTTCACTCAACGTTCTGAACCTGTTCTCGAAGCTTTTCAATATCCGCCTTGATGGCTATCGCGCATCGCGATATCTCCAGGTCGCCGGATTTGGACAATATCGTATTCGCCTCGCGCTGCAATTCCTGCAGAAGAAAATCCAGTTTCTTCCCCGCCTTTTCATCCGCATCCATCAGAAAGCGGTACTGATCGATATGGCTTTTCAGGCGAGCGATTTCCTCCGAAATATCGCTCCTGTCCGCAATCAAAGCGGCTTCCTGAGCCAGGCGATTCGGATCCATCTCCGTTTGAGAAAGCAACTGGCTGAGCCGTTCTCTAAGTTTTTGCAGATGCTCCGGCGCCAGTTTAACGCTCAATCGCTCGATGCGGCCGGCATTATCCTCTATGAGCGCCAGGTTCTTCTGCATGTCGATCCGGAGAGCCTCGCCTTCTTGCCGCCGCATGCGCAGGACGCCTTCCAGCGCTTCTCTCACACCGCCGGCCACCATGTCCGATAGGGCGCTCGATGCCTCCGCCTGCGCCGCCTCCCTAACCTGGATAATTCCGGGCAGGTTCAGAATGGTCCGCAAATCCAGGGAATCCTGGAAGTGATAATCCTCTTTCAACTTGCCGGCGGCCTCGATATACCCCTTCAACAGAGCAGCATTGATCTCGAATGCAGAGGCGTTTGCATTCTGGATGGTGATGTTGACGTCTACCCTCCCGCGGTCCAGCGAATTGCGAATGATCTGTTGAATTTCTCCTTCCAGGTATTGATATTCTCTCGCAATCCGCGCGTGAAAATCGAGGAATCGATGATTAACGGTCTTGATCTCAACAGAAACGACAGTGTTGTCCTTCTGAGCCGAACCTGTTCCGTAGCCAGTCATGCTCAGAATCATGGGCGCGCACCTCAATTCTAAAAATCTAGATAATTTAGCCCCCTTGGCCCCCTCCGTCAAGCCTTAACCTTTGATTTTTCAAGCTTTGGGGCCTTCCATTTCCCCTCTGGGAGCGAGGGCATCCCGCCGGCTTCTTGCGTCATTGATCCATTTCCGCCCAAAATATGCAATTTTTTTGTGCAATCCGGCCTATCCGAGCAGTGTGCCGCCGAGACGGCGGCGTTCCCGGGCTTGAAGTCACGACGTCTGCGGCTCTTCTGTCTGGAGTCGGAAAAATTTGCGATAAGGACCGTCTTTCAGCATCAGGGAATCGTGCGTCCCCGACTCCGCGATTCTACCATGATCCAGCACGAGAATCGTGTCGGCGTTGCGGATTGTGGACAGACGATGAGCGATAATAAACGTGGTCCGGTTTCGAATCAGGTTCGCCAGCGCCTGCTGCACCAGCTTTTCCGACTCGGAATCAAGAGCCGAAGTCGCCTCATCAAGGATCAGGATAGGTGCATCCTTCAGGAGTGCCCGCGCGATCGAAATCCTCTGCCGCTCGCCGCCCGAAAGCCTCTGGCCTCTTTCGCCTATCAGCGTGTCGTATTTCATCGGTAACTTTGTTATGAAATCGTCCGCCAGCGCGGCCCGGGCAGCCTCAAAAATCCTTTCTTCGAACGCGTTGATGTTTCCATACGCGATATTGTTGCGCACTGTGTCGTTAAACAGAAAGGTTTCCTGCGTCACGATCGCGATCCGGCTTCTCAGAGAATGCTGCGCAAATTCGCGGATGTCCACCCCGTCGATCCTCACCACTCCCGATGTCGGATCATAGAATCGCGGGATCAAGCCGACCAGGGTAGTCTTGCCTGATCCGCTGCTGCCCACGATCGCGACAATCTGGTTCCGTTTTGCCTTCAAGTTGATGTTACGTAGAACACGAATTTCGCCGTTCTGGTCCGAATAATCGAAACAGACATCCTGAAATTCCAGGGAGTCGCGGAATCCGTCCATGGACCGCGCTCCCGGCTTGTCTTGGATCTCCCTGTGCGTTTCCAGCAGTTCCACAATGCGCGTCGAGGAGGCGAAAGCCCGCTGAACCTGGACGTGTATGCGGCTCAGTTTCCGGATCGGGTCGTACATGCTGAAAAGCGCAAACATCACCAGACCGTACATCCCCGCCGTAAGTGTGCCGGCATCGATGCGCATGTGGGCGTAATACAAAAGCGGAATGAACGCGACGACGCCGAGCAGTTCCATGACCGGAGAATTGACGAACAATATCGCCGCCGCTCGCAGGTTGCTGCGTAGCAGCTTGGCGGCCGTTTTCCGAAAACCCTCCTCCTCGTGCCGCTCCATGCCGAATGCCTTGATAATTCGCATCCCCGTGATTGACTGCTGGAGGTGGTCGTTCAGATTAGCGGCATCCTCCCTTCCTTTGCGGCTGACGTGGCGGATGCGCTTGCCCATGCCCAGAGTAAGGATAAGCGCGAGCGGAGCGATCAACAGCGACAACAGAGCCAGTTTCCAGTCGGCGATGAAAACGGTTATTAGAAGAAAAACAAGCGTGACGACCTCACGAAAGAGCTCGGCGAGCACTACGGAAACCGATTCCTGGATCTGATCCACGTCGCCGCTCATCTTCGACATCAACCGGCCGGTCGAATTCGCCGTGAAGAAACTCATCGATTGCCCGAGGACGTGGCTAAAAAGCGTGTTTCGCAAATCGGTCACGACATTCTGGCCGATGCGGCTCATGGAATAGTTTGAATAGTAAACGCAAATGCCCTTCAGTACAGTCAATAACAGCAATGCCAGGCAAAGCCGGGTAATCAGGCTTCCAGGCAGGAACGAGAGGATGAAGGAGACATAATTTTGAACAAATGACTCCTTCTGCATCGTCGCAGGCGCGCTTTTTCCCGCCATCAGCACGTCGTCAAACAGCGGCAGAGACAGAGTCGTCGTTGTCGATTGCAGTATGCCGACGAGAGAGAAAAGCAGCAGGGATAGTGCCAGTCCCGCCCGGTAAGGCCGGATGAAGGGGTAAAGCCTCTTAAAATCGTTCATGAGCTGCGACTCTGCATGCGCGGTATAAGCCCGCGACTCAGAGACTAGCGAAGAATGAGGAAAGCGTCAAATGAGAATTGATTCCAGATTCCAGATTGCGTGTTCTTTATCCGAAATCTGGGATCTGAGATTTATTTGCGATCGCGCGCGCGCGCAGGTCCGCCGCTTGATGATCCCGATGAGCTTTTTCTCTCGGCTCTGCCCGATGATGGGGGGCCCGGATTTCCGCCGCTCCTGCTTTGCGAAGGCGTCGAGTAGGACCGGCGCACGCTTTCTCTCCCGGCGGAGGATTCCGACTGCCTGGGCGAAGCATAGCCCGGCGCTTGCTCGATCCTTGGGGCAGCGTAGGAGGGAGGATTTACCGCCTTCGGTGCGCTGTAAACCGGCTCTCTCCCGGAAGGCGGCGTAGTGAATGTCCGATAACCTTCCGTCTGGGGAGGTTCGCTATTTCCCGAATTGCCGACAAAGGACCGTCCGGCCGTTATTGAGCGTTGTTCAATGTGATCATTCGGCCGCTGGTATTCCTCGACGCGCGGAGTCACCCGCGAAGGGGATGGTTGTGCCCGCCTCTGTTCCTGAACAGGGGTTTCGGATGGGACGCTCGAATGGCCGCGCGGTTCAGAATCGACGCGGGATCGCGATGTTTGAGCCTCCCTTAACGGGAGAGTCCTTTCTTCGGCCCGGTTCTCGCCGGCGTACCGGTATGTGGTCACCCTCCGCCCACTCTGGTCGGTGGACTCGCTCCTCTGAAGATTTGTCACACCGATATTCGCTCGCGCGCGCTCCGGCGTCTCCGCAATTCGCGCATTGGTTTTTAATTCGTTCTCCTGTGCCGGTCTCGGCTGTTGTTCGGTCTGTCTCCGTTCGGCCCTAGGGGGCAAAGCGGGGATTTCGGGGCTTGTGATTCTCCGGAATTGTTCTTGCCCTCTCAGGTTTCCATCGGGGCTGTTTCGCACAACTGCCTGCAATGGTTTGGCGGTTCTCGTCGGTCCGGCCGCGTGGCGGTCCGGTGCCGGCCGGAAGCTGGCCGCGGTAGGCTCGACCGGCAGGCGGTCGTGAATCACATTCCCCTGTCGCCAGGGTTGCTCGACGTTCCGGAATTTGGCTTCCCTGCCTCCATCGCCAAAACTTCCGTTCCTGAAGTGATCCGTGTCCACCGTTCTGAACGCGTCTCTATTGCCGCGATGAAAAGGATTTCCGGGAGCTCGTGTGTGCAGATTGCGTAATTGAGCCAACTGGTGGCCGTGGATTCTCCGGTTGTAGTGATAGCGGTTGATATTGTAGTAATCTCCGGGCCCGAGCGGGCACCATGAAATCCAGCCCGGCCCGCTGTAGAAGGTAACCAGTGCAGGCGCCCAGAAGTTGAAGGCGAAAGACGGTCCCGGCAGCCAGCACCATCCATATCTGGAACTCCGATACCAGCGGCCGTAGTGGTACGGCAGCCACCCCCAAGGTTCGTAGGAAATCCACGTCCACCCGTAAAACGGCCGGTAGCACCAGCGGCCTACGGAATACGGCGCCCATGAAACACTGATTCCGGCGGGAACCCAGGCAATCCCGTAGCTTTCCACATTGATCCAGCGGCCGTGGCGATGCAGGTCGTAAACGCCTATGGAAACGGAACTCGGCAGATAACGTTTGCCGGCGTATGCGTTCATATCGGCGTTACGGCGGTCGTTCCATTCATCCCACTCATCCCGTCTATCGTAGCGGGAGTACCTGGGATTTTCTTCACCGTTAACGGCGACCTGGATCATTTCCCCCGCCTGAATGCGCCTTGAGAAATGATTGTTCGCCGCCTCCAGTTCCCCTTTTCGCGCTATTGCGTCGCTATCGCCGTTGTCATTCACCCCAAACCGGTAGGTACCCTTGCGAAGAGCCGTAAATGCCGCCGCCGGCGTGTTGATCTCAAAATCCGTATCGCTTCCGACAATCAGGGTGGAAAGCCCCACGAGGATGCGCAGCTGAATGCGCTCCTCTCTTAGGGAAAGAATTTCCACATCCGTATTGCGGGCAATGCGATAGATGGAACCGTCCTCAAATTCGATTTCGGCCCTGCCGTCCTGTCCCGTATAAATCCTGTCTCCGGGTTCCAACGGCATATTTACGCTGGCAGCCGACCAGTCGACATCGGCCGCGTGCTGATAGCCGACATTTCCCTCTATGTACGAGAGGCGTGCGAGGCGGTTGTATTCCTCCTTCGTTGCAGCCGACGCGAACACTGCGGCTAACAAAAAGGCCTGAAGTAAAAAGCATATGCGGCGGGACATGGTGGCGCCCTCCTTACTGCAGAATGGTTTTTATCTCCTCACACCATTTCAGATGCAGTTTTCGGAGCGAAGTGTCAAAAAATTGTTAACCGCGACCTCACTTCGCGTTCCTGCCGTTTTGAGGGGCAATCTCTTTCGCGTACGCTGAGAGATCCCATGGAATCAGCTTCGCTACTTCCCCGGTCAGGTACTCATGAACTTTCTGGGCCGTGATAAAGGTCAGGGCCTTTTGGGCAATTTGCCGAGAAGCTTCCATAGGTATTTCTCTCATGACCCTGCGAATCATGGGGATCGAAAGCGGATTCATGCTCAGCTGCGTGAATCCCATGCCCAGCAGCAGAACCGCATAAAAGGGATTTGAAGAAATCTCACCGCAGATTCTCACCGGCTTATTCAGGTTCCTGGCAACCGTCGTAATGTGGTTCAGGCAATGCAGCACGGTGGGATGAAGCGGCTGGAAAAGATAGGCGACTTGCGGATTGCCTCTGTCCACCGCCAGCATGTACTGGATCAGATCGTTGGTTCCAACGCACAGGAAATCGACTTCCTTAGCCAGCGTTTCCAGCGAAAACACGGCCGCGGGGACCTCAATCATCACTCCCAGAGGGACCGCCTGTATACAAGGTCCAACGACTTCCCTAACCTTGGATCTCACCTGATCGATCAAAGCTTTTGCCTGCCAGACTTCTTCGACGGTGGAAATCATCGGCAGGACGATCTCGATCCTCCCATCGCAGCTGGCGCGGAAGATGGCTTCGATCTGGGCAAGGAAGGCTTCTCTCGAATGCAGGCTCAGGCGGATGCCACGCAATCCCATGCTCGGATTTTCCTGCTGCGCCGGATCCGGGCTGCCTCCCACCTTCTCCGATCCGGCGTCCAGCGTGCGGATGGCCACCGGGTGCGGACTCATCTCGCGAGCCAATTGCCTATAGGCCGCCAGCTGCTCCTCCATTTCCGGATATCCCCGGGGATGCCCGAAATACAGGAATTCCGAGCGAAAGAGCCCGATCCCCGCAGCCCCGCAATTTTTGGCGGCAATGGATTCGTGCACCATCTCGGTGTTGGCACGCAGAGAGATGGATACACCGTCCTTTGTCAAAGCCGGGGTACCGAATTGCGCCGGTGAAGAATCTGCCGGATACGCGCCAAACGCCTCCATGCGGCGGCGCAGGGCTTCTATGCGGGCCGGCGTCGGATTTACAATGACCTGACCGTCGTCGCCGTTCAGGAGCAGGGTATCTCCGGTGGCGATCTCATTGAGGCAATCGCTGAGGCCCATGACTGCCGGGAGCAACAGGCCTCTGCAAATAATCGCTGTGTGCGACGTTCTCCCGCCGGATTCGAGGACGAGGCCGCGCACTTTTTGCAGATCCATCGTCGCAAAATCAGAAGGGCTGAAATCCCGCGAGACGATGATCTGACTGCCGGACAGATGATCCCAGCTGAACGGCCGGTCGCCGGAGAGATTCAATTGGATCCTTTCGACGACATGCTCGATATCGCTGTGCCTTTCGCGGAAATATTCGTCCTCAAGGGATTGGTATGCGTGCACCAGGCGATCCTTTGCCTGCATCAGGATCCATTCGGCGTTCACTCGGCTCTTCCGGATATTTTCCAGGATTTCCGCGCTTAAGGAACGGTCTTCCAGCATCAGCAGGTGCGCATCCAGGATAATCCCGTGTTCGCTCCCGACCTTCTCTTCCAACCGGGATTTCAGCGCCTTCAACTGCTCTTTGGAAACCTCGATCGCGCGCAGATATCTGCGCGCCTCCTCCTCGACATCGTCGACGCGGACCTTGAGGACCAGTCTGCTGTGGCTTTCGAACTTGAGCGCCTGCCCCAGAACCACACCGGAAGAAACTCCGTTGCCGTGGTAAATCTTTTCAGGCTTTGCCGCCATCAGCTTTCTTCTCCAAACCTTGTTTCGAACAATCGGCAGATGGCTTCATTCGCCTCTGCTTCATCCTGGCCCTCTATCGATATCACCAGGTGCGTCCCTTTGGAAGCCGCCAGCATCAGGACTCCCAGTATGCTCTTGGAATCAATTTGCTGGTTCGCGTCTTCGCGTGAGAGGTATATGTTGCTTGAAAAACCGGAAGCAAGCCGGACCAGCTTTGCGGCGGCACGTGCATGCAATCCCAGTTTATTCGCAACAAGAATATGTTGACGGATCATGAACCCAAAAAATCACTGGCCATTGCAATGCTCGTGCGTCCTTGGTCGCGTACAACCCGAGCGAGCGATTCCAGAGTGTCCCCTTCCTTCTGATTAGCTATTTTAATGATCATCGGCAGGTTGACGCCTGTCAGGATCTCTACCTTTCCCGGATTGTGGAACGAGAGCGCGATATTCGAAGGCGTGCCGCCGAACATATCCGTAAATATCAGTACTCCGCTTCCGCTTTCGACTTCCGAAATGTGTTTCTCTATCTCGCTTTGAGCGTCGTTGACATCATCATGCCAGCCGACCGTTACCGCCTTGATGTGCGAGATTTCCCCCGCAATCATTTCGGCCGCAGCGACAAGTTCGTGGCCCAGATGGCCATGAGTCACTACCAGTGCTCCGATCATAGAATTTGCCCCGATCCAATCCTGCCCGTGTATCCCGCGGGCTAAATGCTTTCGTCTCGATGACGGACATTGATGGTCCGATTTTTGTTTTTCAGGAATCTGGCCAGTTCTTCGGCCACAAAGACCGAACGGTGCCTTCCCCCCGTGCATCCCACGGCGATTGTGAGATAGCTCTTGCCCTCCCGCATATACTTCGGGAGGAGATATTCCAAAAGCTCTGCGATACGCTTGACGAATTCCCTGGTTTCCGGGAAGGAACGCAGGTAACGAGCCACCTTCCGGTCCCGGCCGCTCAACGCCTTGAATCTGGACACGAAATAGGGATTTGGAAGGAATCGCACGTCAAACAGCAAGTCCGCCTCGAGCGGAATGCCATTTTTATATCCAAAGCTCAAAAAATTGATGCTGGGCGTGAGCACTCGGGGCTTTTTGCGAAACTTATCGGCTATCAGCACCTTTATCTCGTGCACCGTGCAGTCCGAAGTGTCGATCGAAATATCGGCAAGATCCTTGAGCTTGCGCAGCCGTTTCCTCTCGATCCGGATCGCATCCCGTAGCGGCTTATTGACCGAGAGAGGATGCGGCCTTCGTGTTTCGCTGAAGCGGCGAACCAGGACTGCGTCTCGTGCTTCCAGGAATAGCACATGCAACCTGAATCCGGATTTCTTCAGTTCTCCGATCGCCTCCTCGAGATCGTTCAGGCGCTCTCCCGCCCGAATATCGATAACCAGCGCCGCGCGCGTGATATCACTGCCCGAAGCATGTATGCCCTCGATAAACTTCGGAATCAGCAGTACGGGGAGATTGTCAATGCAGTAAAAACCCAAGTCCTCGAATGCCTTCAGGACAGTCCCTTTCCCTGAACCGCTCATGCCGGTTACCACTACCAGATCCTGGAGGCTCATAGGCGTCTATGCTTCACGATTGAGATTGAAATTACCCATTTAATACATGCTGCTTTGGCAGGGGCGCCATAGCGCCCTGCAGCTCCATTCATCGGCATCCGGGAGCCGCTAATCGCCAGTTTTTAAAGGTCGATAGCCGCGCTGGCGCAGCAGGTGGATCCGCGCCGCCACTTCCACAAGCGTGGCGACGTTTCTTCCCGGAGCCACCGGCATCGCGACCAGCGGAACGGAGACTCCCAGAAATTCCACGCTGTCCTGGTCCAGTCCCAACCGATCATAATCCGCATCGGGATTCCATCGCTCCAGCCGAACCGCAAAATCGACAGTTTTCGAAACGCTCGTGGCCGAAATCCCGAAGAGCTCCTTTATATTAA
>JAEAME010001071.1_pt1 | contig 21336 bp, 16 predicted proteins | sample 8958731 | NCBI WGS metagenome assembly JAEAME01 (sample SAMN16933194, study PRJNA681113) | bioreactor sludge metagenome | isolation source: anerobic bioreactor sludge (Control) | place: India:Bengaluru | collected 2018-10-24 | reverse complement strand
ATATCGTGGAGGTTTCTGAAGACCGCGGGACCGCAAGCGGACGGTTTCCCTATTCCATTCAGGTCGGCATGCCCATGACCGGCGATTCTTCCCTGGTCGCGATGGCGCGCCTGCAGGGCGAGGGAATCGTGAAATTGTGGGAAAGCGGAACCTGCGAGGTCTGCTGTGTGAAAATCGGGCAAAGCTGGAAGATCCGGAAGGTGGAATACCACCAGGTTTCGAAAGCCGACTACCGGCCCGGCAAAGCGTATGCCGGGCCGATCGATGCCCAGGCCTTCAACAGCGTATTTCCGGAAAATCCGGTCGGGCCCGACAGGCTGGTTTAATCGGGACGGACCGCCGCAAATCCAAGAGGTTCTTCAAGAGTTGGCTTCTTTCGGCAGCCGTGCCAGACCGACGCAAAGCACGGCTGCCCAATCCGCTCAGTGGTATTTGGCGTTCATCCGCATCAATTTTCCGCCAAAACCCGGATCATGGCAAAAGTCGGTATCGGCATTGCTATCGGTTCTTGAAAAGGAGTAAGAGCCGATTGCGATGACCGATACCGTTATCGATCGCGAACTCTATTTGAGTTTTGAGACAATCTCCAATCAAGCGTATCTGCCGCGACCAATATTGTATTTATCCCGGGATTTCGATAGATAATTGAAGCGCCGGACTTCAAAATCGAGGTCTATGGCTTCCTGATCCCCGTTCGTGAAGGAGATGTTCCGTGGCACGTCAATATATTTATGTGATGAAGGATTTGCGCAAGGCGTATCCGCCGAACCGCGAAGTTCTGAAAGGCATCTGGTTGTCCTTTTTCCCGAGTGCAAAAATCGGCTTGATAGGAGCCAATGGCGCGGGCAAAAGCACCCTGCTGAAGATCATGGCAGGAGAGCTCAAAGAATTCCTGGGAGAGGCCTGGCCCGCCGAAGGGACACGCGTGGGATACCTGCCGCAGGAACCGCGGCTCGATCCGTCCAAAAATGTGCTTGGCAACGTCGAAGAAGGTCTTCGCACTACCCGCGAATTGCTCGAGTCCTTTGACAGCGTAAACGCCCGTTTCGCTGAGGAACTGTCTCCCGAAGAGATGGACAAAGTGCTGGCGGAACAAGCTCGTCTGCAGGACGCGATCGACGCCTGTAACGGATGGGAAATCGACCGAGCTCTCGAAATGGCCATGGACGCGTTGCGGCTTCCACCGGGCGATGCCGACGTCACCAGGCTTTCCGGCGGCGAGAGCCGGCGAGTTGCTTTGTGCCGCCTCCTTCTGGAGCGGCCGGATCTGCTGCTGCTCGATGAACCGACAAACCACCTCGATGCGGAATCGGTCGCGTGGCTGGAGCGTTTTCTGAAGGATTATCCGGGCACCGTGGTCGCCATCACTCACGACCGATATTTCCTCGACAACGTCGCAGGCTGGATTCTTGAACTGGACCGCGGGGAAGGAATTCCCTGGGAGGGCAACTACTCTTCGTGGCTTGACCAGAAACAAGCCCGGCTCGAGGCCGAGGAAAAGCAGGAATCCGCGCGAAGGCGCACGCTGCAGCGGGAACTCGAATGGGTGCGCATGTCGCCCCGTGCCCGACAAGCGAAAGGAAAGGCACGCCTGAATGCATATGAACAGCTTCTCGCAGATGAGCAGGAAGCCGAGAAGCGCGCTCAGGCGACGGACCTCCACATACCGCCCGGACCGAGGCTGGGAGATCTTGTGGTGGAGGCAAGCGGTCTGCGCAAAGGCTACGGAGATAAACTGCTGATGGACGACCTCTCGTTCAAGCTGCCTCCGGGCGGGATTGTCGGTGTGATCGGCGCAAACGGTGCGGGAAAAACGACGCTTTTCCGCATGATTGTCGGAGAAGAGAAACCGGATGGCGGGACGCTGCGGATCGGGGAAACGGTCAAAATCGCCTACGTGGACCAGAGCCGCGACACTCTCGATGGCGAGCGACAGGTCTGGGAAGAAATCAGCGACGGCAGGGACGTCGTCGTCCTCGGGAAACGCGAAGTGCCGGCCAGGTCGTACGCCGCAGCGTTTAATTTCAAGGGATCCGATCAGCAGAAGCGCGTCAAGGACATGTCGGGAGGTGAACGCAACCGCGTGCATCTCGCCAAAGTCCTGAAAAGCGGCGGAAACCTGTTGCTGCTCGATGAGCCTACAAACGACCTGGACGTAGACACGCTGCGGTCGCTCGAGGACGCCCTCGTATCCTTTGCCGGTTGCGCCGTAGTGATCAGTCACGATCGGTGGTTCCTGGACCGGATCGCCACTCACATCCTGGCGTTCGAAGGAGATTCAAAGGTTGTGTGGTTCGAGGGCAACTACCAGGATTACGAGGCGGATAGGAAACGCCGCCTGGGCGCGCTCGCCGACCAACCGCACCGCATTAGGTACAAACCGCTTGCCAGAGCGTAAATCGGTTTGCTGTCAGCCTTGAGGTTACAGGTTCCAGGTTACAAGTTGCAGGTTTCAGGTTACAAGTTGCAGGTTGCAGGTTATCCGCTAAAGATAGTGGTCTGTAACCCTGTAACCTGTAACCTGTAACCTGGAACCTGGGAACCTGGAATCCTAAACCTGGAACCCATAAACCTGGAACCGATTCTATGGTTTTGCCGCCTTGGGAGTTCCGTAGGAGCTGGAAAGCGACACTTCCAGAAAAACAATGGGTTTCTCGGGGCTGACATTCTTCACGCTGATCGGGCAGTGCGTCAGCCCGCGCGGCATGGAAACGCAGCCCGGCTTTGTAAGAACATGCTTCTCGCCGTTGATCGTATATTCCACTACCGCATCAAAATCCGTTATATCCAGCGGATTCCCCCCGATGAAACATAAAGTTTCTTCAAAATCGTGGGAATGGGGTTTGTCGAAGCTTATGGGTTTTGCCAGGCAGTGGTAGCACATGCTGATATTGCCCTGAAGCTTGCCGTCGCGTGCTACGAGCGACGTCCCCGTATAGTGCGCGATCTTATGGTACAGCTCAGTAGTAAGCACATATTTCCCGTATTTTGAATCATCCTGCTTAACCGCCGACTCCTGGGAAGCGGCCTTCAATCCGCCCCAAACCAGCACGCCTGCGAAGCATGCCAGAACCACCAACACTCTTTGTGTGCGATTCATAGCTTTTCTCCTTTATTTATAGATTCAATCCGCCTCGCCGAGTCCTTGTCCACCATCGACGATGATTTCCTGACCTGTAATGTAGTCCGATGCGCGGGATGCCAGGAAGAGCGCAACTCCCTTCATGTCTTCCGGAAATCCCACACGGTGCATTGGGATCGTTTTTGCTACGGCTTTTTGCTCTGCGGGATTATGAGCGTGGCCTTCCCCGATGTTCGTGACGATATATCCGGGAGCGATGGCGTTGGCCGTGATATTGTATACGGCAAGTTCCAGAGCGACGCTGCGCATGAGATTCTTAATCCCGGCTTTGGCGGCCATATACGCCGCGCCGATTGCAGGTTCGACACGTGTCGAAGCGAGAGATGTCGTAATGATGATACGCCCCGATTTTTGGGGTTTCATGTGCCGCACGGCCGCCCGGACGGTCGCAAACACGCCGTTCAGGTTGACATCGATCAGGCGGTTCCAGCGCTCATCGGTGTAGTTCTCAAACGCGCCTTCGGCAACGCGAGGCCTTTCGCATCCCGGCCATCCTCCTATATAACCCACCCCCGGGTCGATTCCCGCGTTAGCAAACACGACATCGAGGCGGCCATATAAACGGGCGGCCTCGTCGACGGCAGCGTCGAGCGATTTGTGGTTTGTGACGTCGACCACATGTCCGCGGACGTCGATCCCCGCATCCTGCATGCGATCCGTCTCCCCTTTGATACGCTGCGCGTGAACGTCAAGAATGGTCACGCGTGCCCCATTGGCGCCAAGTGCTTCGGCATAACCCAGCCCGATCCCGCTTGCACCGCCTGTGACGACAACCCCATAGCCTTTGACGCTGAAAAGATCCGCAATCTTCACCATCCGACCCTCCATCGCTGAAATTGGTGTCAGGTTAGAATTACTCCAATTCTCTCCAAAAAGAAACCGTATCCATAGGTGGATGAAAAATAGGGAAAATCCGGTCTGACTCCATTTGCTTAAAGGAAAGGTTTTGGATAAAATCTTGCCAAGTTCGGGTGTGTAATATTTGGCCGGTGCATATACCGCGCCAACGGGCGCAGAATTCTGATTGGCACAGCCAATTTCGGGATATGCAGAGATGAAACTGCTAATCATTCAGCCAAGCCACTATCTGGCGCCGTCCAATCGGTCGCCGTATAAAACCAGGAAGAGAAGCGTGGTCAATTTAACGCTGCCCTATCTGGCGGCTCTGACTCCCAAGGAGTGGGATGTCACCCTGGTCGATGAGCAGTTGAACGACCTGGATTACAGCGCGCCCGTGGATGCAGTCGCTATTACAGCCTGGACCATGAATTCTCTCCGCGCGTACGATATCGCCGACCGTTTCAGAAAGCGAGGCATCCCCGTGCTGATGGGCGGGCCTCACACCTTTTTCCATGAAGAAGAGGCCGCAGAACACTGCGATGCCGTCGGATCCGGCGAAGGCGAGGAGATATGGCCTCGGATGCTCGAAGAAGCAGCGGCCGGCCGCCTACAGAATTTCTACCGGGCCGAGAGCCTTCACAACCTGGAAAACCTTCCGATGCCGCGCTACGAGCTGATCAATCCGAAGCATTACGGCATGTTCAAGACGTTTTCGGTGCAATCCTCCAGAGGGTGCCCCTACAGGTGCGAGTTCTGTTCCGAACGCCTCTACCTTGGGCAAAACTACCGCTATCGCCCGACTCAGGATGTCGTCGAGGAAATCCGCCATACGCGTTCCAAGGACATACTCTTTGCGGACAGCAATTTCGCGGGCAACATATCTCATACGATGGAGCTGATGGAGGCGCTCATTCCCTTGAAGCTGCGCTGGTCGGCGTTATGGTCGGCTCATCTTTGCACAAACGACCGCTTCATGGACCTGGCCAAGAAGAGCGGCCTGCTGCACCTGAACATCGGCATGGAAAGCATCGATTCCAAAACGCTGGCGTCCATGAACAAGCGAGCCAACAAAGTCGAGGAATACAGGCAGATCCTGAACGGCCTGAGAAAGCGCAATATCAGCTACTCACTGAACTTTATTTTCGGATGGGATACGGAGACCCTCGACGTCTTCGAATCAACCCTCGCATTCCTCCAGGAGCACAAGGTCCCTGCGGCCTATTTCAATATTCTGACGCCCGACAAAGGAACGCCGCTATACGACCGCATGAAGGAAGAGGGCCGAATTACGGACATCGACGGTATGGGACGGTGGCCCGGCGACAAATGTTACATCAAGCCTCGCAATATGTCGGCTGAGGAGCTTGAAAAAGGAGTCCGGGATTTAAATGCGAAGTTTTACAGCTATCGGTCTATTGTGTCGCGGCTGCCTCTCCCCTTCAGCATGGCAAGCATTGCTTCCTGGGTTGTCAATTTTTCGCAGCGCGACGTTTTACGCGCGGATTCCATGGAGAGTTTCGACGCATTCTGAAGCACCGCGACAAGATCGATCGCGTCACTACATGGGGAACCAGCGACGACGAGTCCTGAAAAAACAACTTCCCCATCGCAGGCAGGACGAATTACCCGCTGCTTTTCGACAGGCAGAAGCAAAGGAAGGCGGCATACCACGCCGTCGCCGCATTGAAAAAATAGCGGCTCTCAGATGCAGGACGGAATATTGCTTTGCGCATGAAGCTCAAGGGGTAGAGGTACCGTCTTTTTTCCCTGTCACTTCTATAGTCCATCCCACCCAGTGACGATAAGACAATGGTTTGAGCAGTGTCAAACGACCGATAAGGAGGGATGAATGCGCAAAATTTTGTATGCGGTAATTGTACTTGTGATGGTGGCAGGAGTGGCGACAGCCCAGGATTTTCCACGGGTGGAGATATTTGGAGGATACGATCTCCTGAAACTCGGCGGAAGCGACATCAACGACTTAACGGATGCCTGGAAAAGCGATCATCCGGAAGACGCCAGTTTCGACAGCTCGAAGCTGCTGAAGAAGGGGTTCGACGCCTCCTTCACAGTCAACATGAATGAATATTTTGGGATCGAGGCCAATTTCCTTTACAATAAGGATACTCTGATCGAGGGAAGTGGAAATGCCGAAGGCGAGTACCACAGCAAACTGGACATTTCCGATTTCGCCTTCATGGCCGGACCTCACTTCGCCTACAGGAAAAGCGAGAGGGTGACACCCTTTGCACATGCTTTGTTCGGAGTGAGCCGCATAAATGCCGATCCGTCTCTCACAGTTGACGGCGAGAGCGAGGATTTCTTGGACGATTTTGGGGGCAGTGATACCGGCTTTGGCATGGCTTTCGGCGGTGGTCTTGACGTAAATGTGAACGACGCGTTCGCCATCCGCCTAATACAGGCCGACTATTTTTTGTCAAAGCATGAGGACTTTAAGGCACACAACTTCAACCTGGCCTTTGGCGTTGTCCTGCGCCTGGGCGGGAAATAGGCATACCTGCCCCCCAGGATTCAGCCTGGGAGTAAAGCAACTGACTCCCTTGCCGCTATTTGCCCTCAAAGGGCCAAATAGCAGCAAGGGAGAAAACGTTCCCTGTCTTTAGACTATCCTTTTTCCACGATTGCAGCCGTTCCATAGGCGAGGACTTCCGTAACCCCGGAGGCGATTTCCGTGGCGTCGTATCGGAACGCCAGGACGGCGTTTGCGCCAAGCTCCTCCGCGTGACGGATCATCAGCTCGTACGCATCGCTGCGTGTCCGCTCGCATAGATCGGAATACAGGCTGATGTTCCCGCCGAAAAAAATCTGAATCGCGGCGCCGAGGTTTCCAATAACAGATCGCGAGCGGACGATGATGCCGCGCACGACGCCGAGATTTTTGACCACCCTGTACCCATCCAGCTGTATGTTGGTCGTAACCAGAGAATGATCCATACAAATTCCTTTCTTCGGAAACAATGTAATCGACCACGCCTGGAAGGCGTGGCTTTGGCCTGCCTTGTGAAACGGAGCGAGATGCTGCGACTATCGGGGTCGATATCGGGATCGGCGTTCAGTATGGATACTATTTCTGTACACATCCGTCAGTTGAACCGGAGAGTGAACGTTGTCCCGCGGTCGGGGACCGATTTCGCGCCGATCGTGGCGTTATGCAACCGGAGAATCTGGCGGGAGAGGCTGAGCCCGATGCCGGATCCCTGCTTGTTCGTGGTGTAGAACGGGATAAAGATTTTTTCCAGCGCCTCTTCCACTATACCGACTCCGTTGTCTTCCACGTTAATGATCGCTTTGCCTTCGGGACTCAATACGGCCGAAAGCCGGATACCGGGATTTCGCCTGCCCGTCACGGCGCGCATGGCATTGAGGAGCAGGTTGATGACAACCTGTTCCATCAGGTCGGGATCGGCCGTAATTTCGAGTGTATCCGGCTCGACGGACCATTGGAGGGAAATACTCTGTTCCTTCAGTTTGCGGCTCATCAGGCTTTCCGCGCGCCTGAAAAGGTCCGAGATGCGCAGCAGCCTGAATTTGGGTTTCGGAATCAGCGTCATGTTGCGGTAGCTGTTAACGAAGTTCATCAAACCCTGGCTCCGCTGGTGGATTGTCTTGAGGGCTTCGGACATTTCGCCTATCTCCTCCGGATTCAGCGTCGCGTCTTTTTGCCCTCCGTTGCCAAGCATATCCAGCAAGGTTGCCGTCATCGAGGATATGGGCGTAATGGAGTTCATGATTTCATGCGTGAGGACCTTTATAAGGTTCTGCCACGCCTCCATCTCCTTCTCCTCGAGCTCGGCCTGGATGTTCTGGATGGAAACGAGAATGCATTTCTCATCCTTCATCAGAAACATGCGGGCGAATATGGACAAGTAGCTCGTCTCGCCCTCGCTGCTGAATTTTTCAAGCTTTTTGTCTCCATGCTTCATATTCAAGAGCGTGTTCACAAACTCCGGCGACGCCTCCTTCAAATTGTGAATATCGCCGAGGCCGGCTACTTTGAGAAGCTTTTTTGCCGCGTTGTTGATCAGAATCACCGTGCCGTCCGGCTTGTAGACGAGAATGCCGATGCCCAGGTGCTGTATTATCGTGTTCAGATACCTGGAGTGAACCTCCATGTCGGAACGCGCATCCTGAAGTTTACGCACTACCTTTTCAAAAGCCTCGTTCAGTTCGGTGAATGATGATCCGAGCCCCTCGCTTGTGAAAGTCCGGGAAGTGTCGTCGTATCGGATGGATTGAAGAAACCGGCTGATGTCCCTGTTTGTCTTTTCCGTGAAATGTATCAGGGAGCAGACCTGGTAGACGACAAGCAGGGTGACCGTTATGGCCACAAATAGCAGATCCTCCTCCCGGACAAGAAAGGCAAGCAGAATCAATGTGGCCACAAGCAGCAGTATCCGGGTCACGAGGCGGAATTTAAAGGCTTTCATCTAGATCCCGTATTTTTCCATCCGGCGATACAGCGATGCCCTTGTCAGGCCCAGCTCGTCGGCCGCATGGCTGATGTTTCCTTTGTGCTTGTCGATCGCCCGGCGAATCACGATTTTTTCGACGAGCCCCAGGTTGTAGCTGTCGAAGACAATTCCCTCGCCTTCCGCCAAGGCAGCGGCGAAGAGGAAATCTTCCGGCTGAAGCGTCCGGGACTCGCTGAGTATCACCGCCCTTTCGATGCAGTGCTGCAACTCCCGCACATTTCCCGGCCAATGATACTTCGCGAGCTTGTTCATTGCTGCGGGACTCAGGCCTTTGGGCTCCTTGTGGTATTTTTTGCAGTAATTCCGAAGAAAGTGTTCGGCCAACAGCCGCAGGTCCTCGCCTCTCTCCCTGAGCGGCGGCAGGTGAATTTCAACCGTGTTTATTCTGTACAAAAGATCCTGCCGGAATCCTCCTTTGCCTGTCATATCGAGGACATCCATGTTCGTTGCGCAAATGAGGCGGATATCCACAGGGACCGCCTTGCTCGATCCAAGCCGTGTGATCTGCTTCGTTTCAATGGCCCTGAGTATCTTGTACTGCATCTGCAGCGGCAGGTTTCCGATCTCATCCAGGAAGAGCGTTCCTCCGGAAGCGATTTCGAAGCGGCCGGCGCGGTCCGCCACGGCGTCCGTAAAAGCGCCCTTCGCGTGACCGAAAAGCTCGCTTTCAAAAAGGGATTCGCTGATCGCGCCCATATCGACGCTGATAAAGACCTGTTTTGCCCTCATGGAGTGCCGGTGAAGAGATCTTGCAACCAGTTCCTTGCCGGTGCCATTTTCGCCGAGGATGAGCACATTCGCGTCGGTTTCCGCGACCTTCAGGATCGTGTCGTACACCTTCTGCATGGCAAGGGAAGAACCGATGAATTCACTGAACGGCTGATTCATATCGGCGCTCAGCTGTTCCTGCCTCGACCGGAGATTGGCCACTTCCAGCCTGGCTTTGCGCAGGCTGCCGGCCGCAAATATCGTGGCGAGCAGTTTTTCGTTCTGCCATGGTTTGAGCACAAAATCCGTCGCCCCCTGCTTGATCGCCGCCACCGCAAGATTGACGTCGCCGAACGCGGTGATCATGACAACGATCGCTTCGGGATCGATGGCCGTTATCCTGGACAGCCAGTGCAGGCCCTCCTGCCCGCTGGTAACGTCCCTGGTATAATTCATGTCCAGGAGGATGACGTCGTAAGAATTGTTGTCGAGAAGGGCGGGGATATTCTCCGGATCTTTTTCCGTATGGATCAATTCTATGTGCTTTTTCAGAAAGAAGCGCGCCGCCTTCAGAACGTCCTCATCGTCGTCGACTATTAGTATTTTGCCGATCCTGTCTGTCACGAGGTTGCCTCAATAGATTGTTGCGCCGTTTCCCGTCCTTTATAACTCCAAGACATAAAGACTCAAACAAGCAAATTTTGGACCTGCAACAGGAAACAGATTGAGGGGGACTCATTCCTCTGCAATTCCTTGAATCCGTACGCGGGCTACCCGCCTCGAACAGCGCGGTCCACTGTTCACTAGCGGACATTTGCCGTCCGCCTGAGAACACCCCGCCCCTTTATCGACCAACAATTGGCTGTCGGAATTCGGCCAAAAATCTTACACTACAACATATTTTGTATAAATCACCGTTTGGCACGCATATTGCTCTAATAAACCCGCATCGAGGGATATAAAAGTGATTGAAACGAAAAACCTGAAAAAAGTTTATTCGACCGGAGAAGTGGAAACGACAGCTCTGGACAACGTGAATCTCAACGTAAAGCAGGGAGAATTCACGGCAATCATGGGGCCGTCGGGCTGCGGCAAATCCACGTTACTGAATATTCTGGGTCTCATCGACAACCCCACGGATGGCAAGTATTTCTTCGCCGGCGAAGAAGTCTCCGGATACTCGGAGCGGCGGCGGGCGGACCTGAGAAAAAGGAATATCGGGTACGTTTTCCAGAGCTTCAATCTGATCGATGAACTGACAGTCTATGAAAACATCGAGCTCCCGTTGCTTTACATGAAAGCGGAAGCTAGCGAGCGAAGGGAGCGGATCCTCGAAGTTATGGAGCAGCTGAAACTCGCGCATCGTCAGGGCCACTTCCCGAAACAACTTTCCGGCGGGCAGCAGCAGAGAGTCGCGGTTGCAAGGGCAATTGTCGGAAAGCCGAAACTCATTCTTGCCGACGAGCCGACCGGGAACCTCGATTCGCGCAACGGGGAGGAAATTATGGGCCTCCTCACTAGTCTCAATGAACAGGGGGCCACAATCGTTTTTGTGACCCACTCCGAGGCATACGCGGAGTACAGCCAGAAAATCGTGCACCTGTTCGACGGCCACATCGTCGCGGAGAACATGGCAGCATAGGAGCTCATATCAGCCTGAGGTATAACCAATGATCATTGAAGCCGAAAATGTGACAAAAATCTACCGCACCGACGAAGTCGAAACGACTGCGTTGGACCGCATCAATCTCCGGCTGGAGAAAGGCCAGTTTGTCTCCATCATGGGACCTTCCGGATGCGGGAAATCGACTTTGCTGCATGTTCTGGGCTTGATCGACGACCTGAGCGACGGCACCTATCGTTTCCTGGGCGAGGACGTTTCCCAATACTCCGAAAGAAAAAGATCGGTGATTCGCAAAAAGAATATCGGTTTCGTGTTCCAGAATTTCAACCTGATCGACGAACTCACGGTCTATGAAAATATCGAATTGCCGATGATCTACGACAAAACGCCAGCCGCCGAGAGAAAGGAGCGGGCTGAAGCCGTGCTGGAAAAGATGGACATCACCGCGAGGCGCAACCACTTCCCCAGGCAGCTTTCGGGAGGCCAGCAGCAACGCGCCGCGGTTGCCCGCGCCATCATCAATCAGCCGACTCTCATATTGGCCGACGAGCCAACGGGGAACCTGGATTCCGAACACGGCGTCGATGTGATGCACCTGCTCGTCAAGCTGAACGAGGAAGGGACAACAATATTAATGGTGACGCACTCGATGGAAAATGCCGCCTACAGCGGCCAAGTGATTCGTCTGCATGACGGCAGGATCGTGCCCGAGGAGAAAGGGGCGTAAGCCAATGGCAAACAGCGAGATCAAGGCCGCTCTGCGCACGTTTTATCGCGAGAAATCCTACGCGATCATCAATCTTTCCGGACTGTCCCTGGCAATTGCCTGCTGCCTTATACTTGGTCTTTATCTGAAAGGCGAACTGACCTATGACCAGCATCACAAGAGATATAAAGAAATCTATCGAGTGGCAGGCGAATACATTACCAGCGGCAACGCATCCAAATTTGCCGTCACGCCAGTCCCTCTGGGGCCAATGCTGAAGGAGAATTATCCGGAGGTAAAGGACTACGTCCGGTTCAGTAGATTGGGAAAAGTCATGATCCGAGGCGATCAAAAGGCACTCTATTGGGAAGATCTTTACGCTGCGGATCCCAATGTTTTCAGCGTTTTTACCCACAAGATTCTCTATGGAGATCCCAAGACCGCGCTAAGGGATCCTTCATCGGCGGCAGTAAGCGAGACTTTTGCCAAAAAATACTTCGGCGACGCAAATCCCATAGGCAAAACGATCCACGCCGAAATAGTCCCGGAAATCCCGAGAAGGATCACGCTCGTTTTCCGCGATCTGCCTGAAAACACGCACTTGAAATACAACGCTCTTTTCCACTTCGACGGTCCCCGGGCCGGCCAGAACCAGCGCTGGAATCTTTTCAATATAGGCCTCTACACCTACCTGGTTATGCCGGAAAACTACAAGGTCAATGACTTCAAGGCCATTAGTACGTCATTTTACAATCGTTTCATGGCAGATATAGGAAAACAGCTGGGCCAAACCTGGGACAGCTGGCTTCAGCCACTTGCGGACATCCATTTGCATTCGGATATAACCGCGGATCTTCCCACCGGCAACCGATATTACATTTACGGTTTTGCCATCGTCGCGGTCTTTATCCTGTTGGTCGCCTGCATCAATTATGTAAATCTCGCGATTGCCCGCGCTGCAAAACGCGCCAAAGAAATCGGGATGAGAAAAATTCTGGGAATATCCAGGTCACTCCTCATATCACGCTTTCTCGGCGAGGCAGTGCTTTTTTCCCTGATCGCCATGGTGATCGGCGCTGCGATTGTAGAAATCGTCCTGAAGCTGACGCCGGTCAATGAGCTCCTGGGCAGACAGCTGACTCTGGAGCTGAAAGACGATCCCGTACTGCTGCTGTGGATGCTCGTACTGAGTTTGCTGGTGGGCCTGCTTTCAGGCCTGTATCCGGCGTTTTATCTCTCCTCAATATCGCCTCTGTCGGCGCTTGTGAGCGATCAAGGCAAGCTTATCGCGGGATTCCGTTTAAGAGAGCTGCTCGTGTTAGTCCAGTTCACTGTTGCCGTCCTTGTGATTGCATGCACCCTCATCATGGCGATGCAAATGCACTACGTTTCCCGAAAACCTTTGGGATTCGAAAAACAGAACCGCGTGATCGTTCAGCTGCGGGGACTGGATCTCATAGAAAAATATCAAGTATTGAAAAATGACCTCATGAAAGACAGCCGCATCACCGGCGTGTCCATCAGCGACGGTGTCATCGGCACCGGATCATTCTCCGTGTTGAATTCCCTTGCGGAAAGTGAAAGCGGTCCTCCCGGAAGAGTCATTATCAGCAACATGTCCGTCGGAGACGATTTCCCCGAAGTCCTGGGAATGGATCTGGCGCAGGGAAGAAGTTTCTCGAAAAAGCTGATCACGGATGTCGGCACCACTCTGCTTGTGAATGAATCCCTCGTGAAAAACAGGGGATGGAAGAATCCTCTGGGCAAGCGAATTCGGCTGGGCTCAAATTTCATCGACGGCAAAGTGATCGGTGTGGTAAAGGATTTTCACGTGAGATCCCTTCACAGCACCGTGGAGCCCTTTGTTTTTTATCCATATAGCGGAGATTTCCGGAATGTCTCCCCCGAGGTTCGGGCTGCAGTTCAGTATCCTTGCGTCATCGGGATCACAGGACAGGACGTCCCGCAGACCTTGAAATATCTTCAGGACAAGTTCGCGCAGTATGATCCCAAGCATCCTTTCGAATACGAGTTCCTGGACGAGGTGATCGACGAGCTGTATTTGTCGGAGGAACGCCTGATGAAGATGACGGGGATATTTTCGGCCATCTGCATCTTTATTTCCTGCATGGGACTGTTCGGTCTGGCTGCTTTCACCACGGAGCAACGCAGCAAGGAGATCGGAATCCGCAAAGCGTTGGGCGCCTCCGCCTCTCAAATCATCCTGATGCTTTCCCGGAAAATTCTACTGCTTGTGCTTATCGGGGCCGCAGCCGCCTCCATCGCCGCCTACTACGCCATCGAGGAATGGCTGGCAGGATTCGCGTATCGCGTAGGCATCAATCCGCTGGTATTTGTGGTGTCCACTACCGTGGTGCTCGTGGTGGCCTTTATTACGGTCGCGCTGCAGTCCTATAAAACGGCTCAAGCCAATCCGGCCCTTATGATGCGTTACGAATGATTTCGGGAAATGAGTAACAGGAGAAACGCCCTTGGATAAACCGATCAAGAAAAAAACCTGGACTGCCGGAAGAATCACCTTTCTGGTGCTTTGCGTTCTCGTGATCGCTTCCCTGGCCTATTTGTATGCATCCCGTTCGGGCAAACCAAGGCTGAAGGTCGATCCGAGCCGAATGACGTTTTCAAAAGTCGGCTACGGAGAGTTTCGCGAATATTATCCCTTCGATGCGAAGGTGGAGCCGGTCACATCGGTATATCTGGATGTGGAGACAGGAGGCCGCGTCGAGCAGATATACGCCGAGGGAGGTAAATTTGTAAACAAAGGAAACCTGATATTGCGCTTTTCCAATGCTTCGCTGCAGCGGAACTCGATCGACACCGAAAGCCGCCTGCTCGAGACACTGGACATACAGCGCAACACTCAATTCTCCCGGGAACAGAACACACTGGTGCAGAAAGAAAACCTGCTGAACCTGAACTATCAGATCGCGGACCTGGAGCGCAAATACAAGCGGTACAAGGCGCTGGACGATGCTCCGAGCGTGATTCCGAAAGAAGAACTGCAAAACCTTGAAGATCAACTGAATTACAAAATAAAGCAGAAAGAGCTGCTCGAGGAACGGATCCGGCAGGAAGAACGGTTGACCCAAATCCAGTTGGAGCAGGCGAGACAATCGATCCAGCGTCTGAACAAAAGCCTGGACCTGCTGGCAAAAACGGTGGAAAGCCTGGACGTAAGAGCTCCCATTTCAGGCTACCTGTCGAGTATCGATGCAGAAGTCGGACAAAACATCGGGCCCGGAAAACGCATCGGCCAGATCGATCTGCTGGACAAGCTGAAGCTGAGAGCTGGCATCGATCAATACTACATAGCAAAGGTTGCATTGGGAACCAAAGGAAAGTTCACGTTGGAGGGAAATACATACGAGGTCGCCGTCGAGAAGATATACCCTGAAGTGAAGGACGACAAGATCACGGTGGACATGTCTTTTGTTGGTGAAATGCCGCAGGGAATCAAGCGGGGACAAACGCTGACCGTCGAACTTGATTTCAGCGAGTCGGGAAAAAGCCTTGTGGTCCCCAAAGGCGGTTTCTATAACCAGACGAACGGCCGCTGGGTTTACCTCATGTCCGAAGACCGCATGTCCGCCAGCCGTGCGAATATCCGCACCGGGAGGCAGAATCCGAGAGACGTCGAAGTTCTGGAAGGACTGCGCGAGGGCGACTGGATCGTTACGTCGGGATACGATTCGTTCAATGAAGTGGATACGCTGGTGTTTCCGAATGCGGTGGAACTGGAGAAGTGAATTTACGATTTTAGATTTGTGATCTATGATTTTGGAAAAGGGCTGCAATAAATACAAATTGGCAAAAAGCGGGGGAAATAATGAAGACACGGATTGGGATCTTCCTGATTCTTGGTTTTGTTTTTTGCGGGAGTATGTTTGCGCAAACTGATGTGGCGGGGACGTGGGAGGGGAAACTGGCGGTCAGTCCGAACGAAAGCATAATAGTTCAGTTCACATTGACCAAACAGGCCGACGGCTCGTATAAGGCTGTTCTCAATTCGCCGAATTCGGGCGCCATAAAAAATGTCTCCGCGGATACGGTCAAATATGCCGGTGGAAAGTTGAATCTGGACGTCAAAAGTCTGAGCGGCTCGTATACGGGCACCTTGGTCAAAGGCACAATCACAGGGGAATGGAAACAGCCCGGCAGCACCCTGCCGCTCGTATTGACTCCATACAAAAAGCCGGAAGCGGCAAGTTTCAAACCCTTGGTGGGTGAGTGGTTCGGCAAATTGACGGTGCCCGGAGTTACAAGCCTGACGCTCATTTACAAATTCGAAATCGCCAAGGACGGAAAGCTTGCGGGATTCTTGGATGTCCCCGACCAGAACGCCAGAGGCATTGCACTGAGCGATATCACCTTCGCCTCCGGGCAGCTTAGCCTGAAAGTTCCCGCCGCTGCAATAGAATATGCCGGCCAGCTTACGGGCAACAGCATCAAAGGCACCTTCAAGCAAGGCGGTGCTTCATTCGAGCTCAACCTCACGAAAGGCAAGTATCAGATCCCGGGCATCGACATGCCCGTCGAAGACATGAACAAGCTGCTCGGAAGCTGGGCGGGCAGAGTGAAGATGGGCCAGGAGGCCAGCGCCGACATGATAACGGTCATCTATCGATTCGAAAAAACGAAGGATGGAAAGCTGGCGGCGTTTTCGGATTCTCCCGAACAAGGCCGCTATGGGGGCGCTATGACAGATGTGGCATTCAAGGACGATCTGCTCACTATAAAGCTTCCAGGGACAACCGGAGGGTACACGGGCAAACTCAGCGGCAATTCCATAGCGGGAACCTTTACGCTTGGTGAGGCGAAAATGGATCTAACCGTTACGAAAGGCGCGAAATTCCCGCCCCCGGTTTCTCAAATAGATTTGCCTGCGGACCTGATGAAGAAGCTGTTGGGCAGGTGGACCGGCAACTTGGGCACCATCACTCCGATTCTCCGTTTCGAAAAAAATGCGGCAGGCAAGAACGTCGTTTCTATTGACATTCCACAGCAGAACATCAAAGCCATGCCCGTTCTTAAAGCATCGCTGGCAGAGGGCAGCCTTGTGCTCAAAATAGCCGGCGGCGAATTCACCGGCAAACTGGAGGGGAATAAAATCAACGGCACGCTAAAAGCCCAGAATCAGAATATTCCCTTGGTCCTGACCAAGGAGTAGCGCCCCTGGACTGCCGCCGGAACGCCTCATTACGCATACTTTTTGCTCGGACTTGGATTCCGAAGCGGGCCGCGGAGCGGCCATATGATTGTAGCCGGGCCTTTCAAGGCCCGGATTGGGAGCGGCGACAAATATGCCGTCGCGGTCAGCGACGGATGAAATCAAGCGTCGCTGACTGCGACGCGTCGATTGTGTTTAACCGAAATCCGGCCTTGAAAGGCCGGGCTAAAATCATTTCGGCCGCTGCCGCGGCCGGCGTTGGAAACACTAAATATGCGGCATTTGCCGGGATGCCGACGTTCCCGGGTTTGAATTTAAGATCTATGTGGAATGACATGAATTATGGGGAGAAACAACATGAACCGATCGCGTTGCAGGATTATTGAACGGGTACTCTGTCTGTCACTGGCGGTGTTTATTTGCTCAGCAAACAACTTTGCTCAGGAGCAAAAGGAAATTGCAGTTGCCCCACAGGTCCTGCAGCAGTATGTCGGGGTCTACGAACTGGCTCCGACTTTCAGGATTTCGGTTACGGCGGAAGGAAACCAGCTGATGGCGCAGGCTTCCGGGCAGCCCAACCTGCCGGTGTATGCCAGTTCCGATACGAAATTCTTTTACAAGGTCGTGAATGCCCAGATCGAATTTTTCAAAGACGCAGCAGGCAACGTTACGCACCTGGTGCTGTACCAGAACAGCCAGGAAATGAAGGCTCCCCGGATCAGCAACACCGTTGCGGCGCGCAAAGAAATGGAAGTTTCGCCCGCGGTTTTGGCGCAGTACCCTGGGACCTATGAACTGCAGCCGGGATTTGATCTCGTGATCACCCTGGAAGACGGCAGATTGATGTCGCAGGCGACTGGCCAGGGCAAGGTGCAGGTATTCCCCGAGACGGAGACGAAGTTCTTCCTGAAAGTTACGGACGCACAGATCGAGTTTATTAAAGACAGCACAGGCAAGGTGACACATCTGATGCTGCATCAGGGGCCCGCCGAGATCAAAGCTATGAAGAAGTAGTGGCGAAAACCTGGCAAGACATCAATCTGCTGCGGCAACAAGCTCGAAGGCACTTGGACCCAGTTGGGAAACAGCATGCCGTTGACGTTAACCAGGGAATAACCGGGAGAATGCATGGCTAACAGCGAATTCAAAGCCGCTTTGCGCACCTTTTACAGGGAAAAGTCCTACGCCATAGTCAACCTCTCCGGACTATTCCTGGCGCTTGCGTGCAGCCTGATTCTCGGCCTTTACCTGAGAAGCGAACTGACGTATGACCGTCATCACATGCGACACCGGGAAATATTCAGGATCGCAAACGAATTCGTTACGAGCGGAACGACAGACCGTGTGGCACTCACATCCATGGCGTTGGGCCCGATGCTCAAGGAGAATTATCCGGAAATCAAGGCCTACGTGAGGTTGTTGCCCGTCAGCATGCAGCAGAAAATCATGATACGCAGCGGCGACAAGACGCTGTACTGGCAGGATGTCTATGTCGTGGATGAAAACATTTTCGACTTTTTCACTTTCCAAATCATTTACGGCGATCCCAGGACGGCGCTGAAAGATCCCTCCTCCGCTGCGGTCAGCGAAACATTCGCGAAAAAATACTTCGGCGACGGCAATCCCGTCGGCAAGCTTATCAATGTCGACACAGGGGATCCGGGGCCAAAAAAAATCACGCTCGTATTCCGGGACATGCCCGAAAACACGCACATGAAGTATAACGTGCTGCTTCGATTCGGGGGCCTTCCGCCATCGGTGGATCCCAGGAACCTTCTGTTCGGCGTTTCGAATTACACCTATCTCCTGTTGCCGGGAAATTACAATCCGGACAACTACAAATCGATCAGCAGCGCTTTTTATTCCAAGTTCATGGATCCCCTCGGGAAGGCTGTAGGCATCTCCTGGAAGAGCTGGCTGGAACCGCTGCCAAGCATTCATCTCTATTCCGATCTTTCGTACGATCTTCCAACGGGAAACAGGTACTACGTGTTCGGTTTCGCGGCCGTTGCCGTCTTCATTCTGCTGGTAGCCTGCATCAATTACGTGAACCTGGCGACAGCCCGCGCCATCAGGCGAGCGAAGGAAATCGGGATGAGAAAGATCCTGGGTGCGTCCAGAATGCGCTTGATCCTGCGTTTCCTGGGAGAGGCCATACTTTTCTCGGCCGCCGCCATGGCAATCAGCATCGCTCTGGTGAAAGCCGTGCTGACGATGCTTCCGGTAAACGAACTGTTCGGCAAACCGCTGCTCCTGGATCTGAAGAACGAACCCACTCTGCTTCTATGGATGCTGGGGCTGACACTGTTTGTTGGCCTCATCTCAGGATTGTATCCCGCGATTTATCTGTCTTCCATATCGCCCCTGTCCGCGCTTACCGAAATCCAGAGAGGGAAAAAAGGCGGTTTCCGGCTGAGGGAATTCCTGGTCTTGACACAGTTTACTGTCTCCGTGATCGTCATCGCCTGCACGTTGCTCATGGCGTTCCAGATGCGTTACGTCTCCGGAAAACCGCTGGGATTCGACAGAGAGAACCGCGTAATCATACAGTTGCGCAGCGCCGAGGTTGTCTCGAAATACCCGGTCATAAAAACGGAGCTGCTCAAAAACAGCCATATTCATGGAGTGGCCGCAGCATCCGTCATGATCAGCACGGACCAGGTGGTTCCTCACGGGGCACCCATGGTAGACAACAACGACGGCACACCCGAACGGCTGGTGATCCGGAGCCTTCAGGTTACGGAGGACTTTTTCGAAGTCATGGGCATCCGAATGGCGGCCGGAAGGGATTTTTCAAAGAAGCTGCTTACGGACACCGGCACGGCTTTTATCGTCAACGAGACTATGGCGAGAAACCGCGGATGGAAGGATTCTTTAGGGAAAAAGATTCAGTTGAATCAATACGGCGGCCGGGTGATCGGCGTCGTTAGGGATTTTCACTTCAGATCGCTTCACAACGCCATGGAGCCTCTCATCATCAACCAGCTTGGTGAAGGCGGGAGTCAGCGAGTTCTGGTCTTGAAAATCAGCGATAAAGACATACCGCGGACATTGAGCTTCCTGCAAAAACAATTCGCGGAATATGACCCACGGCACTCCTTCGATTTCGTATTCCTGGATGATGCGGTCGACAAACTCTACATGTCCGAAAAACGCCTGATGAAGATGACCGGGATATTTTCGGGAGTCTGTATCTTCATATCATGTTTGGGCCTCTTCGGCCTGGCTTCGTTTACGACGGAGCAGCGTAGGAAGGAAATCGGCGTTCGCAAAGTCCTGGGGGCATCGGCAATGCAAATTATACTCATGCTCGCCGGCAAGATCCTGTGGCTGGTCCTGGCAGGATCCGTTATCGCATCCGTCATTGCCTACTACGCCATGGGCGAATGGCTGTCCGGTTTCGCGTACCGGGTGGGAATCCACCCGCTTGCCTTTTTGATATCCGCGGCGATTGTGGTTGCGGTGGCCTTCGTCACGGTTGCGCTGCAGTCTTACAGGACGGCACAGGAAAATCCGGCGACCACAATACGGTACGAATAGCTGTATAATCTCGCATTTCGAATCTCGAATCGCGCCGGGAGGTGCCTATGAAAGATTCCTTCAACGACCATTCTGAACAATCCGGCATCGGGGAGAGGTTTCAGCAGGAAACCAAATATTTCCCGGACGGGATGGGCGGACAATATCTCGACTGGGAACACATGCCGGAGCGCTACAAAAGCTATCCGGAATCCACTCCGAGGACGAAACTGCCTGAGCCCGAATTCGGCAAGGGAGCCGATTTCTGGGAGACCGTGCTCAAAAGGCGATCTGTGAGAAAGTACGATCCCGATCGTGCCTTGCCGCTAGAAGCTCTGTCGGCCCTGCTCTGGGCTACTCAAGGCATCACGGCCGAAGCCGGTGATTTTCATTTCAGAACCGTTCCATCCGCAGGCGGTCTCTACCCGATCGAGACCTATGTGCTCGCGAATATGGTAGATGGGTTGGATCAGGGGATTTATCATCTGAGGCCATATGCGATCGATCTCGAGCGGATCAAATCCGGCAATTTCGCGCGGGACTTGGCGCAAGCCGCCCTCGGACAGGATATGGTTGCCCATGCGCAGGTCACATTTATCTGGACGGCGGTTATTGAGCGAAGCAAATGGAAATACCGACAGCGGGCGTATCGATACATCTATCTGGATGCCGGGCATATTGCCCAGAATCTCTATCTGGCAGGCACGGCTTCGGGACTGGGAGTATGCGGCATTGGCGCCCTATACGACGATGCGGTCAACGCCCTGATCGGCGTGGACGGTGTGGAAGAAACAGTCCTTTACATGGCCTCCGTCGGCTGGCCCGCAAAAATCGGGTAATTCCGGCGAATCACTCGGAGGACCGAGACTTAAAATTCATCTATCCTCAATTCCGAATCTCGAATTCTTCGTGAATTGTCCGCGGAGGGGCGCGTAGCGTTCCAGAGTCCCCCGCCTGGGACTCGCAGTGATGGAGTAATTATCACCCAGGCAAAGCCGCTGGCTTTACGGTTGCCGGCCCCTCAAGGGGCTTGATCGCGGTCAATTTGCACATAATAATGCCTGAGCAGCTTCTTGAACCGCAGAATATCGAATAACGAATGCAGAATGTCGAAGT
>JAEAME010001070.1_pt1 | contig 21355 bp, 23 predicted proteins | sample 8958731 | NCBI WGS metagenome assembly JAEAME01 (sample SAMN16933194, study PRJNA681113) | bioreactor sludge metagenome | isolation source: anerobic bioreactor sludge (Control) | place: India:Bengaluru | collected 2018-10-24 | reverse complement strand
TGGTGCTGGCACACAGCGAGCAGGGAAACGGCATTCTGGGTGTTATCGACGGTTCCGCGCCGCTCGGCATAGAGCTGGATACGGACATCACCCACCGCAAAAAATTCCTGCGGGACATCGGCTACAAGCGCTGAATGACCTACCGCACCTTCATTGCCCTGGAAGCGCCGCCTGAACCACGGACCAGCCTGGCCGGGATCCTGCGCTGGCTGCGACCCCATCCCGGCGTGAATTGGGTGAAAGAGGAAAACCTGCATCTGACCCTGCTGTTCCTGGGCGATGTGGATAGTGCCCGGATCCCTGATCTGGCCAAAATTTTGGCTGAGGCGGCGGGACGCAGCGCCCCCTTCGAACTGGAGCTCAAAGGGCTGGAACTCTTTCCCTGGAAAGCCCCGCGGCTGGTTTGGGCCAGACTGGAAGCGCCGGATGACGCCCTTCACCGCTGGCAGAAACATTTGCTAAGTGATATTCGCGCAGAGGGTTTCGAGCCCGATGCCAAAGCCCTGAAACTGCACATCACCCTGGGCCGCATCAAGACTGCTCTGCCAACCCCGCTGGAGCGCGACATTCTGCAAAGCGAGGTGGAACAAGGCGGCTTCGCCTACGACACCGTAACCCTCTACCGCAGCGTGCTCAAGCCTGAAGGGCCCAGCTATCACAGTTTGGCACAATACCAATTAAGATAAAGAAAAAAGGATGTAACCATGCAGGACAAAAACAAAGAGACCGCCCTCAAGACCGCGATCTCACAACTGGAAAAGAAATACGGAGTGGGGACCCTGATGCGCCTGGGCGACAAACCACTGCAGATCGTGGATGTGATACCCACCGGAGCCTTCAATCTGGATCTGGCGCTGGGCATCGGCGGCATCCCGCGCGGCCGTATCACCGAGATCTACGGCGCTGAGGCCAGCGGCAAAACCACCCTCGCCCTGCACATCGCCGCTGAAGCGCAGAAACTGGACGGCGTGGTGGCCTTCATCGATGCCGAACACGCCCTGGACACGGCCTATGCCAAAAAACTTGGCGTGCAGACCGAGGAACTGCTGCTCTCGCAACCCGATGGAGGAGAACAGGCTTTGGAGGTTTGCGAGACCTTGGTGCGCAGTTCAGCCGTGGATCTGGTGATCGTGGACAGTGTGGCGGCTTTGGTGCCCAAACAGGAGATCGAAGGCGACATGGGCGACAGCCACGTGGGCCTGCAGGCCCGCCTCATGAGCCAGGCGCTGCGCAAACTGACGGCGATCGTCTCCAAATCCAACACCGCGGTGATCTTCATCAACCAAACCCGCATGAAGATAGGCGTTACGGCCTACATGAACCCCGAAACCACCTCCGGCGGCGTGGCGCTGAAGTTTTACGCCTCCGTGCGCATGGAAGTGCGCTTTGCCGGCGCCATCAAGAGCGGCGGCACGGATTCCGAGGTCCTGGGTGCCAAAACCCGGGTTAAGATAGTGAAAAACAAGCTCGCCCCGCCTTTCAAGACAGTGGTGTTCCCCATCATCTTCGGCGAGGGGATCTCTGAACTGGACATCATCCTGGATATGGCCGTGGATGCCAACATCATCAAGAAAAGCGGCTCCTGGTTCGCCTACAAGGACACCAAACTGGGGCAGGGCGCGGAAAAGACCAAGCAGTATCTGAAAGAGATGCCCGAACTGCTGGCCGAGATAGAAGCCGCCGTGCGCCAGAACATCAATCCGGACAAAATCTTCGACAAAGCGGATGCGGCTGAGGACAATTCCGAAGAATAGATACAGCACGCGCGTCGAACTGGACGGGCTTTGCAGGGGCACCTTGCCGACGCGGGTGCTCCTGCAGCTTTGGCCCCAGAACTTTGAGGGCGAGATCTCGGAAGCGGAAGCCCGCGAACTGACCGATACTCTCACAAAACAGGCATTTTCCACCTTGGTGGACTATCTGGCCAAGGCGGAACACAGTGAATTACAGTGCCGTAACTTGCTCCAGAGAAAGGAATTCGAGCCCCGGATAATGGAAGCGGCGCTGCGGCGCTGCCGGGAGCTGAACTATCTGAACGACGCGCGTTTCGCAGAAGTGCTGATCCGCTCCCAGATCGCGCGCAAGGCCAGCAAACGCGCCATCGTTGCCAAACTGCGCGAACAGCGGATCCCCGCGGAACTCTGGTCAGTTCTGTTGGACGAACTCTACCCCCGCCAGCAGGCGACCGAAAACATAGGCGAACTGCTGGCCAAATATTGCGCGACGCATCGCGACCTGCCCCCCCGGAAGCTCAAGGAAAAGGCCTTCAGCCATCTCTTCCGCAAGGGATTTGATCTCGCGGACATTCAAAATGCCTGGGAGGAACTGGCCTGAGGGGTTGCGTCCGTCAGACTGTGGATCCGGTTAATATTCCAGAGATTCCAGTAGATTTGAGACTCCCACTCCCAGTATGACGAAAAAGATCACAAACAGAACGATGGAAATCAGCATCATCACCAGGTAAGCGCGGGCGAAATTGCGCCGGTTGGGATTCTCACCACTGCTGGCGGCCCAGACGATGATCAGGATCAGGTTCACCAGAGGGATCATCATCAGCAGCAAGGTGCCGATCCAGCTTCCGGTGCTCATCACCGGGGCGACGTCGGATTGGGGACGGTAATTTTGTTGTGGGTACTGTTCCATGTTTTTCTCCTTTTATTATCAATCTAAGCGAATCCGCTTGATTGTCACGCGAAATTTTCAACCCCCGCGCGGGCGCAGTATTTGAAGACGGGGCATTCTGAGCAGCGCGGTTTGCGGGGCGTGCAAAGGTTTTGGCCGAAGGCCACCACGTGGGAATTGTAGGTGAGCCAGTATCTTTCCGGCAGCGCTTTGCGCAGGGCCATCTCGGTATCGAAGGGGGTTTTGGTGTTCACATAACCCCAGCGGTTGCTGATCCGGTGCACGTGCACATCCACGCAGATCGCTGGTAGGGAAAAAGCCACCGCGCGCACCAGATTGGCGGTTTTGCGCCCCACTCCGGGAAGCTCGAGCAGTTCGTCAATTTCTGAAGGCACCCGGCCGCCGAACCGTTCTCTGAGTACAGCAGGCAGCTGTTTGAGGTGTTTGGTTTTCTCGTTGTGGAAGCCCACCTGGCCGATGAGGGAGTTGAGCCTGGCCGCGCTGATCTTTGCGAGGTCTTCCGGTCCGCTTACCTCCGCGAACAGGGCGGCGGAGGCTTTGGCGGTGGTTTCGTCCTTGGTGCGGGCGCTGAGGATGGTGGCCACCAGAACCTTGAAGGGGTCTTTGGTCTGCACCTGGATGAGGTCCACAATGGGGGTTTTCACCCGGTCGAAGTGTTCTGCGAGTGCTTTCATCACAGCGTCGATATTGAATCTGGGCATGGTTTATCCTCAAACTGCGGACTCGGGGGACCGAGCCGCGAAAAATATGTTGCAGGATTTCAGATGCTTCCTAATTTGTCAATCAAAAGGAGTTTAGCATGTGCGGAAGATTTGCCCAGGTGATCAAGTACGACCGGCTGCAGAAGCTGGCCAAGGAACTGCGGATCACACAGTTGGCCGAGCAGGTGGAGCTGAATTTCAACGTGGCGCCCACTCAGACGGTGATGGCCATCGTGAGCCAGAACGCGGGACGCTATCCGGGATTTTTCCGTTGGGGCCTGATCCCTTCCTGGAGTCGGGAACTGCCAAAATTCCCGCTGATCAACGCGCGGGCCGAGACCATCACCTCCAAACCCTCTTTCCGCAGTGGCTTGCAGCGTCGGCGCTGCCTCGTGCCGGCCAACGGTTTTTACGAATGGCGGCAAAGCGACAAACAGCCTCATTTCATCCACGCCGCCAACGACGATCTGATATACATGGCAGGCATTTACGATACCTGGAGCGGTCCGGATGGCAGCTACGTGCCCTCGCTGGCCATCATCACCACGGAGCCCAACCAACTGATGCAAGCCATTCACAACCGCATGCCGGCGCTACTTTTCGGGGACGAGCGGCTGGCTTGGCTGGAGCATGGGCAGACCGACCCGCTGGATTTCGTGCCCTTGCTCAAACCGGCTCCGGAAGACGAACTGGCGCTGCACCCGGTGAGCAAATTCGTGAACAAGGTGGGCAACAACTCCGAGGAGTGCTGGGCCGCCGGTTGAAGCTTAGAAATAGCGGAGCAGGATGTAGGCTGTGCTGATCAGCAGCGAGACGAGGGTGAAGACCAAGCTGATCTTGGTGAAATCCCAAAACGAGATGTGAAAATCGTTCTGCTTGGCGATGCCGACGGCCACGATATTGGCGGAGGCGCCGATCAGGGTTCCGTTGCCGCCGAGGCAGGCTCCTAGTGACAAAGACCACCAGATGGGGTCCATCATGTTGACGTCGGTTATCACTGTTCCGATATGTTTTAACACCGGGATCATGGTGGCCACGAAGGGCACGTTGTCCACGAAGGCGGAAAACACTCCGGACAGCCATAAAATGGCCATCGAGGTCGAGCGTGGATTTCCGCCCGTGGCGCTGATCACTCTTTGGGCCAATTTGTCGATGAAACCTGTTTTAACCAGTCCTTCCACGATCACAAAGAGCCCGATGAAGAAGAAGAGGGTCACCCAGTCGATGTCTTTGGCCATCACGGGCTCCATCTTTTTGCGGTTGCTCACGATCATCAGGACCAGCCCCGCGGTCATGGAAATGCTGGCTGTGCCGATGTGCAGATAGCCGTCCAGAGCCAGTCCCAGCAACATCAGGCCCAGCACCGAAAGAGAGATGGCCAGCATCCGCTTGTCGGTGATGAGTCTGTCTTCCTTGTAGCTCATCAGCCGGGCCCGGTTGGTGAGGCTTACCTTGAGTTTTTTGCGGTAAAAGAGGAGGATCAGGCCAAGGCTGGCCAGCACCGAAACGATGGCCGCCGGCGCGAGGTTGACCACGAAATCAAGAAAAGTTTTACCGATGGCGCTGCCCAGGATCACGTTGGGCGGGTCACCCACCATGGTGGCGGCGCCGCCCATGTTCGCGGCCACGGCCATGGTGATGATGAAGGGTACGGGGGTGATCTTCAGTTCGTGGCAGATGAGCATAACCACCGGTACCAGGATCATCACGGCGGTCACGCTGTCCAGGAAGGCAGCGAAAAACGCGGTGATGGCATACATCAGCACCATGATGGCCAAAGGATTGCCGCGCACCAGCTTGGCGGTTTTGATCGCCACATACAAAAAGACTCCTGTTTTCTTGAGCACGGAGATCACCAGCATCATCCCGATCAGGAAGAAGATCACATTCCAGTCCACGGCCAAAAAGGCCTCGCCCTGGGTGATGATCCCTGTGATCACCAGCAAAAAGCCGCCGATCAACGAGGCCAGCATCTTGTTGATCCACTCCGTGATAATAAAGACATAGGCGGCGGCGAAGACCAGCAGGGCAATGAACATGGTGAGGGCAGGGCTCATGCTTTGATCACCTTCCTGAAGATGTCCATGGCTGTCACAACCCCCACCAGACGGCCTTTATCCACCACGCAGAGATACCTTCGGCCTTCCTTTATCATGTGGTAAACTGCTTCCACGATGGAATCGTCCGGGTCCAAAACCTTGCGTTCCTTGTGCATGATATCGCTGGCGAGGATCTCGTTTTCCCTTTCAAAGAGGTTTTCCAGGGGCTCGTAAGACTTCAGGAATTTCAGGTCGCCCATAAGCATCAGATAGTCTGGGACCCCCACCTTGAGGATGTCCAGGATGTTCACTTCTCCGAGGTATTTTCCCTCTGGCCCGATCACCGGCAACAGGGAGATATTGTGTTCGTTGATCAGGCTGTCCACCTGGCTGAGGGTGTCATCCGGACCCACGCAGACGGGATTGCGGACCATGATGTCGGCGATGGTGAGATCGGTGCCGACCTCGATCTTCTCGTGCCTCAGCCAGTGGATCACGCCATGCCCGTCGGTTTGGCCATGCAGACGGTTCATGGCCTCTTCATCCTGGGAGAGTTTCAGCAGGGCGGCCACGATGTTCAGATAGACCTTGGAGGAGGATTTGTCCGTGAAGATCAGCACCACCCAGTGCACCTTGATGCCGTTGTAGTCCAGGGGATTTTGCAGAAAGGTCATGCCGATCAGGGTGTCCGCGAGCCCTTCCAGACGGATGTGCGGGATGGCGATGCCGGTGGGATAGGCCATCGGTGCTTCCTGCTCGCGTTCCAGAATGGCGTCCAGCATGGGCTGGCCGCACTTCGTAGTGTTGTGATGCCGCTGGGCGCAGATCCTCTGGATGATCTCCAGATAGACCTGCTCCCGCGTCAGGATGCGCTGCTCGAAAGCTATCGACCGGGCGTCCAGAAAATCCGCTAATAACATCTCTTACCTCTGCAAGGTGAATTTTACGGGCAGTTTCTGCCGCGGGCGATTCCAGTCAATGTTTTTATGCTTTACATGGGGCTGGGGTCTTCGCCCAGATGGTGTTTGATCACTTTGCCAACCGCCAGATAGACAGTGTTTTCCGCCACGTTGGTGGAAAGGTCGGCGATGCGCTCAAGGTTTTTGGCAACGCGCAGCAGATGCAGGCAGGATTCCGTGAGCGGGGTGTCCTGTTTGATCAGTTCCACCAAACGATGATAGACCACGCGGTTGAGCTCGTCCACTCTGTCGTCGGCATCGCAAACAGCCCGGGAGGCTTCCACGTTTTCCGCGGCAAAGGCATCCAGGCTGTTTTTCAGCATGGCCAGCGCCGCGTCTTTCATCTGCGCGAGTTTGGCCACCTGCGCCACGATCGGTTTCCCTGCCAGGTGTTCTGCGCTTTCGGCGATGTTCACGGCCTGGTCGCCGAGGCGCTCAAGATCGTTGTTGATCTTGAGGATCATGATGATCTTGCGCAGGTCCTTTGCCTCCGGCTGGTAAAGGGCTATGGCGGCGATGCATTTGTTTTCCAGTTCCAGTTCGAGTTGGTTCACCTGGCCTTCAAACTGGTTGATCCTATCCAGCAGGCAGGATTGGCGGGTGTAGATCCCGTCGGCTGAGAGTGACACCATCTGTTCCACCAGGCTGGCCTCGGTAAGCAGCATCTGCTTTAATTCCAATATTTTGGCTTCTAACATTGATCCTCCCTGATCATCCGAAGACCCCGGTGAGATAGGCTTCCGTGCGTTTGTCAGCCGGAACGGTGAAAACTTGTTCGGTGGGACCAAATTCCACCAGCTCGCCCAGATACATGAAGGCGGTCCGGTCCGAAATCCGGCCGGCCTGGGCAACGTTGTGGGTAACGATGAGGATGGTCACGCTGTTTTTCAACTCCAGGCACAGTTCCTCAATTTTAGCGGTGGATTGTGGGTCCAGCGCCGAAGTGGGTTCATCCAGCATCAATACGTCGGGACGGTTGGCCAGGGCCCGGGCGATGCAGAGCCTTTGCTGCTGGCCTCCGGAGAGGCACATCGCGGAGCAGTTCAGACGTTCTTTCACCTCGTCCCAGAGCCAGGCCCCCTTGAGGCTGGCCTCCACGCGGTCGCTGATCTCGCTTTTGCTGAAGCCGCCCTGGATCTGCAATCCGAAGGAGACGTTGTGGAAGATGCTTTTGGGAAAGGGGTTGGGTTTTTGGAAAACCATGCCAATGCGGGATCGAAGCCGGGAAACATCGGTGCGGGGAGCGTAAACATCCTCTGTTCCCAGCCTCACCCCGCCCTCGATGCGGGTGTTTGGGATGAGGTCGTTCATGCGGTTGAAACACCTTAGCAGCGTTGATTTACCGCAGCCCGAAGGCCCGATCAAGGCCGTGACCTGTTTGGCGTGAACCGGGAGATTCACGTTGTGCAAAACGTGGTTGTTCCCAAACCAGAGATTGAGGTCCGAGGTCTGTAATTGTAGATCTACCATTGTCTTTTTCTCCTGATGGAAGCGCGGATGAAGATGGCCACGGCGCTGAAAGCAAGGACCAGCAGAAGCAATACCAGCGCGGTTCCGTACGCCATGGGCACTTGCTCGGCGGGGTGAGTGCCCTCGGTCATGAGGCCGTAGATATGGTAAGGCAGGGCCATCACTTCGTCGAACAGGCCGCGCGGCAGGCGCCGGGAATAAAAAGTGGCGGCGGTGAACATGATGGGCGCCGTTTCTCCGGCCACGCGGCCGATGCTGATGATGGCTCCGGTGAGGATGTTTGGCAGCGCGGTTGGCAGCAGCACGCTTGAGATTGTCTGCCGGGTGGTGGCGCCCAGGGCCAGCGAGGCTTCGCGAAAATCCGCCGGCACGCTGCGCAGGGCCTGTTCCGTGTTGTTGATGATCACCGGCAGGGCCAGGATCGCCAGGGTGAGCCCGCCGGAAAGCAGCGAAATATCGAAACCCAGCAGATTGGCGAACACGGCCATGCCGAACAGCCCGAAAATGATGGAAGGCGTGCCGGCCAGAGTGTTTATGGCCATGCGCAGGATGCTCACCAGCCAGCTTGGCCGTCCATAATTGGTGAGCCACACTGCGGTGAGGATCCCCAGCGGCAAAGCGATCACCATGGCCAGCGCGGTGAGCAGGAAAGTGCCCATCAGGGCTGGATAGATGCCACCCTGACGCATGGAGTCGCGGGGGGCGCTGAAGATGAATTCCCAGCTCAGAACTCTGGCGCCCTGCTCAAACATGCGGATCAAAAAGACCAGCAGAAACAGCGCCGACAGCAGCAGCATCAGCGCCGTGAAACCCGTAGCCAGACTGTTGGAGAGTTTGCGGCGTTTTCTCATCCCCTCCTCCCCCGCAAAAAGATCTCCGTCGGCAGGTTGGAAACGAAGGTGATCAGGAAAAGGATGATGGCCAGGGCAAAAAGAGAGTGGTAATGCAGATCGCCGATCACGGTCTCGCCCATTTCCGCGGCGATCGTGGAGGTCAAAGGCCGCGCCGGATCGAATATGGAGCCAGGCACGCGAGCCGCCCCGCCCGCCACCATCAACACCACCATGGTTTCTCCGATGGCGCGTCCAAAGCCCATCAGAATGCTGCCGGCGATGCCTTTTTTGGCGGCGGGGACCACAGCTTTGAAGATCGTTTCCGAGCGGGTGGCGCCCAGGGCCAGCGAGGCTTCGCGTATGTTTTTTGGAACGCTGGAAAGGGCGTCTTCACACATGCTGCAGATCACCGGAACGACCATCACGCCCAGCACCACCGAAACCGTGAACACGTTCAAGCCGGTGTCCAGGCCGAACCACTGCCGCACCAGCGGGGCCAGGAAGGCCATGCCAAAGAGGCCGTAAACCACGGAGGGGATTCCAGCCAGAAGTTCGATCACCGGTTTGGCAAGCTCGCGCAGACGGTTTCCGGCGATCTCGGAAAGGAAGATCGCTGCGCCCAGGCCCAGGGGAATGGCGATCAACAATGCGCCCAGGGTCACCGCCAGCGATCCCGCGATCAGGGCCCAGGCTCCGAATTCTGGCTCCGCGTGGGTGGGATACCAGCTGTTGGTGAACAGAAATTCCTGCGGCTTCACCGTCTCGAAAAGCGGCAAGCCCTCACGGAAAATACCGCCGATTATTCCCAGCAGGCAGGCCACCGTGAGCAGGGCGGCGGTGTAAGTGACGGCCTCAAAACTCCTTTCCTTGAAGGTCTTAAGCCTGGACCGCCCGGAAACGGAAGCCGATGGCCCCGTTTCTGAAGCGGTCTGATGATCGTTCCGGAACACCCTGCACCCCTATTTTAGGGCGATAAAACCCTGTTCTTCAACTATTTTCTGGCCCTCGGCGGACAGGATGAAAGAGAGGAAATCGGACACCCCGCCTTCAGACTGGCCATTGGTGTACATATATAATTCGCGGGAAAGCGGATAGCTGCCATCCCGAACCGTCTGGGCGCTGGGTGTGATGCCATCCACAGTCACGGCTTTGATCTGGCCCTGGATGTAACCCAGGCCAAGGTAGCCGATGCCGCCGGGAGTGCTAGCCACGGTGGTCGCGACCGCGTTGTTGGAGGCCAGAAGCTGGGCTTCGGAGATCACCTTGCTGCCGTCGAGGGCTTTTTCGTTGAAAACCTCGAAAGTGCCGGAGGCCACATCCCGCGAGATCACCACGATAGGCAGCTCGGGTCCGCCAATCTCACTCCAGTTCTGGATCTTGCCCGTGTAGATATCCCGGATCTGGCCGATGCTGAGCTTGGACACTTCGTTGTTGGCGTGCACAACCACAGCGACCCCGTCCAGCGCCACGGCATGCGCCACGGGATCCAATCCTTTGGATTTGGCCTGGCTGATCTCCTCCGGTTTCATGGGCCGGCTGGAATTGGCGATCTCCACGTTGCCGTTCTGCAGGGCCGCGATGCCCACTCCGGAGCCGCCGCCGCGGATGGAGATGTTCACGCCAGGATGCTTGTCCATAAAGGCTTCCGCGGTGGCCTGGGCGATGGGAAGCACGGTGGTGGAGCCGGAGCAGGTGATCTTGCTGGTTTTCTGGCAGGCTGAGGCCAAAACCAGGATCAGGGCGAGGATGATGAGCAAATGTACGTTTTTCATTGTTGTTCTCCTTTTCATTTAACGTTGACGCCGAAACGCCATTTAAGCTGAAGCATCACCGTGTCGCTATCCTTGCGGCCATCGGCGTAGTCTGTGCCGGAAACGCTTTCATCGTAGTCTTTCTTCACATAGTTGAGCTGCGCCTGCAACGAATTGTGCCCATTGCTGTCGGGCATGAAATTGTAGCTCAGCCCGCCGGTGTAGGTGTGCAGCAAGTTTTTTTTGGCGCTGTCCGGAAGCCTGGTCTCATCCCAGCGCTCATAACGTCCCAGGATGTCGATGTCGGCCCCGGCAAGGGATTTGAGTTTCAGGGCCGGAAACACGCTGAGGCAGTTCGCGGAGTAATTTTTGGCGCTGAAATCCGGCGCGTGGGAGACTTCCTTGTACACATATTCGGCCTGCAGATCCAGGGGGCCGAATTCCGCGCGCAAAATCCCATCCGCCAGCAGTTGGGTGTTGTAGGAGGGGTTTGGGCTTCCGTCGGCCAAGCTGAAATTTCTGTCTTTGCCGTTGGTCATCACCGATCCCCCCAAAGTGAAGCCGGCAAAGGGGGTCAGGCGCAGATTGGCCAGGAAGGAGGGATCGATGTTGTCCTTGAGGTTGGCGCCGGAGTTTTTGTAACCCTCGCCGTTATAGATCCCCAGTTGGTATGCGCCCCAGCCAGATGGAAGCGATCCGTTCAGGCTGATGCCGTAATCGGCGGAGTTGGCGATCTTGTATTCATCGGAAGGGGCTTTGCCGATCAGGTTGTAATCCCAGTCGTAGATGCTGCCGAAATATACTTTTTGCAGGCCCACGCTGGTTTTAAGGCCCGGCACCGGGATCAGTTTCCCAAAATCCACATAGGCGTATTTCAGCTTCAGGCCAGCGCCGTCCTTGAGGATGTCCGAGCTGAAAATGTCTACCGTGAAGCGGCCTTTGACGCTGTCGCTGAATTTGGCTTCCAGGCCTATATAGCCACGTTCCAGCGAGAAGAAGTTTCGGGTGATGCCGCTGTTAAAAACCGTCATGGATGTGTCCGCGGGCACCTGTCCGTTTTCCAGGGTCCAGCGATTCCACATTTCCCCGCTGAGCTTGAGCTCCTGCGCGCTCATGAGTGCCGGAACCAGAAACAGCCCCAGCAGGCTGATGGCGATCAGTTTTTTCATGTTGATACTCCTTTGATGGTGTTGCCCAAGTTATACGGCAGGAAAGTTAAGATTTTATAAGGTGGGGGTTAAGAATTGTTAACTTTCGTTGAGGCAGCCCGGCGGGGGATTACATGCAACAGGAATTTCAATTTTTTCCGGCAGGGCTCCCCTTATCAATACGGGATAAATACGGGATCAATACGGATTTCATCCGTATTGATCCCGTATTTATCCCGTATTGATAAGGGGAGCGGATCAGGATGCTTTATTGTTTTATACGGCGCAAAGCTTTACTGCGCAGTTGCTTGACCCTTTCCACTGAAATGCCCAGCCTGGCCGCCACCTCTTTCAGGGGCAGGCCCTGGTTGATGGATAGAAGCAAAACGCGGCGTTCTGCGGCGGGCATGGAGAGTGGAAAAGAGATCTCTGAAGAGGCCAGATCGGGATTCTGGCTATCCGGCGCGGCCACATCCCTTTCTCCGAGAGGCTCGGTTTTCCAGCCGGCCGGATTTTCCCTGGCCAGGGCGCTTCGCAGCCTTTTTTTGATCCAGTGGCAGGCGTAGGTGGAAAAATTCCAGCCCCGCTCCGGTTCGAAGCGTTGGGCCGCTTCCAGCAATCCCAGCAGGGCTTCCTGGCGCAGGTCTTCCAGCGGCAGGCCCCGATTTTGGCAGTCCAGGGCGAATTTGCACGCCAGGCCGATGTGCCGGTTGACCAGGCTGTCGCGCTCAGAGACAGGGTCCGGGGCAGGCAAACCGGCTCCGGCAGAGGATCCTTTAACCATCATCAGTTTCTGGCAAAGGCGGAATGCTGATCCTGAAAGTGGTTCCCCGCCCCATTTCGCTGCTGACAGTGATCTCGCCCTGATGCAGCCGGACGATATGCTTTACAATGGCCAGGCCCAGCCCGGTGCCGCTCAAACCCCGGTTGCGGGAGGGATCCGCAACATAGAAGCGTTCAAAGATCCTGTCCAGATGCTCGGCCGGGATGCCCCTGCCGGAATCCGCAACCTCAAACACGGCGTTTTGCCCCTCTCTGAAGCCGCGGATGCTGATACCGCCCGTATCCGTATAGCGGAGTGAGTTTTGCGCCAAATTAATGAAGATTTGTTCGAAGCGGAAAGGATCGCAGACCATCCTATCCAGGCTGGGGGAAAGTTCTATGCTCAAACTCAGTCCTTTCGAGCTTATTTCGGGTTCCAGAATGAGGCGGAGGTTGGCAAAAAATGCTTCCAGCCCGATTTCCCGCGCCTGGAGCAGGGTGCCGCTTTCCAGCCGGATCAGCTGCTCCAGGTCCCGGATCAGGTGGATGATCCGGTTGGTGTGGCTGAGGATTATCTTGTGTTGTCGGCTGTGATCCTGCCCCGGTGTATCGCGGATCGATTCCGTGAAGCCTTTGATGGCGGTGAGGGGTGTGCGCAGTTCGTGGGCCAGGTTCACGATGAAGTCCCTCTTCATCCGGGCAGTGTTTTGGATGTTGTCGATATTGTGCAGGATGTAAACATGCCGGCGGTTGCTGGCGCTGTGGCTGCTGGACAGCATGTAGCTGTGGCCCGCGAGGTTGATGTCGGCAGGGGTTTTCTGGTTATTGTGGCCGGAATCGCGGATCGCGTCGAGCAGGTCGGGATCACGGACGATCTCCCAGAAACGCTGCTCGCGGCGGGGGTCATAAACCGGGAAAAGCCTCTCAAACGGTGCGTTGGCCCAAAGCACCAGGCCATCGTCGTCCTGAGACCACAGCGCGTCCTCCAGGGTGCTCAGTAGCAGGCGCAATTCCTCGCGGTGCACGGCCAGATGTCCGATCGCCCCGTCAATCGACTCAAGCGCTGTATTCAAAGCGTGACCCAGATCGTTCAGCTCTGCCGTTCTGAGTTCCCTGAACCTGAGTTTACTGTTTTGTGGCCTGATCTCCCGGGCAAAATCCCGCAGTTCCCGCAGCTCTGAGGCGAGGCGCAAGTATATGCCGCACAACGCGGTGCAGGTGATGAGACCTGACCCCAGAAGCAGCCAGCCAGTTCCCACCTGGAGCAGCGCCAAAACCAGGATCGTGGCCAGGATGGCGCCTCCGGAGAGGATCAGCAGCTTTTTAAGGCTGGTCTTGACCATCGTTCTGGCCGGGTTTTTCCGGGGAAAATTTGTAGCCGAGGCCGCGGATGTTTTTCACCATGTAGGCGTAATCGCCCAGTTTTTCGCGCAGATTGCGAATATGGACGTCCACGGTCCGCTCCAGCACGATCTTGTCGTTTCCCCAGAGGTGGTCGAGGATTTGGCCGCGCTTGTAAACCCAACCTGGACGGTGGGTTAGCAGCTGCAGGATCTTGAATTCCGTGAGGGTGAGGTCCACCCTCTGCTGGCGGATCCAAGCTTCGTAGCGGTTAAAATCCAGGCGGAAATCGGAAGTGATGTTCAGCACGTTGCGGCTGCTTTCCCAACCGCTGCGACGCAGCACGGCTTGCACCCGGGCCAGGAGTTCAGAGGTGTCAAAGGGTTTGGTGATATAGTCGTCGGCACCGAATTCCAGACCCTTCACGCGGTCGCGGATATCGCTGCGCGCGGTGAGCATGATGATGGGCACATGCTCCCAGGCGGGATTGCTCTTGATCCGGCGGCAGGCCTCCAGACCGTCCAGGTCCGGCAGCATCAGGTCCAGCAGGATCAGTTCCGGCAATTCCCGTTCCAGTTGTTCCAGCATGTCCTGCGCCCGAGTGAATCCCAGGGTGGTGTATCCGGCTGTTTCCAGCTTCAGACGGACCAGTTCCAGGATGTCGATCTCGTCTTCAGTGACAAATATCTGTTTGCTCATGGGCATTTTTTCCTGAGGTCAGCTTTGCTGGAAAGTGTTTTCTGGCAAGGAAAAACGAGCAATTTTGGGTTAATTTTTCTTAACCGAAAGGCAAAGTGGCTCTCCGTATGGAATTGGGGTGAACTGGAGCTGCAAGGGTGGGGTGGAACTAAAAGCCACACATTCTCCAGATAGGGCAAGTGGGGTCAGGCTGACTTGGGATGTTTAGTCCAATTGAGGCAATGGAGTTCAAGCCGCCAAAACTAACCATCCATAATGAAACATTTTGGGGGTGGTTTGGACTTTATGGCCGTGGATGATCATCAGCATGCCCTTGAAGTCCCTGAGTCCACATAAGCTAATCTTGGGCAATAGCTTACATAAGCCTCATGAACGCCAAGCGCATAACTTGGGTTTAGTTAACGGCCACCCTCAGCGCGTTGAGGTTCACAAAACTGCCGCCGCTGACGGTAATGTATCCGCTGTCCAGATTGCTCAGATCGGTTATCCGGGCTTTCATCCACCATCCGTTGCGGGTTTCGGTGCTGGACCGGGGGGCGCGGTAATTGCCCGTATTGTCGGTTAGTTGCAGGAAGAAGACCTCTTTGTCCAGAACGATGTCGCTGCTTTTGGCGATGCGGGTTTTGGAGAAATAACTGGTCCAGACCAGTTGGCTGTCCATCAGCCTCAGGAAGCGGCTTTGGTTGTTGTGTTCGGGGCTCGGCAGGGCCTGCATGCGGCCCAGGGAGGCAAACACGAAAGGCTGGGAGGAAAGGGGCTGCTCCATCACGAAATACTCGTCCACCCGCACAAAATGGGCATCCGTGCCGGCATCGGGAAGTTGGGAGCTGGTGGCGGGCTGCGCCACGACGGCGGGATTGGGCAGAGCGGAATTGAGCCAGGAATTGGGCACGCAGGCCGAGACCGCCAGAGCGGCTGCAACCGCCATCAAGGCGGGCAAAGCTTTATTCAGCAATTGTTTGGTCATCTATTTCACCTCCCTCGGGGGACGGTTTCTTTTGATATTATAACCCGGCCGAGCCGAAAATCCTGCGTTAAATTTCGCGTGGCTACTGGCCCAGGCCCAGCCTCTGCTGCTGGTATTTCCCGCTCTGGATGGCGCGCCACCAATCCTCGTGCTCCAGATACCAGAGCACGGTTTTGCGGAGGCCGGTGGCAAAGGTTTCCTTCGGAGTCCAGCCCAGTTCGGTCTGGATCTTGGAGGCGTCGATGGCATAGCGGAGGTCGTGGCCAGGTCGGTCGGTGACGTAAGTGATGAGTTCAGAATATGATACAAGTTTGGAAGAGGGGCGCAGCTCGTCCAGCAGGCCGCAGATGGTGGTGACAATGTCGATGTTCTTCATCTCGTTGTGGCCGCCGATGTTGTAGGTCTGGCCAGGCTTGCCGGAGCTGATGATGGTGTTGATGGCGTCGCAGTGGTCGCGCACGTAGAGCCAGTCACGGACGTTCAGGCCCTTTCCGTACACCGGCAGGGGTTTGTGTTCCAGGCAGTTGAGTATCATCAGGGGGATCAGCTTTTCCGGAAACTGGTAGCCGCCATAGTTGTTCGAGCAGTTGGAGATGAGCACCGGGAGCCCGAAAGTGCGGTTCCAAGCCCGCACCAGATGGTCGGAACCCGCTTTGGAAGCGGAATAAGGAGAGGAGGGATCGTAGGGCGTGCTCTCCGTGAACATGCCCTGTTCGCCCAGGGAGCCAAAAACCTCGTCGGTGGAGACGTGATGGAAGCGGAAAGCCTCTTTGGAAGTGTCATCCAGGCCGCGCCAATAGCGCAGGGCATTGTCCAGCAAGACGGCGGTTCCGAGGACGTTGGTGTTGATGAATTCCATCGGCCCGTCGATGGAGCGGTCCACGTGTGATTCCGCGGCAAAATTGACCACGGTGTCGGGCTGGAATTCCAGGAAGGCACGGGACAGGGTTTCGGCGTCGCAAATATCCGCGTTAACAAAGCGATAGCGTTCCGGAAAGTTTTGTTCGATATCGGCGAGGCTGTCCAGATTGCCGGCGTAAGTGAGTTTGTCGAGGTTGAGCACGCTGCCCCGGAAATCCGGGTCTTCGAAGAGCTGGTGGATGTAGTTGGCGCCGATGAAGCCAGCGCCTCCGGTCACGATGATCCTGTTCATGTGTCCTTCCTTAATTGTTTGAGTAGTACCCGCAGCCGGGCCAGTTCTTCGGGGCTGGAAAAGCTGAGGGTGATCCTGCCTTTTCCGGCCCTTTCGCTTACCTTAACCTTCACTCCCAAAGAGCTTTGCAGCTCCTTTTCCAGATCTTGGGCAGAGGCGGAGAGGGTGGGGCGCGATTCAGTTTTTGTCTGGCGCGCGGCGAAGGTTTTGGCCTTGTCCTCGGCCTGACGCACGTTGAGCCGGTATTGCACAAGATGTTGCGCGAAAGTGGGTTGCAGCTCCGGTTCCACGCTCAGAACTGCCCGCGCGTGGCCGGGGCTGAGCACACCGGCGGAAACCATGGTTTGCACCTCCAATGGGAGTTTGAGCAACCTGAGGCTGTTGGTGACAGTGGTCCGGTCGCGCGAAACGATCTGAGCCACTTCCTGGTGGGTGAGTTTGAAATCTTCCGCCAGGGTCTGATAGGCACAGGCTTCCTCGATGGGATCGAGGTCCTCGCGCTGCACGTTTTCCACGATGGCGAGCTGCAGCTGTTCTTTCTGGCTTACGCTGCGGATCACCACTGGCACTGTTTCGAGCCCGGCCAGACGCGCCGCCTGCAGGCGTCTTTCACCGGCGATCAGTTCGTAGGCTGAAGCTTCGGTTTTGTTGACGATAAGCGGCTGGATGATGCCATTGGCCTTGATCGATTCAGACAATTCCTGCAAAGCAACGGGGTCGAAAACCCGGCGGGGCTGGTAGGGATTGGTTGAAATCTGGTCGAGGGGCAAGGTGCCCAGGTTTGATCTGGGTTCCGGGCTTTCCGGCCGCGAGGGGATGAGGGCGCTGAGGCCGCGTCCAAGGTGTTCGTTCATGCTGGGGATGTCCTTTCGATCAACTCCCTGGCCAGGTTCAGATAGCTCATGGCGCCGGGAGAACGGATGTCGTACAAAAATATGGGCTTACCGAAGCTGGGGGCTTCGGTGAGCTTGATGTTGCGGGGAATGATGCTGCGAAAAACCTTTTCCTTGAAATAGTGCCGAACCTCGCGCGCCACCTGCATCGAGAGATTCACGCGGCGGTCAAACATGGTGAGCAGGACGCCGATGATGTTCAGGCCGGGATTGAGGTTTTTCTGGATCAGCCGGATGGTGGAGAGCAGCTGGCTAACCCCCTCGAGGGCGTAATATTCGCATTGGATGGGCACCAGCAGATCGGTCGCCGCGGTGAGGGCGTTCACCGTGAGCAGACCCAGCGAGGGTGGGCAATCTATGATGACATAGTCGAAATCAGCCAAAACCGGCTCCAAGGCCTCGCGGAGTTTGTGCTCGCGGGCGAATTCCTGCACCAGCTCGATCTCGGCGCCGGTGAGGTCGATGTTGCCCGGCACGCACCAGAGGTTGTTGGTGGCGGTGGGCAGGATCGTGTCCTTTAGTGGTACTGTGCCGATAAGCGCATGGTAGGCTTGCAGTTCCAGCTTGTCTTTGTCCAGTCCCACCCCGCTGGTGGCGTTGCCCTGGGGATCGAAATCGATCAGCAGGGTCTTCTTTTCCAAAACGGCCAGGCCGGCGGCCAGATTCACCGCCGAGGTGGTTTTTCCCACCCCGCCCTTTTGGTTTACGATCGTGATCACTTTTGCCATAAGTTTATACTAAGTTCCAGTCAATATGTCAGTTGCGCCCTGTCAACGGCGAAGATCGAGCGGCTGCCCCAAACAAATTCTGTCCGCAGTAGCTCCCGGGGTTTCAGCGGAGCGATGTCCGTCCAGTCTTGGGCCTTGTAACAGAGCAGTTTGCCGCCAGGGGCAAGCAGGTCCCGCAGCGGTTTCAGATAGCGGCTTTCCAGTTTCACGGCGCGGCAGAGGATGTAGTCGAATCCGGGCTTGGCGGCATAATCCTCCAGCCGGGAGCATACTGCATCACAGTCAGCAAGTTCCAGCCGGGCAAGCATTTCTTCCAGCGCGCGGACCTTTTTGCGCACCGAATCCAGCAGGGTCATGCGGCAGGTGGGAACGGCCAGTTTCAGCGGAATGCCGGGCAGGCCGCCACCAGAGCCGAAATCAAGGATCCTGGCCCGGGAAAAATCAAAACATTTCAGAGGCAGCAGGCTGTCAAGGAAATGCTTTGTCCAGAGCTCATCCGGGTCGGTGGCCCGGGAAAAGAGGTTCAGGCGTGTGTTAAGTTCCAGCAGCAGTGCGTGATAGCTCTCAAATCCGGCCAGGACACCTTCCTGCCTCGGTAGCTGCAGCTCATCCAGAAATTGGGAAAAAGCGGCCTTGGAGCCGTTCACGGCTGCTGCTCCCCAGGCAGGCTGCGCAAGAGCGATTGCACCAGGAAAGAGCGATCCGGGCGCATTAGTTCCAAGGTGGCGTGGGCGGAGGGATGTTCGATCTGCTTCAAAGATCGTGCCGCCATGAAACGGAAGCGCTCGCTGGGATGGAAGATGTAGTCGCGCAGCAGTTCCACGCTGCGGGAGGTGTTGACCCCTCCCAGCACCGAGATGCAGGTTGCCTCGTACTTTTTCTCTTTCAGGAGGCGTTCCACCGGCTCCACCAGCAGGCTGTCGCCCACCCCGGAGATCAGGGCCAGCGCGTTTTTGGCGGCCAGGCTGTCGGGCAGATCGATCACCCTGTAGAGTTCACCAATGAAGTCTGCGGAAGTGCCAGCCAAGGCTTCCAGGGCGCGGTATTCCAGGCCGGAAGAAGTGTCCAGCTTGTTTTTGACCACATAGGGGATGGCCTCGTTGGCGCGGCTGAGCAAAATTCCTCGGGCTGTCCGGACCCGCTGGACTGCCGATCCCACCTCCCATTCGGCGGCGGCGGCGAAAATGTCTTCGATGCTGTCTGTGCTGTCTGGCAGGGCCGCGGCCGCTGCCAGTTCCTCCACGGCGGTTTTGGCCACCGGATTGATCTCCGCGTCGCGCCCCACTCCGTAAGTTCCGCTCTGCCAGATTCTGTTGTTGGCTTTGATGCTGTCGGGGTAGCTGTCAGCCCCGCCGGCGTCCAGGAAAAGCCCGATCCCTCCGGCGCTGCGGGAGAAATTGGCACTGCCGTAGTTCTGTGGATTGATCCGCTCGTAGCGGTCGTTGCCGCTCTTGTCCACAAACAGGCCCACGGAGTTGGTTAGCCCCAATCCGTTGCCTCCGTCCATCGAATAGGCGTCGTTTCCCGCCCCGTCGATCAAAACGCCCACAGCCCAGTCGTGACCGGCGCCCTGACCCGGTCCGTGGCGGCTGTAATAGGCGTCATCGCCCTCGGAATCCAGCAGGAATCCGCAGGCCAGATGGATCCCGGAGCCCTGGGGGTAGTAAACTGCGTTGTAAACATCATTGCCGCCGTCATCGATCAAGGCTCCGGTGGCGTACCAGTAGCCGGAACCCTGGGCATAGACGCCGCCCAGGTAGCGGTCGTTGCCGGAGCTGTCGTAAAGCAGGCCCAAACCTCCGGCCAGATCGGGCCTGAGTCCCAATCCCATGCCTTGGCCGAGGGTGATATGGTCCAGCGGCATCAGCGGCTCGTGAAAATATTTTCCGCCCAGGCAATAGTTATCCGCGCCTCCGGAATCCAGCAGCGCCCCGGCGCCAAAGGTGCTGCCCAAACCCTGTCCCGCCACGCTGGCCTGGTAGATGTCGTTTCCACCCAAGTCGCCAAGCAGGGCCGTTCCGCACATCGCCGCGCCCTGTGAATGGAGGCCGCTTTGGTAGAGGTCGTCTCCGGCCTCGTCCAGATGCAGATTCAGCCCCATGAAGGCGGAAAAGCTGAAGTCACCGGTCTGGTAGATGTCGTTGCCGGCCAGATCGCGCGCGTAGAGCAGCCCGAAGGAGGAGTGGAAGATCGCCGCGGGTTCAGGCTTGCGGTAAATGTCGTTTCCGGCCAGGTCGATCTGGAGGCAAAAACCACGTTCCAGGCTGGTGGCAAGCTCGGTTTCATAGCGGTCATCGCCGGCTGGATCGAGCAGGAAACAAATCCCCTTAAAGTCTTGCTGGCCATAGATATCATCGCCCGAAGTCCCGATCGCCATGAGTCCGTAAGGCGTCTGATGGAGAAGGGTCTTTCCATGGTCATAGTCCAGCGTCCGAATCCTCTCCACCAAGGCATCGGACATCGCCTGAAACTGGATCCCGGACTTCAGCAAGGCCTCGAAATCGCAGCGTCCCAAAAGATCCAGGACGGCATTGTGGTCCAGGCTGTCATAAGCGGGCAGCCCTTGTTCCTGATAGTAAGCAGTATATTTATCAATGTCTTCGCTTTCAATGAACTGCCAGGGCCAAAAGCTGAGCAGCAGTTTTTTCTCTTCGGGCGTGAAGGCCGCGAAGGCCGGCGAGAGCTCGCCTTCCAGATAGCTCAGGCTTGTTTCCAGCCAGGCAAAAATGTCTCGGGGCCTTTGCACCTGTTCCGCCAACTGCTGGTCATACAGCGCGCGGGAAGCCGGGTGGAGGCTCGCGAACCTGCCGGGATCGAGGTTGAAGGCGATCCCGCCCAGTTGTCGCAGCAACGCGGGAAGTTCCTCGAGACTGTCCAAACGGCAGTAATCCCGCAGTTCCTCCAGGTCTTCCAAGCCCCGCAGGGGATCTTGCAATTGGCGTAACTGCCAATCCAGCTTATAGTTGGTGCTCAGATCCCAGTCTTTCTCAAAACACAGAGCGGCGGGATCCAGCCCCGCTGTTCCCAACATTTCTTCCAAGGCCCGGACTTCCGCCACTCCCAACATGGGGGTGGCCGCGAGGCAGGCCCAGCAGGCACAGAGCGCTGCCAGACAGAGGAATTTTCGCATCTGAACATCTCCTTTCGCAAAGCCAGAAATGCGGCCCGGCCAATTGTGTCAACAACTATCGGCCCAAATGCCGCCAGCAGCAACGCCAGGCAAAAAGGCTTGACACAGCGGCCTCAGTTTTTTTTGCAGGTTCATAGC
>JAEAME010001069.1_pt1 | contig 21361 bp, 15 predicted proteins | sample 8958731 | NCBI WGS metagenome assembly JAEAME01 (sample SAMN16933194, study PRJNA681113) | bioreactor sludge metagenome | isolation source: anerobic bioreactor sludge (Control) | place: India:Bengaluru | collected 2018-10-24 | reverse complement strand
ATAGCATAATCATCTCCTGTTTTGACTTTCCTCCCCTGATAAATGCCCCAGGAAATTAACAGGATTATATAGACCACCATTACTGAAATAATTCCTACCTGGTTTCCCATCCGGCAAAGGATTTAGTAATGAATCAAATTTATCAATGACATGCTAAAGCTCCAAATCTTTTTAATAACTCTTTGGTTGATTAATAAATATTATTTTAGCATTTGAAATAGCAGACAGATTTTTTTACAGATGTCAATTACAGTCAGTGGTGTAACAAAGCTTTACGGGGATCAGAAAGCGCTTGATAATGTGTCTTTCAAGGTCAGCACGGGAGAGATAGTTGCATTCCTTGGACCTAACGGCGCAGGGAAATCAACAATGATGAAGATAATCACCGGATATATCCCGGCCTCATCAGGCAGTGTCCTTGTGAATGGAATTGAAACCTCAGCCGATAACCTCGAGATCAGGAAAAAGATAGGATACCTTCCCGAGAATAATCCTCTCTACCCTGAAATGTATGTAAGGGAATACCTGAAATTCGTTGCCGCCCTGTACAAGACAGGTAAATCAGCAAAAAAAAATATTGACAATATAATTGAAGTGACAGGGCTCAGCAGGGAGCAGCGGAAAAAAATCGGATCTCTTTCAAAAGGATTCAGGCAAAGGGTCGGTCTTGCCCAGGCTCTGATACATGATCCTGATGTGCTGATACTTGATGAGGCTACAACCGGCCTCGATCCGAACCAGGTCGTTGAAATACGTAATCTTATCCGTGAAGCAGGCAGGGAAAAAACTGTGATGCTCTCAACCCATATAATGCAGGAAGCTGAAGCAGTCTGCGACAGGATAATAATTATTGATAAAGGCGTAATTGTTGCCGACGAGAAGAAAAACGATATCTATTCAAAAATAAGGCTCCCCAGACAGGTTGTCAATGTTGAATTCAACACGGATCCGGGAGAATCTGCCCTTCTTGCAATCCCCGGTGTAATAGCAGCCAGGCAGTTAAAGAAAGATCTGTGGCTTATTGAAGCTGAAGGGAAAAATGATATAAGGCCTGCCATATTCTCATTTGCTGTAAAAAATAATCTTACAGTGCTTTCAATGCAGAAAGAGGAAAGCAGCCTGGAAGAGGTTTTCAGGCATCTGACGGCCGGATAGTTTTTCTTTTCACTAATTTTTCTTTTCTTTGTGATCTGTTTGAATGGTGGAAAGATTTGAGCTGATTGCAACCACAGGAAAAAAATGCTAAAACGCCGGCTATTTTCTTTTCGGATCAACCAATCTCACCATCAAATGTTTAAGTTATTAACCAGGTTATGCCTGTAACGTTCTTCATATTGCTGACTACAAAATAAAAATAACAACCAAGATGGTGTATCAAAGCTTAAAAATTACCCCCTGCCCCCTAAAGGGGGTTCTCTAAAATCCTGAATATCAGAAAGTTCTTTTTAGAGGTCCCGATAGCTATCGGGATAGGGGTAAGTTAAGAGAAGCAGACTTTTGAGACATCCTCTACTTAAAGTGATTAAATTTTGCAAACTTAAAACTATGGGATATTATTTTACTTCCGAATCAGTTTCCGAAGGTCATCCGGATAAAGTGGCCGATCAGATATCAGATGCATTGCTTGATGAATTTCTCAGATGGGACCCGGAATCAAAGGTGGCATGCGAGACTTTCGTAACAACAGGTCTCGTTGTATGCGGAGGCGAAGTTCAGACAACAGGATGGATCGATGTTCAGGAAACAGCAAGAAGGGTGCTTCGCCAGATTGGATATACAAAAGCTGAATATCGTTTCGACTGTGATTCCTGCGGAGTTATATCAACTATCCACGAACAGTCACCCGATATAAGACAGGGTGTGGTCCGTGAGCGGCCTGAAGATCAGGGCGCTGGCGATCAGGGCATGATGTTTGGCTATGCATGCCGTGAAATGGATAACTATATGCCCCTGAGCATAGAGCTTGCTCATATTCTGCTTCGGGAGCTGGCGGCAATAAGGCATGAAGGGAAGCTGATGAAGTATCTCAGACCTGATGCCAAATCACAGGTAACAATAGAATATGATGATAATAATAAGCCCCTGCGTATAGATACAATAGTTGTAAGCACACAGCACGATGAATTCATACTGCCTAAACAACGCACAAGAGCTTCTGAGAAAGCAGCCGAAAAAGCCATGCAGTCAAAGATAAGCGAAGACATCAGGAAAGTATTGCTACCGAGGGTAAAGCGATCATTGTCTCCGCGTATACGCAGGCTCTTCACTGAAGATATGAAACTCCTTGTCAATCCAACAGGCAAGTTCGTGATAGGCGGCCCTCATGGCGATACAGGACTCACAGGCCGTAAGATAATAGTCGACACTTATGGCGGTCATGGCGCCCACGGTGGCGGCGCTTTCTCAGGCAAGGATTCTTCAAAGGTCGACAGATCGGCAGCTTATGCTGCAAGACACATAGCAAAAAACCTTGTAGCTGCAGGTGTATGCGACAGAGCCCTGATCCAGGTAGCTTATGCAATTGGAGTGGCTCAGCCTGTAGGACTTTTCCTGAATACCTTCGGGACAGCCTCAATAAAGGACAGTAACGGGATGCTTATGAAGGACCGGGAGATTGCCGAAAAGATTGAAAAGCTTTTCGACATGCGGCCTTACGCCATAGTCAGAAGATTCGGACTTAATAATCCGATCTTCCTGCAAACGGCATCATACGGACATTTCGGCCGGGCTAATTCAGTAAGCAATGTGGAAGTATTCTACGAGGTACCAGGAAGCAATCCCAGGATCGTAAACAACAACGGCAGGAAAGCCTGGCAGAAAAAGGTTGAATTATTCGCCTGGGAAAAACTTGATTATGTGGATAAGATCCGGAAAGAGTTCAGAATGAAGCCCTGACAATACGGGCAACATTATCTGACCTGCCGAGAGTATAATAATGAATACCCGGCACTCCTTTACTTATAAGATCTTTTGACTGCATAACAGCCCATTCAATACCAACCTCCCTTGCGTCTTTATCGGTGCTGCATTTCCTTATTGCTTTAACAAGATCGTTAGGAACATCAATATGAAAAGTCTGCGGAAGCATCCTTATGTCATTAAGTGCCGATATCGGCTTTATGCCTGCTATCACAGGGACAGTTATGCCTGCTGCCTTGCATTCTTCCCTGAATCTTAAGAATTTGGAGTTATCAAAGAACATCTGTGTAACTATATAGCTGGCGCCGCATTCAACTTTTTGCTTAAGATACTCAAGGTCTGCCATCCTGTTGGGAGCTTCATTATGCTTTTCAGGGTATCCTGCCACACCAATACAAAATGATGTCGGCGTCGTATCTTCAAGCAATTCTTCAAGATATCTTCCATTATTCATATTAACTATCTGCCTTACAAGATCAGATGTATGTGAGTGCCCGTCTTTTTCCGGGATGAAAGTCCTGCTGCCCTTTTGCGGATCGCCCCTTAGCGCCAGCACGTCATCAATCCCGAGAAAATTCATCTCAATCAGAACGTTTTCAGTTTCTTCCCTTGTGAATCCTCCGCAAAGGAGATGAGGAACGACAGTTAAATTGTATTTGTATTTAACAGCAGCAGCAAGTGCAATTGTTCCCGGCCTTTTTCTTACTGTTTTTTTCTCAAGTAATCCATCAGGCCTTTCGGAATACATTATCTCATCCCTGTGAGAAGTGAAATTAATATAAGCCGGTTCGAACTCAACAAGCCTGTCAATAGCCGAGTAGACTCTTTCAATACTATGGCCCTTCAGGGGCGGAAGCAATTCAAAAGTGAAAAGCGGACTTTTAGCATTCTTAATCTTTTCTATTACACTCATATTGTTACAAATTCTGAGACAGCCATCTCTCTGCCTCTTTTAAAGTAAAATTTTTCCTTGATGCATAATCACTCAGCTGATCCTCAGCTATTTTCCCGATATTGAAATACACCGACCCGGGATGAGCGAAAATATATCCGCAGACTGATGATACTGGTTTCATTGCAAAAGTTTCAGTAAGAGAGGTACCCGTAATTTTTTCTGCATCAAGAAGATCAAATATTGTTCTTTTTTCAGTATGATCGGGGCAGGCCGGGTAACCCGGTGCCGGACGGATGCCGGTATATTTCACTGCAAGCAGTTCTTCGGCTGTCAGATCCTCATCGGCTGCATAAGCCCAGTATTCTTTCCTGATAAGGAGATGCAGATATTCAGTTGCAGCTTCAGCAATACGATCACTGAGAAGCCTTATCATAAGCACTGCGTAATCGTCGTTCCTGTAACGCTTCTCTATTTGTTCCGACTGATTGACAGATACTACAAATGTCCCGATTGTATCATTGCTCCCCGATGATTCAGGCGCTATGAAATCCGAAAGCGAAAGATTCGGGACTCCGCTGTCCTTCTGTTCCTGATTCCTCAGGAATCTCAGGATCGCTTTTACCTTATTGCTTTCATCAAGAATTTTCACATCGTCACCTGAAGACACTGCCGGGAACAGTCCAAAAACTGCGCTTGCCCTTACAAGATCATTATTAATTATCTCGTTAAGATATATCTGGGCATCATCAAAAAGTTTCCTTGCTTCTTTTCCCTTGAGGGGGTCGTCAAAAACCGAAGGGTATTTCCCGTTTATCTTCCAGGCAAAAAAGAAATAGGTCCAGTCAATATACCTTGTCAGTTCCCTTATGCTGAAGCTTTCAAAGGAATGAATTCCCGGTTTTACAGGTTTGCTGACAGTTGTTTTTGCCCAATCGGTTTTAAGACAATTCTTCCGTGCTTCCTCAAGGGATATCAGTTTCCTTTCCGACCGGCGTGAATTATGATCTTCTGTAAGCTTCATGTATCTTTCCTTCACCGACCTTACATACTCTTCATTGTCTTTCTTAAGAAGTGCCGATATCACAGCTGCCGCCTTCGAAGCATCCCTTACATGAATAGCCGGTCCTGAATATTCCGGAGCGATTTTGATTGCGGCATGTATCTCAGATGTTGTAGCTCCGCCAATAAGCAAAGGCAATGTGAGCTTCTGCCGCTCCATCTCCGAAGCGATGTGTACCATTTCCTCAAGCGACGGGGTAATAAGGCCGCTTAGACCAATAATGTCAGCCTTCTCTCTTATTGCAGTTTCTATTATCCTGCCCGAAGGCACCATAACCCCCAGATCAATAATCTCATAATTATTGCAGCCAAGAACAACACCGACAATATTCTTGCCTATATCATGGACATCACCTTTTACAGTAGCAAGAAGAATCTTGCCTGCGAACTGTTTCTTCGCGCCCTTGCTTTCTGCCTCGAGATATGGTTCCAGCCTTGCAACAGCTTTCTTCATCACTCTTGCGCTCTTTACTACCTGGGGCAGGAACATCTTACCCGAACCGAAAAGGTTTCCCACTTCATTCATTCCTTCCATCAGCGGACCTTCAATTATATCAATTGTTCTTGAGAAGAGGGAACGGGCTTCTTCAATGTCCTGCTCAATATGTTCATCAAGCCCTTTGATAAGAGACTGCCTGATACGGTCGATAACCGGAATCTTGCCCCAATCATCAGTCTTAACGATATCCTTTGCTCCCTGTTTGAGACCCTGGGCAAAGGTGACAAGCTGTTCTGTGGCGTTTTTCCTGCGATTCAATACAACATCTTCGGTAAGCTCAAGAAGATCCTGGGGTATCTCAGTATACACCTGGAGCATGCCCGGATTGACTATCCCCATATCAAGGCCTGCTTTAATGGCGTGAAAAAGAAAAACAGAGTGCATTGCCTCCCTCACCTTATCAAAGCCCCTGAATGAAAAGGACAGGTTACTGATCCCGCCGCTTACTTTCGCATACGGAAGATTATTCCTTATCCACTCTGTTGCCCTTATGAAATCAACGGCATAGCTGTCATGCTCCTCGATCCCTGTCGCTATGGCTAAAACATTCGGATCAAATATGATGTCCTCAGGCTTAAAACCAAGTTTACCGGTGAGAAGATCATATGATCTCTGCGCAACATCTTTCTTCCTTTCAAAAGTATCGGCCTGGCCTTTCTCATCAAACAGCATTATTACCACGGCAGCTCCATACTTACGTATTACCCGTGCATGCTCAAGAAAAACATCCTCGCCTTCCTTAAGACTGATTGAATTGACAACCGATTTCCCCTGGATGCATTTAAGCGCCGATTCAATGACGTTCCATTTCGATGAATCGATCATAAGCGGCAGCCTGGCAATATCGGGTTCGGCCATAACGAGATTGACGAATCGCACCATCGCCTTTTCGGAATCAATCATGGCTTCGTCCATGCAGATGTCTATCACCTGCGCCCCTCCTTCCACCTGGCTGTGTGCCACTGACAGAGCTTCTTCATATTTCTCTTCCCTTATCAGCCGTGCAAATTTCAGCGAACCTGATACATTTGTTCTTTCTCCTATGTTCACAAAATTCGTTTCAGGAGTTATAATTAAGGGTTCCAGGCCGCTCAGCTTTGTATATCGTTTAATCTCAGGTTTAATACGGGGCTTGTATTTTCCCGATGCTTCTGCTATGAGTCTTATATGCTCCGGTGTTGTTCCGCAGCATCCACCGATAATATTAACCCAGCCGGCTTTCATAAAATCTTCAGTCACCGAAGCCATATATTCAGGTGTCTGATCATATTCGCCAAACTGGTTAGGCAATCCGGCATTAGGATGAACAGAGACATAGAATTCTGATTTCGCTGATAATTCTTCAACAAAGGGCCTTAGCTGATCAGCTCCGAGGGAGCAGTTCAGACCCAGGCTGAACATCGGGAAATGAGAAACTGAGATAATGAATGCCTCCAGGGTCTGGCCTGTCAGTGTCCTGCCGCTTATATCTGTAAGGGTCACCGAAACCATGACAGGAAGAGTCACCTTTTTTTCTTCAAACACTGAGTCAACAGCAAACAATGCTGCCTTGCAATTAAGTGTATCAAATACTGTTTCAATAAGAAGGATATCAGCCCCTCCGTCGATTAATCCCCTTGCCTGTTCGGAATATGCTCTTACAAGCTCGTCAAATGTTACTGAACGGGCACCGGGGTCATTTACATCGGGTGATATTGATGCGGTGCGGTTTGTGGGTCCCATTGAACCTGCAATGAAATGCTCTGCCGGTCCCTTGCTTTTCTCAAATTCAGCAATTGCTTCACCTGCTATCCGTGCTGCCCGCAGGTTAATTGTATATACCTGATCCTGCAAGCCGTAATCAGACTGCGATATAGTATTGGCATTGAATGTATTTGTACTTATTATATCCGCACCAGCCTCAAGGAATCCCCTGTGGATCTCTTTTATTACAGCCGGATTTGTGACAGATAACAGATCGTTGTCACCTTTCAGAAGCCTGGGATGATCTCTGAACAGGTCTCCCCTGAAATCGCTCTCCTGAAGCTTGTAACGCTGGATCATCGTTCCCATCGCACCGTCAAGGATCAGGATCTTTTTCCGGATTAATTCTTCGAGATTACTTTTCATTTGTTGATTCCCTTTCTGCCAGTATTAACTAAAAAAACATCCATCTTCTGAAGTTTCTTTCTCAGTGCATACAATGCCTGCAGGTTTATAACACCGATCACATATTTATATGACCTGCTGCTGAAGAATTCAGATACCTCGTCAAATTTAAATAAATCCCTGTCTTTTTCATTATTGTATCTGAGGTACACTTCAAGTTTATAATCGCGGGTGTATCTGGTAACCGTTCCCTGCTGGTATTTTTTATATTCATATCTGTACCCGTAAGAGTTTGCAGAGATATCCGATAAAACTGCACTTCCCGTGGCATGTCCTCCGGCGCCTTTACCTGAGAAGAACTGCTTATCTGCAAAAGCAGCCTCGGTTATAACACCATTGTATTCATGATCGACATTGAAGAGATACTTATCAGGTGAGATGAACCTGGGAAGAACAAAGCTTGTTATAGTGTCTTCACTTGTTTTTCCGACAAAAGGGACGAGCTTTATCTTGAAGCCCTTCTCCCTTGCGTAGGTTATATCGAACTTCGATACCGTCTTTATCCCGTAATGGAAGACCTCTTCAGGATCGAGGAAGAGCCCGTAGGCATGACCTGTAATAATGCAGAGCTTGTATTTGGCATCCCATCCCTCGACATCGAGCGTAGGATCAGATTCAGCAAAGCCTTTTACCCTGGCTTCTTCAAGAGCTATATTGTAATCAATCCCGTTATTATGCATTAGTGTCAGGATGTAATTGGTTGTACCGTTCAATATCCCCCTTAATGAATAAAGCAGCTCATTATCGTAGTACTCCTCCAGGTTCCTTATGATCGGTATGCTGGCTCCTGCAGAAGCCTCATACAGAAGCGACACCCTGTATTTATCCTGCATCTCGACAAGCTGCCTGAAATGCTTTGCAACCATTACCTTGTTTGCAGTCACTACGTTTTTCCCTTTCTTCATGGCTGTAGTGACAATATCATAAGCTGCATCCGGATCATCTATCAGCTCTACAACAAGATTTATTGAGGGGTCATTAAGAATTTCATCCTTGTCGAATGTAAAATTAGCCATCGGGATCCTTCTTTTCTTTGTACGGTCTTTAACGCATATCTTAACAATATCTGCCTTGAATCCCTTGCTGCTGTTCAGTACATCATGAAGGCCCTGGCCAACGCAACCATAACCGAACATTCCTATTTTCAATTTTTCACGTGTCATGTCAATAGATTTTTTCAGATTACATGCTTGAATGCCTGTTCAAAATCGGAGATAATATCATCAATATGCTCGAGTCCTGCCGACACCCTGAATAAGCCGGGATCGACACCTGCTGCCAGCTGTTCTTCAGCAGAAAGCTGGGCATGAGTGGTAGCTGAGGGTTGTATTATCAGAGTCCTGGCATCGCCTATATTAGCCAGATGGCTCACAAGCTGAAAATGTTCGACAAGCCTGGCTGCTTTGGATCTTTCAGTCTTAAGTACAAAAGTCAGTACGCCTCCTGCCCCTTTGGGAAGGTATTTCTTTGCCCTGTCGAAGTAAGGACTATCAGGCAGTCCCGGATAGCTGACCTTATCGATAAAAGGCTGTGACCTGAGCCATTGTGCGAGTGCCAGGGCGTTGCTGACATGCCTGTCCATTCTCAGGGAAAGAGTCTCAAGACCCTGCAGGAGAAGGAATGAATTGAAAGGACTTATCGAAGGACCCAGATCCCTGAGTCCCTCAACACGAGCCTTTACGATGAAAGCAATATTCCCTGATGGAGACCCTGCAGAGAATTGTTCTCCGAAGATCAGACCATGATAGCCGGCTGAAGGTTTTGTAAAAACATCAAAATTCCCGTTGTTCCAGTTGAAGTTGCCTCCATCAGTTATCACCCCGCCGATGCTTGTCCCATGCCCGCCTATCCATTTTGTTGCTGATTCAACGACGATGTTAGCCCCATATTCTATCGGCCGGCACAGATATCCGCAGCCGGCGAATGTATTGTCAACTACAAGCGGGATCCCGTATTTCCCTGCAAGCTGTGCAAAAGCCTCCAGATCAGGTATGTTAAAGCCCGGATTCCCGATAGTTTCAACATATAATGCTTTCGTCCTGTCATCTATCAGCTCCTCAAATGAAGATGGTTCAATATCCCTTGCAAACCTTGCTTCAATGCCGAAGCCTGCAAGTGTGACCTTGAACTGATTATGCGTACCGCCGTAAAGAAAGGGCGATGTAATAAAGTTCTCACCCTTCTGAACGATAGTTGAAAAAGTAAGGAACTGAGCGGCATGACCTGAGGCTACAGCAAGTGAAGCCAGGCCGCCTTCGAGAGCTGCCACCCTCTTTTCAAATACATCTGTTGTGGGATTCTGTATTCTGGTGTAAATGTTACCGGGTTCCGACAGGCTGAACAGATCGGCTGCATGCTGTGCGTTTTTAAATACGTAAGATGTTGTCTGATAGATGGGCACTGCTCTTGAATAAGTCTCACTGTCCGGATGATGACCTGCATGTATCTGTAATGTTTCGAATTTTAATTTTTTCATTTCATTTAGAATTATTATGATGACTGCATACAGTTACGCTGATACTGATATGCAATAATACTTTTAACACTTGTAAAAATTGTAATAACCGCATGAGGAACTACCATCGCATGTCCATAGGCATGAATGGGAGGAAGTGTTTTTCGCGGATCATCTGAATCAGGTTCATGGTTCCCGTGTTTATTTTTATCATCTCCCGGTATATCCCGGGATTAGGTTTTGGCACCTTTCCCCGCTGTTTCACGGATTGGTTGCCAGGGTTTCCCGGAGCCTAATCTCTCCACCCTTCTTAATAAAAACCAAACACCCTTAAATGGAAGGATTATTTGATTTGTGGGGCCAAAGATAGAGACGTTTTTAATAAAACCAAAATAATTAATATACTTTTGTCTTTCCAAGCGATCTAACATGGATAATAAACTTGCTTTATACAACAGCCTCTCCAGGAAAAAGGAGCCCTTTCAGCCTCTTCATCCGCCATTCGTTGGTTTATATGTCTGCGGACCGACAGTTTACAGCAATGCTCATCTCGGACACGCACGCCCCGCAATAACATTCGACATTCTGTATCGTTATCTCATACATCTTGGCTACCAGGTGCGCTATGTAAGGAACGTCACTGATGTCGGGCATCTTGAGAATGATGCCGATGAAGGAGAGGATAAGATACAGAAGAAAGCAAGGCTTGAAAATCTTGAGCCAATGGAGGTGGTCCAGAAATACCTTAATAATTTCCTGAAGAACATGGAGATGCTGAACACTCTCCACCCTTCAATTGAACCACGGGCATCCGGACATATTATCGAACAACAGGAATTTATAAAAGCAATCATTGATAATGGCTATGCTTACGAAGTAAACGGATCGGTATATTTTGATGTCCTGAAATATTCACAGAAATATCCTTACGGAAAACTTTCGGGAAGGGTTCTCGATGATCTGCAGTCAGGAGTGAGAGATCTCGAAGGGCAGGATGAAAAAAAGAATCCTTTCGATTTTGCTCTCTGGAAGAAAGCTGCTCCTGAGCATCTCATGAGATGGCCGTCACCATGGAGCGACGGTTTTCCCGGCTGGCACCTTGAATGCTCAGTTATGAGCACAAAATATCTGGGCGACGCTTTCGATATACATGGAGGCGGAATGGATCTTCAGTTCCCCCATCATGAGTGCGAGATTGCACAATCGACAGCCGCTCTCGGGAAAGAGTCGGTCAGGTACTGGATACATAACAACATGATCACAATAAACGGCCAGAAAATGGCCCGCTCATTGGGTAACTACATCACTCTCGATCAGCTTTTCAACGGCGAGCACCCCCTGCTTCAGCAGAGATACAGCCCGATGACTGTCAGATTCTTCATCCTTCAGGCCCACTACAGAAGTACAATCGATTTCTCGAACGAGGCATTGCAGGCTGCTGAAAAAGGCCTTCAGAAACTCATTAAGGCAAGCGTCACCCTGAAGAATCTTAAAGCCTCTCCTGAGTCGACACTTGATATTGAAAGTCTCCGGTCGAAATGCTATGAGGCGATGGACGATGATCTTAACAGCCCCCTGCTGCTGTCATATCTCTTCGAAGGAGTAAAATACATCAATTCAGTCAACGACGGTACCGAAAAACTTTCAGGCGGAGATATTGAACTGCTTGCTAATATATTCCGGTATTTCGTGTCTGACATCCTTGGATTAAAGGATGAAGCAACAGATGCCGGCGATGCCAGGCTTACCGGTGAACTGATGAATATTATTATCGGCCTCCGTCAGGATGCAAGGAACAAAAAGGAATGGGCTACTTCCGACAAGATAAGGGAAGAACTTAAGAAAGCCGGCATCGTACTCAGGGATGTAAAGGAAGGCGTTGAATGGGACAGGGAGTGAACAACAGGGAACACATGGCATCTTCATACAGATCATCTGTTATCTCAGTCGGTTCCGTAGCTCTCGGCGGGGACAATCCCGTTCGCATCCAGTCTATGACAAACACCGACACAAACGACACAAATGCTTCCGTAGCGCAATGCATCAGGATAATTGAAGCCGGAGCTGATCTTGTAAGACTCACTGCGCAGGGTATAAAGGAAGCTGATAATCTGAAGAATATAAAAAAAGGGCTTCGCAAAGCAGGATTTGATACTCCCCTTATAGCAGATATACATTTCAATCCTGCAGCTGCAGAAACAGCAGCGCGAATTGTTGAGAAGATACGGATCAATCCGGGAAATTATGCCGACAAAAGAGCTGAGTTCACCCGGACAGACATGTCTGACAAAGAATATGACCTCGAGGTAGAGCGGATACATGAGAGGCTTCTTCCTCTTATAAATATCTGCAGGGAAAATGGTACTGTTATAAGGCTCGGAATCAACCATGGCTCATTGTCAGACCGTATAATGAACAGGCATGGCAATACACCAACAGGTATTGTTGTCTCGGCAATTGAGTTCATTAAGATCTTCCTTTCCGAGAACTTCAGTGATCTTGTAATATCTGTAAAATCGTCCGATACCGGCGTGCTTGTTGAATCGAACAGGCTTCTTGTAGGCATGCTTCAGAAATTCGGACTTTCCTATCCCATTCATCTCGGTGTCACAGAAGCCGGCGAAGGAGAAGATGGCCGGATAAGATCGGCCGCCGGTATCGGGACCCTTCTTTCTGAAGGTATAGGAGATACAATAAGAGTTTCCTTATCAGAGGATCCTGAACACGAGATCCCGGTCGCCAGAGAAATAGTCCGCTTCCTGTGCGGCTCAAAGGGAAGGATTACACACCCGGTGGGACAGGTCCCCTTCAGGGACCATCCAAGCCTTTATAAACCGGAGGTTATAACTTATAACAACGGCAGATATCTCAGAGAAGACGGTACTTCCTATCAGGGTGATATGCTGATATTCAATTACAGGACCCCTCCCCTTGTAACAGGAAAGGAAAAAGGTAATGTAATTCTTAACCCTGTCTTCTCTGAAGACGATCCGGAACGGCTCGCAATCAATTCAGCCGCTCTGCTTGGAAGATATTTCATCCTTAAGCTGGCTGATGGCCTTTGCATAACAAACAGCGGGAAAATACAGGGTGATAACCTTAAAGATCTTGCTTTTTCAATACTCCAGGGCACCGAAGCAAGGATTACAAGGAACAAGTATATTTCATGCCCCACCTGCGGAAGAACAAAATTCAATCTTCAGGATGCAGTCAGAAAGGTGAAGGAAGCGACAGCTCACCTCACAGGACTTAAAATTGCCATAATGGGCTGCATAGTTAATGGTCCCGGGGAAATGGCCGGAGCAGATTACGGATATGTCGGTGCTGCAAAGGGGAAAGTGCATATCTACAGGGGACAGACACCTGTACTTAAAAATGTTCCTGAAGAGGAGGCCATCGATGAACTGCTGAGGATAATCAGTGAGGACGGGCAAACCGGTAATCGATCTGTTTCTTCTGAAGATCAGCCTTCACAACTTCAATAGTTATCTTATCGCCGAGAGTGTATACCTTACCGTTTGAACGTCCTTTCAGGCAGTAATTATCCTCGTCATATTCGTAGTAATCATCATCCAGCTCCCTTACATTAATCATACCCTCGCACTGGTTCTCAATTATTTCGACATACAGGCCCCATTCTGTAACACCGGAAATGATGCCTTCAAATTCCATTCCGGTCTTGTCGCTCATGAACTCCACCTGCTTGTATTTAATTGACGCTCTCTCCGCTTCGGTCGCCAGCCGCTCCATCTTTGAAGAGTGTTCGCATAATTTTTCAAACTTCCCCTTTTCGCCGGGATTCTCGCTGTCAAGATAAGATGTCAGCAGGCGGTGCACCATCATATCGGGATACCTCCTTATAGGTGATGTAAAATGAGTGTAGTGTTTCAAAGCCAGGCCGTAATGACCTATATTATCGGTTGAATAAACAGCCTTGGCCATTGCTCTCAGAGCAAGGGTTTCAATTATGTTCTGCTCTTTCCTCCCTGTTATTGAGTTCAACAGGTTATTCATTGACCTTGGCAGTGAAGTAGCATCATCATTTATAAGTTTATAGCCGAATCGTGTAATAAAATGGCTGAAGTCGCTTATCTTCTCCGGATCAGGCTTATCATGGACCCTGTAGACAAATGTTTTTCCTTTCATTGTCTTTCCGACAAGCTCAGCAACCTTGAGATTGGCAAGGATCATGAATTCCTCTATAAGCTGGTTGGCTGTTCCCATCTGCCTGAATTTTATCCCGAGAGGCCTTCCCTGATCATCGAGATCAAAGCGGACCTCTACCTTTTCAAATGAGAACGCACCGCCGGCATACCGTTTTGTCCTCAGGTTTTGTGCAAGCCTGTGCAGAACAAGTATCTCATCCCTGAATTCACCCTCTTCCGTATCAATTATTACCTGGGCTTCCTCGTAGGAGAATCTCCTGTCGGAATTAATTATAGTTCTGCCATACCAGTCCTTTATAACCTCTGAGCGGTCGTTAAGCTCGAACACGGCAGAATATGTAAGCTTATCCTCTGAAGGATTAAGGGAACAGATATGATTCGACAGTCTTTCCGGAAGCATTGGCACTACCCTGTCGACAAGATAAACTGATGTAGCCCGCTGTCTTGCTTCCTCTTCAGTAAGAGATCCCGGTCTCACATAATGTGTAACATCTGCAATATGGACCCCGACCTCCCAGTTCCCGTTATCGAGTTTCCTTAAAGAAAGAGCGTCATCAAAATCCTTTGCATCGGCAGGATCAATTGTAAGGGTAAAGACCTGGCGAAAATCCCGGCGTGCTTTTATCTCATTTTCAGTAATATCGGATTTTATTGAATCTGCATCCTTCTCGACCTCTTCGGTGAACCTGTAGGGAAGCTCGAATTCAGCAAGTATTGCATGCATCTCAGTCTCATGAAGCCCCGGTTCACCAAGTACCTCAACGATCTCTGCAACAGGATTCTTTGAGCCGCTGTTCCAGTCTGTCACTTTTGCAACAGCTTTCTGCCCCTGTTTCGCACCGTTAAGCTTTCCTTCAGGAATGAAAAGATCAAAAGGCATATTTTTATTATCGGGAATGAGAAAAGCGAAATTTGGCATTACCTCAACAGTTCCAACAAAGGTATTGCGCCATCTTTCTATTATTTCAACTACCTCACCTTCGGGTCTTGAACCTTTCCTGCGGGGAGAAAGCAATACCCTGACTTTATCTCCGTGAAGAGCCGTACGCAGATTCCTTGAGGAAACAAAAACATCTTCCTCGCTATCCTCTGATTTTATGAAACCATAACCCATCCGCGTCATGTCGACTGTACCGGTTATATAACCCCTGCGAACCTTTGCCCTGTATTTTCCCTGGTGAATTTCTTCAATCACACCCCCTTCGGCAAGTTCTTTAAGGAGATCCGATATCATCAACCTTCCGGATTGATCACTTATGTTAAGCCTTTTTGAGATTTGTTTATAGTTGAATCCCTGCTGAGGGTTTTTGGATATTACAGCAAGTATCTGTTCTTTAGCTGATTCTGCTGAAATGCCGCCACTCTTCTTCCCTCTTCCCTTCCTGCTCATAAATTCGGTTTTTGCGAAGGTAGCAAAATGAAGCATTAATTTAATAAATTTGGATCATAATAAACCAGTTAATGATTGACCCTGATTCCGTTCTGTCTCATTCTACTTCGGTTGTCACAAGAAAGACCGGAAATGAATATGTGCTTATTCCCCTTTCAGATAATATTGCCGACATGAACAGTGTCTACACTCTCAACGAAACGGGGGCTTTCATCTGGGAGCTTATTGATGGAAAGAAAACAGTCAATGATCTCGTTAAGGCTCTGGCTGCAGAATATAAAACAGATATTGATACTGCACAATTTGATGTTCTTTCGTTCATAAATAAGATGAAAGAATATCTTATGGTTGAATAAAAATATATGGGTTTAAGGAATCATTTTTATTATTTCAAAAATCGCTTGAAAATCAATTTATTTACCCCTACCCCAACCTTGCTCCGCCGAAGCGGCTACGCGAAGGCGAGGGGGAGTAAATTGATTTTGGCTGCGCCGAGCTCTCCCGACAAGTCGGGATCGGTTCTTCGCTCCCCTGGGGCCGGGGTAGACGAAGAAAATCAATGAAAGATAGCCAATGATTCCTTAGACTCATTTAAAAATATTAATTTTAGGTAGAACTACCGGTTTTTCCTGAGTAGCAGAAACGCCAAATTTAGTTGTTGCCCGGCGATGAGGAATTACAATTTAAATATAGCAGGATACATCATAAGGCTTGAAACCTTTGATGAAGGACCTGATCTGTGGCCCGCAGAAAGATTCGGGGGTAATATCTGCCAGTCAGAATATTTTGATGTTGTAATAAGGGTGCACCGGGGGTATTATTCACTCCCCGAAGATTCTGAAAGATTATTTGTTGCCCCGTATCCGGTTGAGGTTAAGGATATGAAGATAACAACAAGGGATAACTTCTGGAGTGTCTACAGGCATCAGACCGGAATGTTCCTGGCAACTAATTTCCCGGCCAACCATAACAAGACAGCAGTCCTGAAATTTTCACTTATAATAAGGGAATGGGACCTGTGGATAGACGGAGTGGACGCTTCAACAGACCCTCTTGAATATCCTCTTGACGGACTCGTGCTTTACTACCTGACTGTTATAAGCGGCGACATAATGATACACGCTTCCGGAGTCAATATAGCAGGACATGGTTATCTTTTCAGCGGAACATCGGGAAAAGGAAAGTCAACAATTGCAAGGGTCTTCGGCGAATCAGGGGCCACGATAATCCATGATGACAGGCTTATAATAAGGAATATTAACGGTGAATATCATATGCACAACACTCCTGTATACAGGGATGATAAGCCTGAGGAATCGGTCCTGCACAGGATCTTCCTCATTGAACATGGCAATGAGAACAGGATAGTTCCTGTTACGGGAGCCTCAGCCGTTTCTCTTGTAATAGCAAATTGTATTCAGCATAACTATAACCCTGAACTCATAGCCCGCTTCCTCGGAGCAGTTTCAATAATGTCAGCTGTAATACCCGTTGCAACACTTCATTTCAAGCCCGATCGCCGGGTAATTGATCATATCCTTGAAAATGAATAGTGATCCGGATAAGCATAAGATCATAAGGGATATCGGATTCTCTCTACTTGCTGAAGGCAAAATGATTAAGATAAGGGCCGATGGCTACAGTATGTACCCTTCAGTAAAACCGGGATCGGTTGTTCACATCCATCCCGTTACAGAAGATGCAACTCCCATGCCCGGCGAAATAGTCGCCTGGAAAAGAGAATCCGGATTTGTTGTCCACCGGCTTATAAGGATAATTAAAAATGACGGGAACATACTGTATGTAACAAGGGGTGACAGCTGTACAAACGAAGATGCACCCATCGGTGCTGATAAGGTAGTCGGCAAAGTGATAAGGATCGAAGATCTTAAAGGCCGGATAACATCGGGAGATGATCTTATCCGGAAACCTGCCTATCTTTTAAACAGATCGCTTGTCAGGTTTTTGATAAGATTCCGGAAATTGATTCGTATTCTTCATTAACTTCAGCAGATGTAACAAAAGGATCAGGACCCGATGAGAACCAGAATAAGATATTTCAGCGAATCAATCAGACTTGTCTGGAAAAGCGCTCCTTCGTGGACAATGGCAAATATAATCATCTCTGTCCTGAGGAGCTTCCTGCCGCTTGTACTTATCTGGCTTCTCAAGGAACTTATCGACCTGATTACAAAAACGGCTTCATCCGGTCAGGGAATCATATCAGACGATATCCTGTGGCTCATAATGGCAGTTGTGATTTTCTGGTTCCTCGACGAGGCAGCATCAGGTCTTGATACCTATGTAAGGAAAAAACAATCAATGAAGCTGGAGGATTATATGTACGGCCTCCTCCATTCCAAAGCAATAAAGCTTGACCTAATCAATTTTGAAAGATCGGAATATTTCGATGCTCTCTCCAGGGCTTCGCGGGAAGCCCCATGGCGCCCCAACAGCATCCTCAACAATGTAGTAGCCCTCAGCCGCGGACTTATTTCCCTCATTCTGATGGCAGGAGTCCTTGCATTCCTGAACTGGTGGATTGCGGTATTGCTCCTTGCAGTCAATATTCCGGGTATCTGGCTGAGACTTCATTTTACAGGCATCCTTTACAGCTACAGACTGCGTCAGACACCCGAAGCCAGGAAAACAGCCTATTTCAACTGGCTCCTTACAGGAGAGCGGCCCTCAAGGGAAATACGGCTATTCGGACTGGGAGATCATTTCATTTCGCTCTTCAGGAAATCATATCTTAAGACCCAGCAGGAAGAACTTGATATCCTGAAAAAAAGAACTCTTATTGAACTGATATCCGATATCGTAAAAGCTTCTGCTGTCCTTGTAACACTTCTTATAATTGCCGGGAAAACAGTCAAAGGTGACATAACTCTTGGCCACATGGCTATGTTCCTGCTGGCATTCAGACAGGGAATGATATATATAAAAGATTTTCTTGGTTCCCTGGCAGGCCTTTACGAAGATTCCCTGTTCGTAAGTGATGTTTTTGAGTTCCTTTCACTTGAAGAGAATGTAAAAGCTTTTCCTCCCGAAGCCGAACTTACAGATCTCAGGAATAAGCTTGAAGCTGAAAAGCTCTGCTTCACCTACCCCGGAAATAAAACAAGGACAATTAATAATGTCTCATTTGAAATAAATAAAGGTGAAGTAATCGCTCTTGTCGGTCCTAATGGTGCCGGGAAAAGCACGCTGGCAAGGCTCCTCTGCAGGCTGTATGATCCGGAGTCGGGATCGGTGAAATGCGACGGCACAGATATCAGGAACCTCGATCCGAAGAAATACCGCAAGCTACTGTCGGTTGTCTTCCAGGACTTCATGCTGTATAATATGAGCGCCGGGGAAAATATACGCATGGGTGATATAGATGCTGAAATGCCTGATGACAGGATCCTTGCTGCAGCAAAGATAACGGGGATAGATGAGCTTATAAGGGAGCTGCCTGACGGCTATTCAACCCCGATCGGAACCCTCTTCGAGAACAGCCGCGAACTGAGCTGGGGTGAGTGGCAGAAGATAGCGCTGGCACGTGCTATTTTCAGGGAAGCTCCCCTGCTGATACTTGATGAGCCATCAAGTGCCCTCGATGCCGAAACGGAATATGACATATTCAACCGTTTCCGTGAGATTGTAAAAGGCAGGACATCAATACTCATAAGCCACCGTTTTACTAATGTCAGTCTTGCCGACAGAATAATTGTCCTTGACAGGGGAACAATTGTTGAATCAGGCACCCACGAAGAACTAATGAAAAGGAAGGGCCTTTATCATACAATGTATTCAAAACAAAGCAGCAGGTTCGACAGATGAAAAAAGAGCTTGAGTTAAGAGACGAGGAGATCCTCCTGCCGGGGCTGTGCAGGAGTTCCTTCAATCCTGAGCTGAAGATAATGCTCAGGGCACTTGCAGAGGGTATTGCAGACTGGAACCATTTTATTCTGATGGCCTCGGAGCATGGAGTGGCTGCACTCGTCTATCATAATCTTGAGAAGCTTGATTTACTTCAATTGCTTCCTGAGGGAGGGAAGAATTTTCTGAAGAACTGTCTGCTTAAGAGCCTGAGCAGGAATACAAGAAATGCCAAAGTGCTGGCTGAGGCGCTTCATCTGATGAATTCTCAGGATATGAAGGTCGTTTTGCTCAAGGGCAGCGCTCTTGAAATTATGGTCTATGGCAATGAGGGCCTGAGACAGATGACAGATATTGATGTACTGCTTAGCCGGCAGGATTGTCTTGATGCAAGGACTCTGCTAATGAAGAACGGATTCCGCTCCTTCCCTGTAAAATCGGTCTTTCACAAACCAATTATGGGCTATATTGGCAAGCATCTGCCGACACTTGTGAAAAATGACATGAGGCTTGAGCTGCATCACGAGCTCTTTGGAAAAGATAATTCTTCCCTTACAAGGCTCCTGTCAGATGAAAGCCGGGAGATTGAGATAAACGGCGAGAGGGCTTTTCTGCCGCAGGAAAGGATCTTCTTTCTTTATCTTGTAAGGCACCTGTGCATGCACGAAATGAATAATGAGTCACAGCTGCGGCTCTATTGCGATCTTGTGATGCTGGCTGAGAAATCCGGGGATGAGATATTTACAACTGAACTTATTGACTATGCCAGACAGGCAGGATTGAGTGATATGCTTGCCGCGAAGCTTGAAATGCTGAGGGAACTGTGGGGGATTACATTCCCGGAATGGATAAATGAATTCATAGACAGGCATTATGATCCTGCATCACTGAATAAGTTCGTCTTCTTCCTTAAAAGTCCTAAAAATAATCCTTCAGAAAATAAAGCTAAATTTTACTACAAAAATTTCAGTGAGATCCCGGGTATCCACAGGAAAGCACTTTATATTTTAGGAGATCTCTTCCCTGCTCCGGCATTCATGAAAAGGAGGTATAAGCGCAGGAGCACCCTGGGGGTACTGCCTTATTATGTCCTGCGCTGGGGCAAGCTTTGGTATCTTATAAAACACTGATAATGGATCGGGATAACAATAGTTTAATTCACTCAATATCTGCATTTTAATACCCGGCTAAAAAAATTCGTTTTTTTACTAAATTTTTTTCGGATTTCTTGGAAATATCTTCCTTATTTTCTAACTTTATAGTATTGGTCTGCATTCATAAAGACGATATTAAGGATATGACACGGAAGGATAAGGAAAATATCAAGTTCCGTATATTAAAGCTCGCTGCATTAAGAAGTACCGGGCGACCTGTCGATCTGGCCTCAAGGTTGGAAATAAGCGTAAGAAGTGTGAAGAGGTTTGTAGGGGAGATAAGGAAAGAGGGTAATGAGATCAGGTACAGTCAGTTAGCCGGGTCCTATGTAACAGAGAAATAATACCAACGGGTTTATACGGCCGCTCGTGCTTTAGGTCTCGCGAAAATGATTCTATTGGTCGTTCTGACCTGAGACCCCTGTGCGTCCCCGGTAGGGTTGTACTCTGCCGGGGGCTTTCTTTGGGGCTGGGGCCATCTTTCGCTAAAGCTACGGATGGTAAGACAGGGGGCAGTGAGCGGTGAGCGGTGAGCGGTGAGCAGGGTGAATAAGGGTGATCCGGGATCGATTCCCCCTTTGAAGGGGGCAGGGGGATGTAAGTACTTATGAGTTCTGATTAAGGATGATCCAGGATCGAATTCCCCCTTTGAAGGTCGTAGCGAAGCGAAGATCCCGCCTCAGCGGGAGAGGTAGGGGGATGTATATTCAATGATGCAGGATGCAACCTTTATACACATCTTTCTTTCATCTTCTGCCGAAATGATGAGATCCCTCACTCGTCAATCCTTCGCAAGCTCAGGATTGACTCGA
>JAEAME010001068.1_pt1 | contig 21404 bp, 20 predicted proteins | sample 8958731 | NCBI WGS metagenome assembly JAEAME01 (sample SAMN16933194, study PRJNA681113) | bioreactor sludge metagenome | isolation source: anerobic bioreactor sludge (Control) | place: India:Bengaluru | collected 2018-10-24 | reverse complement strand
CGCCGTACCGATCACGGCCGGCGATCCTGCCTATCTGGCCTGGCTCCACTCTCTTGTCAATGAATAAAGGAGCAGAGGATCAAAGGGATAAAGGGAAAGGGATAAAGGCTGGTATGGCATACTTCTGGCCCTTTTCGAGTGCAATGGATTGCGGATGCAGTGCGGCAGGCGGTTCCTCAAGAGATCCTCGTCGTGGGCGACAAAATTTGGTGCTCAACACACCGGATTTGTTTTGAAGTTGTATTGCTTGCAGAATATCAAGCGGCGACAGATTGTCTCAATCTCATCCTTGCCCGCGCCCCATCCCTCCGCTCTTTTACCCCTCTATCCTATGAGTTCTCTAGCCCGCATTTCTCACGGGATTTCGTAGCGAGGCGGCGCAGACGCGCATGGATACAAGGCGCGCGACCGAGGGCCCCGCAGGCGTACTCAACAGTACGTCGAGGAGCCCGACGGAGCGCAACGAAGTAGACATGCCCGGATCCGCCGCCGCAGTAGAAGGCCCGTGAGAAATGCGGGCTAATCCTGTCTTCGGATTCACACATAAACTTTTTTCGAAAAAAGTGAAATAAAAAGCCGCCAGCCGAAACTATGCAGATCAGGAGATGCTGAAAGTGAAAGGGCCGGTGGCGGCACATTTGCGAAGGAATAGCGCACTATTGGAAATGGCCGGGAAAAAGGCCGGCGACGCCAGAATCCGCTGGCGCTCCAAAGAATTGGGAGCATGGAGTGCAGTGAATCCCTCCTGGCGGATACAGGGAGAAAGAATCTACTTCCGATTTAAAGGGCAGGGAAGCGGGCCGAGTCTATGGGTCTCCTCCGCGAAGTTGAAATCATGGGGCTTGCGGCTGTTCCTCAGCAGTTCGCGGAGTCCGCTGCCTGAAGCATTCGACATAATGTGGAGAGAGTCCATGGAGGATCGCCCCGCGGACGCACATCAGCTTTGGAAGACGGTTTGCTGCTGGCTTAGAGGCAGATTCCCGGCGCACCAGATCGTGCGGTCGAGCAAGAGGTCTGATCTCGCCCGCAGCCTTTCAGGAACCTTTCTGCGCGTCCTGTTTCGCAATAGAGGGAAGGATGGTCTTTTGATTGCCGCCGATACCGATATTGGAGAAGGGGCTCATACGGCTGTCAGCCAGGCTCTTCTCTGGTTGGCGGCGCTGTATCCCCGCAACCCTCCGGACGCGCTGCCGATGATTCATATCCTCGTTCCCGCCGGCGCATCCGATGCACTTGTTCACCGGTGCCGTTATCTGAATGGCAATCGCGCAAAGGTGACGGTGTGGGAGTATAAGAACGGAAACACCAATCTTCCGGAAATCCGCCGTGCGTCGATGCCGGATGTTCCGGAGGAAGAAAAGGATTTCCGATGGCCTGTATTGGGTCCTTTCCGCTGGAGTTCTTTGCTCGAAAGCGTGCTCAGCCTGGCGCCTGATGCCATTCGCCGCTATCCGCGATTCCAGGACTATGATTCGCTGAGGCTTTGCGGATTGGAATTTGCGCGCGTGACAGGCACAGAAAGGGATCGGATATGTTTTGGAGTCGGCTCCGAAAGGACGGATCTGACCGAAGGCAACTTCGACAGGTTATGCGCCTTGGTCCGGGAGATCCTGTATTTCCGGAGGGCAGATGGTCCGGACACGCGGCATCCTTATTACAGGCTGCAACCCGAGCGGTGGCTCGAATCGCTCATGCTCGACGATGTCTCCCGCCTCTTTCCGGAAATGGCTCCCGAGTCTGTCTACTCCCAGATCCCCGTCTATCTGGGAAGCGATCCGGGACGCGTCGACATCCTCGGAGCCGATCAGGCAGGAACCCTCGTCGTGATGGAACTGAAAGTTACCGAAAATCCGGATCTGCCGGTGCAGGCTTTGGACTACTGGGGACGCGTCATCCAGCACAACAATAACGGCGATTTCGAACGCCGCGGGTACTTTTCCGAAGTCCGCTTGAACCGGCAGCCTCCAAAAATCTACCTGGTCGCGCCGGTCTTTTCATTCCATGATTCCACCGAGCTATTGCTTCGATACCTTGAGCCCGGGCTGGAGGTATGGAAAATCTCCATCAACGAAGACTGGCGTTGCGGGATTAAAGTGTTGCGCCGAATTCTATGCCGGTGCGGCAAGCTGCAGTAGGGATCAGAAGCGAAGGTCTGTTATTTCTCCTGCTTCTCCTGTTTCTCTTGTTTCGGTTTTGTTTCCGTATCTTCACTCACCGCCTTAATCGATGATTTGAAATTGCGGATGCCCTCCCCCAATCCCTTGCCAAGTTGGGGGATCTTATTCACACCGAAAATCAAGATAACAATCACCAGAATAATAATTAGTTCTGTTGTCCCAAGACCAAACATACGTGACCTCCGCTGAAATCTTCTAGAAGGGTACTACAAAGGTGCAAAGGAGAAAAGAGGTAAAGGGGCAGAGGATCAAAGGATTGGAGGGATGATGAAGGGTGAACCGATTCGGACGTTCAAGGATTTTTAGGTGTGGCAGAAGGCCCTTGATTTGTCGCTGGAGGTTTATGGTGTCTAGTGTACATTTCCGAAACATGAACTGTATGGTTTGTCATCAGAGTTGCGAAAGACTTCACGCGCGATAGTCTGTAATATTGCGGAAGGGTATAAGCGTTGAACCACTCGGGATTATATTCACTTTCTCAGAATTTCGGCTGGATCGGCTGCAGAACTGCAAAATCAAATCATACTGGCAGATCGGTTGGGCTACCTTTCCGGCGATGCGGCTTAAAAGACAACTGCTATGCTGTCAGAAATTGTCAGGATGCTTGACGCCCTGATCCAAAAACTGCAGGTGCGTCTTAAACCTGACCCCTAATCCCTTTACCCCTCATATCCCCTCGATACTGAGCAGTAGGGGCTACAGGAGGATGCGATCGTTGCCGACGCGGCGGGTAAACCTGTCGCGGTCCAGATATTCCAGCAGCGGGATGGCGTGTTTACGGGTTATGTCGAAGGTCTCCTTGAATTCGGCGACGCCGAATTTTGATCCGGGCGTAAACTTCGCCCGGATCTGCTGTTTAATTAATTCCAGGATTGAACTGTGGTAGACGAGATCGTCGGATAGCTTGACCAGTATTTTCTCTTTGATCATCCAGAAGAAGATGCGGCGCAGTTCTTCCGGATCTGCATCAACCGAATTCTGCAAGTCGGAGTAAGAAGGAGCCTGGTAGCCCGCCTTTTTGAAAAAAGCTTCGATTCGTTCCCGCAGTTGCTGTCCCGCGGCGGAGAGCTGCACTTCGCGGCCGTGCAGCGAAACGGCGTCCTCCAAAAAAGCGAGCTTGCGTTTTTCGGCCAGGCCGTCGAGGCAGTAGCGGAATACCTCCAGCGGCAGGTCGTCGTAGAGGCGCTTGCGCAGTTCTTCTTTTGACATTCCCTTCTGCAGCGGATTTTCGTTGTGAAAATCACTTACCTGATCCAGCGTTTCCTTTCTCAGGGCTTCCACTATTCGAGGCAAAACGAGAATCGGGGAAGGTGCCGTAATCATCACCAGCTTCCCCGACTGGGATAGATCCGAGCAGATTTTGGCCAATTCCGGCACAGGCAAGCCGAGAAGAGCGTTCAGCTCATTCAGATCCATTGCTCGTTTGGCATACGTTTCCAGCAGTATGGGAATTTTCCCGGCGAGGTCATTGCGGTCCAATCCCTGCAATGCATCGAGCGTCGGCTTGTCTGTGCTTTTATGTTTGTGCGGACTTGGATGAAGGACGGTGCCGCCGCCGATGGTGATCGTCGGGGAGAATTGGCGAATAATAAATCTGTCTCCGTGAAGACAGAATACGGGGGCGTCCAGTCGTAGCTGGGCGTATGCCGATTCTCCGGGATTCAGCGTATCCCGGCCGATCAGCGCCACTCGCGCAAGCACTTCCAGCGTTCCCTGATGGAACCGCACCTTGACCAGATTTTTGAGAGGCTTGGCGCCGGGCAGAAGAAGCAAATGAACGTCCAATATCTGGGTGGGGTGGAATGTGTGCGGAACTGTGACGACCATTCCCCGCTCGACCTGAGACAGATCGACACCCTGAAGGTTTACGGCTGTGCGTTGCCCGGCCACGGCACTGCCGGTCATGTTGCCATGTACCTGGATGCCGCGCACTTTGGATCTAAGCCCGCCGGGTATGAGTTCTATTTCCTGGTCTTTTTTGATCTCGCCCGAAGTCAGGGTCCCTGTGACGACAGTTCCAAAGCCGCGAATGCTGAACGCGCGGTCGATGGGAAGGCGAAGCATGCGGTTTGCGGGGCGCGGGCCGATTGCCAGCGCGAGATCGTGGATTGTTCTTTTCAGCCGCTCCAAACCCTCTCCGGTTTTGGAGCTTACGGGAAGGACTTCCGCTCCCTCGAGGAATGAGCCGAGGGTCGTTTCCATCACCTCGTCGCGCACGAGTTCGATCATTTCCGGGTCCACCAGGTCAATTTTGTTGATGACCACGATCCCTGAACGAACGCCGAGCAGGCGGCATATGTCAAAGTGCTCGCGGGTTTGAGGCATGATGGATTCGTCGGCGGCGATAACGAGCAGAACGAAATCGATTCCCCCTGCTCCGGCAAGCATGTTTTTGACGAATTTTTCGTGGCCCGGGACATCCACAAATCCTACTTGCACGTCTCCCAGGTCGAGATGCGCGAATCCCAGGTCGATGGTGATCCCCCGCAGTTGCTCTTCCCTCAAGCGGTCAGGATCGACGCCCGTCAGCGCGCGAACCAGAGCGCTCTTGCCATGGTCGATGTGCCCCGCAGTCCCCACAATCACATGTCTCATACATCACCGCTGCTTGCACGGATAGGCAAAAAACTATCTTAATGTACAGTTCCTGCATTAGCCAGATATTAGATTTCCAATTCCGGATTTCGGACAATGAACATAGGGGCTTTCAATCTGGAATCTGCAATCCGGGATCCACTTTTTCAGGAATTTCTCCCGAAATATGGGTATGATTATCGACTGACTATTGAGGGAGTGGAATGCTCGACAATCTTTCGAACAAGCTTCAGAAGATACTTAGAAACCTGACGGGGCAGGGAAGGGTTTCAAGCCGGCATATTGAAGAGACGGCGCGCGAAATACGCAATGCGTTGTTGGACGCAGACGTTCATTTCAAAATCGCCAAGCAATTTGTGGAGCGTATCAAACAGCGGGCGCTTGGACAGGAAGTCCTGGAATCGTTGACTCCTGGGCAGCAGGTCATCAGGGTAGTTCGTGATGAACTGGTGGAGTTGCTTGGTGGACCGCAGACGGTGCTCCAGTTTTCAAAGCAGCCGCCGAGTGTTTTTCTGATGGTCGGATTGCAGGGATCCGGAAAAACGACGAGCACGGCGAAGCTGGCGCATTGGCTGGCAAAAAATAATCACACGCCGCTGTTGTTTTCGGTAGACGTATACAGGCCCGCGGCCGTCGAGCAGCTGAGGATTTTATGCGAGGGGAGCAACCTCGGATATTTTGACGCACCGGAGGACCAGGATCCCGTCTCCAGAACGGAGAAAGGGCTGAGACACGCGAGAAACAGCGGTTACGACGTTGTATTGATTGATACTGCCGGCCGCTTGCACGTCGACGATGAAATGATGGCGGAACTCGAGCATATCCGGAAAGCTGCGCCTCCGGTGGAGATTCTGCTGGTTGCGGATGCTATGACCGGCCAGGACGCGGTGCGAAGCGCCAAGGAGTTTCATGACCGCCTGGGGCTAACCGGCGTCATCCTGACGAAGATGGACGGGGACGCGCGAGGAGGCGCGGCGCTTTCGATCAAGAGTGTCACCGGACAGGGCATTAAGTTTGTGGGAACGGGCGAAAAGGTCGATGCGCTTGAACCGTTTTTTCCCGATCGCCTGGCCGGAAGAATCCTTGGCATGGGAGACGTTTTGTCTCTCATAGAAAAAGCCGAAGAAGCGGTCGACAAGGAACAGGCCGCCGAGCTGGCAGACAAAATCCGGAAAGACGAGTTCACGCTCGACGATTTCCGCGATCAGCTGAAGCAAATCAGGCAAATGGGTCCTTTGGATCAGATTATGGGCATGCTGCCTAATATGGGGCCGATGCGCGGCCTGAATAAGCTAAAGGTCGACGAAAAGGAGCTGATTCATATTGAGGCTATCATCAACTCAATGACGCCCGAGGAACGGCGCAATCACCAGATTTTAAACGGAAGTCGCCGAAAGCGCATCGCGCGCGGCAGCGCACGTCCCGTTTCGGAGATCAACCAGTTGCTTAAACAGTATGTGGAAACACGCAAGATGATGAAAAGCCTGAGCCGCGGCATCATGCCCCGCATGTTGAAGGGTATGCGCTTCCCCCAGATGTAACAGTTGGCTGGCTGCTGCCGAGACCTATTTCGATATCCGGTTTTAAGTCCTTTCCCAATATACCTCTGTCCCTTTACCCCTTTATTCTCCCCTTTAATCCTTTGATCCTTTAATCCTTTAATCCTATAATAACCTATTCCGGACAAGCCTGTGCTGCCGAGGTTGAATCCCATCCGGTTATATGCCAGAATTGTAATGGGTTAAAGGTCTTAATCTTTAAGGAGGCATTTTGCTTAGAATACGTTTGACACGCATGGGGGCAAAGAAAAAGCCCTTCTATCGAGTAGTGGTGATGGAACAAAAACAGACTCGAGACGGGAGTTTTGTGGAGGTTGTCGGGCATTATAGTCCGACGGCGAAACCTCCTCTGGTTGAGCTGAACATGGACAGAGTTCGTCATTGGCTGGCGTGTGGTGCGCAACCTTCTGAAACGGTGAATTCCCTGTTGAAAAAGGCTGCTTCCCCGGCACCTCCTGCTGCCGGCTAAGACCCGCTCATTTCCAGCTTATGCTGATGTCCTGCCAGGCTCCCGAATAGTGCGGCTTTACGTGGTCTCGGAGGAGAGGCGGATATGAAAGATCTGGTAGAAATGATTGCGAAAGCGCTTGTAGACAACCCCGAGCAGGTCTCAGTAACCGAAGTCGAAGGAGAGCAGACTACCGTTCTGGAGCTCCGGGTTGCGCCGAGCGACCTCGGTAAGGTCATTGGGAAACAGGGCCGGACAGCCCGATGTATCCGGACGCTTCTTGGCGCCGCCGGAATGAAACTAAAAAAACGGTTTGTCCTGGAAATCCTGGAATAGTGGCGGCAGACGTACGGCCTTCTTTCATAGCAATAGCCCGCATCGCCAGGACTCGCGGGAATCGCGGCGAAGTCCTGGCCGACTTGTATACAGATTTTCCTGACCGGTTCAATGAGCTTAGAGAGGTCTGGCTGGTGTCCGGCGAGGGCACCGATAGGCGGCGCGTTGCCCTCGAAAAATCCTGGGAGTACAAAGGCCGTATCGTGTTGAAATTTGAGGGCGTGAACAGCATCAGCGATGCGGAACCGTTTGCGGGATATTGGGTGGAAATCCCTGCGGATCAGGCCATGCCTCTTCCAGAAGGCAGCTACTTCGATCACGACCTCGTCGGATGTGCGGTCCAGGATTTGGATGGCAATCCGATAGGAAGAGTCAGTGAAGTGCTTCATTTTGCAGGCAGCAGCCAGCTGGTGGTCTATAGCATGGGCCGGGAAATCCTGATCCCTGCGGTGGGGAGCATATGTGTGCGGATCTCCATTGGCGAAAAACGGATCACAATTGATCCTCCGGAAGGATTATTGGACCTGGACAAATGAGGTTTGATATCATAACAATTTTTCCCGAGCTCTTTACGGGCGTGCTGGATTGTGGAATACTGCGCCGCGCCCAACAATCGGGACTGGTAGATATCCGGGTCGTCAACCTGCGGGATTTCGCCAGAGACAAGCACCGGTCGGTTGACGACCGTCCCTATGGCGGTGGTGAAGGGATGGTATTTATGCCGGGTCCATTGTTTGAGGCAATCGAGTTTTGCCAAGGCGGGGAAAAGGACTGGAAAGGCCAGGTGGTTCTTTTGACGCCTCAGGGGAAGCCCTGGTCGCAAAATTTTGCTGCTGAGTTCGCTACAATTCCGCATCTTCTGCTGATTTGTGGCCGATACGAAGGAGTGGACCAGAGGGTAATCGATTGTCTCGTGGACAGGGAAATCTCTATCGGGGATTTTATCCTGACAGGAGGTGAAATCCCGGCAATGGTGGTCCTCGATTCGATTGTCCGCCTAATTCCCGGCGCCTTGGGCTGCCGGGATTCGGCGCTCAACGAAAGCTTTTCGACGGGTTTGCTGGATTATCCGCAGTATACGCGGCCCGCCGAATATCGGGGGATCCCTGTTCCGGAGGTTCTTCTCTCGGGAGATCATGCGAGAATTGAAAAATGGCGTCAGGCACAGGCCCTGGAAAAGACCAAAACGGCCCGGCCGGAGCTGATAGATAAGAAATTGGCCCAAAATTAAGGAGTTTTTGTCATGGATTTGCTTCGGGCAGTCGATAACTCTCAAATTCGTACCGATTTTCCCCGTTTTCGTCCCGGGGACACGGTACGGGTGCATGTAAAGATCAAAGAAGGGGATAAATACCGGATTCAAGTTTTTGAAGGTGTCGTGATTGCGCACAAGAATAGCGGTATTTCCTCGACATTCACGGTTCGCAAGGTCTCGTTCGGCTATGGCATCGAGCGCATTTTCCCAATCCACTCGCCCATCATCGAAAAGCTGGAAGTTGTGAAGAGCGGGAAGGTGCGGAGAGCGCGTTTGTATTATCTCCGGGGACGCCGAGGCAAAGCGGCACGGCTGAAAGAAACAGGACGGATCGAGCGCGCGCCTGGGATTGCTGCCAACGCGCAGTGAAGGAAGCGCCGGCAGCCCAGCGCGGATCCTGCCCCATTATTGGCGGACTTCGGAGCAGCACATCGGGATGTACTCGCAGGAGGAAAGGGTGGCCGCTGATAGCAAGGCAAAATTTCTTCAAGACGCCGAAAAATACGTGCTTCATGGAAAGGTGCAGCAGGCAATCGGCGAGTACCTTAAGATCATCAAGTTCGATCCGGACGACGTCCTTACACTGAACACCATTGGGGATCTGTACCTCCGACAGAGAAACATACCGGAAGCCAATAAATATTTCTCCCGCGTCGCAGAGAATTACGTCCGCAATAATTTCTTCCTGAAGGCCATCGCCGTCTACAAGAAGATACTGAGTGCAGACCCCGACAATCTCGAAATAAACACGACAATGGCTTCGCTCTATGCCAGGCAAGGCCTAAGCATCGACGCGCGAAACCAGTACCTGAAAGTAGCCGGTTTGCTCGAGATAGAAGGCAGGTCGAGCGAAATTGCCGGCGTCTACGAGAAGGTCGTCGAACTGGATCCGGGAAATGCAGCGATCCAGCGGAAACTGGCCGAGCTGTACAAAGCTGCGGGGGACAATAAGCAGGCGCAAATCTATTGGGCCGGTGCAGCACATGCCCTGGTAAAGGCAGGCGACCTTTCAGGCGCGATGCATTCCATCCGACAGGCTCTCGAGATTGATCCCGTGGATGCGAGTGCCATAGGAAGCTTGCTCGAATGCTGCAGGAAATCGGGAGACTTCAATCCCGTACTGGATCAGCTGAAAAAGTCCATCCAGATGGCACCCCAGGACCTTGATCTGCGCGAGATGCAGGGACAGGCCTATATGGCGGCCAATGAGCCCGAAATGGCGGCCAAGGCTTTCCAAACGGCTTTTTCGATGGATGAATCGCGCTATGAAGGATTCTTTGCCGTCGCACAAGCCCTGATCGACAGAGACGATTGCGATCGGGCGGCAGACTGCCTCGATGCGATCATACCGATCCTGATAACGCGCCGCGAAACGGAGCGCGCAGCCGAACTGTTCGATCAAATTCTGCAGCGCCATCCCGAACATATCGCTTCGAAGATCAAAATGGCTTCGATCTATTCGGCGACCGGAGATAATCCCCGCCATTTGGAAATGCTGGACGCGATTGCTAACCATTACCTTGAGGCAAATTATGCGGTGGAAGCGCTCGAGTACCTGGAAAAAATCATCCATGCGAACCCATTGAGCGAAAAACACCGGGACCTGCACCGGCAGGCCTTCTCTAAAGCATATCCGGACACTCCCTATGCCCCGCCCGTGGTGGTTCAGGAAGCGCCGGCCGTGCCCAATCCGATCCCTGTTCCCCAAAAACTGGAGACCGATCCCGGTGAGACAGCACCGGAAATATTGGAAGCGGACTTGCTGTTGAATTACGGATTAAAAGATAAAGCGCTCAAGCTTCTTCAAGGCCTGGAAATCCGCGATCCGGCAAACAGGGAAATGCGAATCCGCCTGATACACATATACAGAGCGGAAAATATGTGTGCCGAGGCTGCTAAACAATGCCTGCTTCTGGCCGCCCTGTGCCGCTGGTCCGGAAATGAAGATGTTGCCCAGGAGTATATTGCCGAAGCCAAACAAATGGCTCCGGACCTGGAGGAGTACGGACAGGATCTTTTTGAATATGCCCGCATAAACGGGATTTCCCTGGAAGCGGCGCAGGGTGCCTCGGCGGAAGGAGCGCTGCTAAAATCGAGCGACGAAGTCGACCTCTCCGCCGACATAATGGATATTTTTTTTGCGGGAGACCGGGATTCCGATATTGGGGCGGATTCCGAGCTTCAGCCCATTCCGGAGTCACCGGAGGATGCGACCATCGAAGCGTATCCTGAAGAGATCCAGCGGACGCCCGCCAAGTCCTCCCAGGAACAACTCCAGGAAGTGGACTTTTACATGCGCCTCGGGTTCCAGGATGAAGCGCTGGCAAAGCTGAATGAAATTGCCAGGCGGGATCCCGGCAATCCCGAACTGGCTTCGCGCTATCAGAAACTCGGAAACGTAGCCGCCGACTCTTTGGCCGGAACACCCGGGCACACGGAAGCGCCGGACGACGGTAATTTCAATTCATCCGCCGAATTCAGTCCGCCTGAAGAAAAAGAGTTGAATGAGGGTTTGGAAACCGATGGTGCCGCGGCGGGTTTTGCCATCCTCGATGCAATGCAGACGCAACCGGAACTGGAGACTCTACCAGCCGCTGCATTCCCGTCTGCGGAATCCTTCGGAGCATGGAGGTCCGAAGATACCCAGATTCCCCCCTCCATGCAGATGGAGCCCGATGCATCCGCTTTCCAGGCTAACGATATGTTCGCGGATCTCATGGATGATGTCGGCGGCGCCGCGGGGGAAGATGTTTCCATCGATTCTTTCGAGAACCACTTCAGTCTCGGAACTGCATACCGCGAAATGGAACTGGTCGACGAAGCAATCAAGGAATTCGAGAGCGCTCTGAAAGCCGCCAAGGCACAGAAGGATGCAAAGAGGACGATACAGTGCTGCGGCATGCTGAGCACCTGTTATCTCAAAAGGGGAATGCCCAGTTCCGCGCTGCGCTGGTGTCAGATGGGATTGGGCCTCGCAGATAATTCTTCACACGAAGCCATGGCTCTCCGCTATGATATGGGGCTAGCCCACTCGATGTCCGGGAGCAGCGAGCGGGCACTCGAATGCTTTGACCGGATATTCAGTGCGGATCCGGGTTACAGGGATGTCGCGCAGAAAATTGATGAACTAAAAAGCGGTTCCAACAGGCATGCTCCATAGAACGAAACCTCAGCCTGTCCTTCCATTTTCCAGGATGGAGGTCAGCTGAACATGCGAATTACCTCCTGGCTGTTGAAGACTCTCTACATCATATATTCACTGCAAGTCGGCATATTTCTGCTGTGCATTCCCTGGTTTCATTTCTGGGAAAACAATCACCTGCTGTATTCCTATCCTCAGCTTCGTCCCCTGATCTCCAATGCGTATTTCAAAGGAGCCGTGCTAGGGTTGGGGATTGCCAACATATTGATAGGAATTCACGAAATCGTGCATTTCAAACAGGCCGGGAAGAGCTATTTTCAATAGAATACAGCGACTGGAATATGGCCGCGGATTGCACTGGCTTAGCCGCGTTTCGCGGAACAAAAAACCGGCACCGATATTCACGCCGACCGGCCAGGGGCACGCCGGTGAAGCGTGACCGATTGCTTTAGAACTGTACGTCTGCCTGCGGATTCTGCGCATCCAGATAGCAGACTGCAACCTCGCCGCCGCAGAAACGGAGCAGCAGCTGTTTCAGTTCCTCTGCCGCCCGCTCAATTTCCTGCCTGCCGATTGCCGGTTGCATGCCGTCGACGTTTATCGCGAGGTTCCTCGTTTCCGGAAGGATTTTTGAAAAGTCGGCATTGCGCCAGTTCCAGCGGCGACACAGCACCCGTTTTGTACGGCGGTTGACGTAGATGACCTCGCCCCGGTCAGGGCGCTCGATTTCCTCGGGCTTGAATATCGGCGCGAACGTTTCGTCGGACGCTGCGCATCCAAGAGTCACATCCTCCTCGACGCTGTCCATGTCGTCACCGCCGCAGGGAATCACATATTTCAAGCTGATGCTATTGAAGGCGTCGACGGCCGGCGAAATCGATCGGACGGTCTTTGAGGCCTTTACCTGTTTGGCCAGGAACACGATCGAGGGGGTGAATTTATTGGGATTGGAGCCGAACCGGCGATACGCATCCTTCCAGGCGACGAGCCGGGGATGCGTCGCAAGGTCCATTCCCGGTTCAAGACGCATCTTTTCCTCCTGCTCCCTGAGAAGTGCCTCGAGCTCGGGGCAAGGACGGGTGTTGTCAATGCCGGCAGCTGTCACGACCCCGCGGCAGAAATTCGGGAACATCTGAAATATTTCCTGCTCGATGCAAAACCGCATAAATCCCTCCTCTGCAATGTCACCGGCAATATCAAGTTCCGGCAGCAAACTGCCGCTTTGAAGTTCAGAATTTCCGGTTCCCGGCTATTCAAAACTGAAAATGGGGAACTCTAAACTGGGAACTCATAGGGCGGCAGCATACTGCCACACCCCGAAAAGTTATTTATCCGGCGCTACAGCGGGTTTTACCATTCTGTCGTAAAGCCACATCAGCAGAGTCGTCAGAATTCCTATGCCGGCAATTATATACCATAGCTGGTTCGGCCGATGAAGCACTTCACCGAAATAGTCTACCAGGCGACCGCCGATTTTTCCGGCGATTACGAAGCCGATCGCGATCGGAAGGAAAGAGAATCCCATGAACGTGCCCTGCTGGCCGGCCGGTGCAAGACGGGAAACATATTCGTAGTAGCGCGGCGACTGAACCATCTCGCCTACCGCCAGAACCACGAGCGCGAGCACGGCATAGACCGGCAGGCCCTGAACCGGAAGTTCCAGGGATCCGATATGCAGCGACGCATTGATTTGAATCCCCAGGTCGCATACTGCGAGAATCAGCCAGGAGAGACTTGCTATGAGAATCCCCGCGATCATGGCGGCAAACGGCCGCGTTTTCCTCGTAAGGTAGCTGATCATGATCTGAAAAAGAATGACGGTGAGCGGATCCACCGTCGTCAGCAGATCCACATCCGCGTTCCGATTTATATAGCCGCGTATGAAAAGCGGCAGAGCGATAAATTCCTGCCAGAACATGATCCAGAATCCCGAAAAAATCAGGAGGAAAACCATGAAACGCCAGTTGCTCAGCACGACGAACATGTTCTTAAAGGCCTGAGCGAAGCTTGCTACCTGCTTTTCAACGATACGGTCGGGCTCTCTGTAAAATAGAAGTGTTCCGAAAAACATCAGTGCAACGCATGCTGCCGATACCCGGAAGACATTCTCGATACCGATCGTCCGGCGGACCGCGAACGCAACGACCGGTCCCAGCGTTCCCCCGATATTTACGAGCGTGTAATAGATGGAATATCCCAGTGAGCGAACGTTTTCCGAGGAAGCGCGCGCTGTCGTCCCGACCACGCACGGTTTGACGATTGCAGGTCCGAGCGCAGGCACGCACAAAATCAATTGCACGGCCACGGCCAGAGGCAACGCATCTCTTAGCGGAGCCATCCATGAGGAGGAGAGGGATCCCAGAAGGAAATATCCCAGGGCGAGCACGAGGTAGGCTCCGGCGAGCGACCGGCGGAATCCGAGGCGGTCGGCGAGCGTCCCGCCGATAATAGGCAGAAACCAGACGATGCCTCCGAAGAATCCGATTAATTCTCCCGTTTGCTGCGGGGAAAATTTCAGCGTTTCATGCAGGTAGATGGCAAGGACGGCGTTCACGCCATAATACGATAGGCGCTCGAACAGTTCTGTAATGTTTGCCACCCAGAACGCGGGCTGAAAGCCTTCGCGAATTTCCCGCAATTTGCCGGATATGCCCACAACTCTCTCCTTCAGCCGTGACTTTAAAATAAAACAGGCCGCCGATTGCACGGATTTATAAACATATTTTTACCGTATGATCCGTGGAACAACAGCGCAATTCCCAGCTTTTTGGCAAGGAATATTTTGCGGCCGGGCCAAAGCCCAGTCTCACATGAACTCCCAATCACGTGGATACGGGCTTCAGCCTGCATGGACATCACAGAATCATAGTCCGGGCTGAATCCCGGACCGACATAGTAATATAAAGTGATGTATGGGTGCGACCCTGGCCGCACTGGGAAATTCACAACTTTTTTTCAGCAGATGCGCGGAAGCTGCTCTCCGCTGAGCATGTCCACGACACGCGTGGCGCCGATTTTGCTGCGCATGGTTACGAGACCTGCTTCGCCTTCTTTCGCCGCTCCTATGATGCAAGCGTTTGAACCCAGATCATTGGCCCGCATCTTCTTGAGTGCCCGCTGCACATCGCGCTCCGGAATGAAGCCTATGAATCTTCCCTCGTTGGCGACGTACAACGGATCAAATCCGAGTATTTCGCAAGCGCCATTGACGTCTTCACGAATGGGGATGGCGTTTTCCTCGATTTCAAAATGCAGCTGCGCGGCCTCGGCGATCTCAATCAGCGCGCTTGCGAGCCCGCCGCGCGTGAGATCACGAAGGCAGTGCACTTCGATCCCCTCATGAATCAGATCCGAGACGATGCCCGAAAGCGCCGCACAATCGCTTTCGATGGTGCTTTCGAACTCCAGCCCTTCACGTACTGCCATGATGGCGATGCCATGACGTCCGATATCCCCGCTCAACAAAATGGCGTCTCCGGCTTTCACGTTTGCCGGGGAAATTGCAGTCTCTGACTCGATAACGCCGATCCCGGCGGTGTTGATAAAAATCCCATCGCCCTTGCCGCGGTCGACCACCTTGGTGTCCCCCGTGACAATCTGGACTCCGGCTTGCACAGCGGCGAGTTTCATCGACCGCACGATGCGCCACAAAGTGTCCATGGGAAGGCCTTCTTCCAGAATGAAGCCCGCGCTCAAGAACAGGGGACGCGCGCCGCACATGGCCAGGTCGTTAACAGTTCCGTTGATGGCGAGCGTTCCTATGTCGCCGCCGGGGAAAAAGAGCGGCCGGATCACATAGGAATCGGTGGTGAAGGCAAGTTTATGCGGCGGCACGGAAAGCAGAGCGCCGTCATGTCTCGCTCCAAGCATAGAATTGCCGAAGGCCGGTATGAACATTTTTTCAATCAGCTGATGCGTCAGCTTGCCGCCTCCGCCGTGCGCCAGAAGCACGTTCGGATATTGCTCGATGGGGATGGGACATACAAACGCGATGTTGTTTTTGAATTCGGATACCATGGGTTCAATCCGTATCAGGACCTCTTACGATAGTGATAATACGCCGCGCACGCGCCTTCGGAGGAAACCATCGTAGCCCCCAAGGGATGCTCCGGTGTGCAACGACCTGCGAATGCGGGGCATTCGGGAGGCTTCCGGATTCCCTGCAGGATCAATCCGCTAATGCATTCCGCAGGTTCGTCGGCCGTGCGATGCGCTATTCCGAAACGGATTTCGGCGTCAAATTGCGCATACTCCTCCTTTAAGCCCAGGCCGCTTTGCGGGATCTCCCCGACGCCACGCCATTTGCGCGGCACCACGCGGAATATTTCGGCGATTAGCTTTTGGGCGGGCAGGTTGCCTGCTTTGGAGACGGTGCGGGTGTATTGATTCTCCACATCGGCGCGTTTTTCCTCGAGCTGGCGGATACACATATAGATTCCCTGCAGAATATCCAGCGGTTCGAATCCGGTTACGACGATCGGCACGTGATATCTGGCCGCAATCGGTTCATACTCCCAGTAGCCCATGACCGTGCAGACGTGGCCCGCTGCCAGGAATCCCTGCACGCGGCTCTCGGGATATGACAGAACGGCCTCCATGGCCGGAGGGACCAGGACGTGCGAAACCAGCAGCGCAAAATTGCGGATGTTTTTGCGGGCAGCCTGATATACCGCCATCGCGTTCGCAGGCGCCGTTGTTTCGAAACCGACTGCGAAAAAAACCACATCGCGCTCCGGATTGTCTTCGGCAATTTTTAGTGCGTCGATCGGAGAATAGACGATGCGCACGTCGCCGCCTGCGGCTTTCACCGAAAGCAGATCCTTTGAAGCTCCCGGAACGCGCAGCATGTCGCCGAAGGAGCAGAAAATGACGTTCGGCGTGGAAGCAATTTCGATCGCTTTCTCGATCAATTCCAGGGGGGTGACACAGACAGGGCAACCGGGACCGTGTACAAGCGTGATGTCCCGAGGAAGAAGCTGATCTATCCCGAACTTAACGATTGAATGGGTTTGCCCTCCGCATACCTCCATTATGGTCCATGGTTTTGTTGTGATCCGTCGAAGGCCCTCGGAATATTGACGGGCTGCTTGTGCGTCGCGATATTCGTCGATGAATTTCATTGGGTGCTGTTCTCTTCCAGTTCCGCGAGATCCTCGATCTGGCGCAGGTATTCAAAGACCTCCTGTGCTTCAGCTTCATCCACGATGCTGATGGCAAAACCGACGTGAACAAGGACGTAATCGCCGATCTTGGCTTCGGGCACGTAGGCGAGATTAATCTGTTTGATGATCCCGCCGAAGCTGACCTTCCCGGTGCGGAAAACCGGATCGGTTCCATCAATACTCATAATCTTTCCCGGCACAGCCAAACACATATCAACTCCCCCAATCCTTAGATCTCGAGCCCCGGCCTGCACAATTGCAGGATCTCCAAGATAAGCAAACTCGGTATCGCCATCAGCCGTCAATCGTCGACCTCGGATTCCGATCCCGAAGCCCTTTGATCCTCTGATTCCTTAATCCTTTGATCCCTTAATCCCCCTCTCCATGCGTGCGGCAGCCACGATTTGGCCCAAAGCGATGCCGCCATCGTTCGGCGGGATGCGCTGATGCCAGTATGGCCGGAATCCTGCCGCTTCCAGTTTGTGCACGGCGCGTTCCAGAAGATATTTATTCTGGAAGCAGCCTCCCGTCAGAACCACGCGCTGTTCTGAAACGCGACGGGCGATTTCCAGAATAGCCTCCACGAGTGTATTGTGGAATTTTATCGAGATCCTTGCCAGAGGAATTTCACTATTGACATCCTGAAGGAGAGCGAGAATCAACGGTTCCCAGTCCACAATTTCCGGCATCCGGCGGCCATCGGGGGCTCGTTGGGCGGGTTCCCTAATAACAAGGGGATAAAATTCATCGGTTTTTTCGGATCCGATGGCGAATTCGAGCTCCATGGCCGCCTGTCCTTCAAAATGCATCGCCTGTCTCAGACCGGATAGGGAAGCGACGGCATCGAAGAGGCGGCCGACGCTTGATGTCCGGGGGGATTGAATCCCCTTTTGAAGCATTTGAGCAAGCAGGGAACGTTCCTGTTTACTGAAGGAGAGGATCGGTGCCGAGTCTTTTTCAAACGCGCTGTTGCCGATTATTTCGTACAGGACGCCGAGCGCGGCTCGCCGCGGCTCTTTTACCGCAGCGGCGCTTCCCGGCAGTCTGAATTTGCGGAAAGAAGCAACTCGGCTGAAGCCTGCTTCGTCAGTCAACAGAAACTCTCCACCCCACACGGTCCCATCCGTTCCATAGCCGGTCCCATCCCAGCTGACGCCGAGGACCTGCCCTTCGAGTTCGTTCTCCCCCATGCACGCGGCGACGTGCGCGTAGTGATGCTGTATGGATAGCACAGGGATGCCGCTTTCGCGCGCGAATTTTGTGGAGATGTAATCGGGATGCAAATCCGCCACGACGCGCACCGGATCGATATGGTACAGGTCGCGAAAGCTCCGAATCACCCCGTGAAAAGCGTCAGTAGCTTCCTTATTTTCCAGGTCGCCAATATGCTGGCTGACGAAGACATTTTCGCCCACGGTCACGGCCACGGTGTTTTTCAGATGTGCTCCTACGGCCAGGCTTTTGGGAAACCGCTGCCTGCAATGGACCGGGAGCGGAGCATATCCGCGCGCCCGCCGCAGGACCAGTTCTCGACCCATAACCACCCTGACGATGGAATCATCTGTGTGCCGCACGATGGGACGGTTGTGAACCAGGAAGAAATCAGCGATCCCGGCCAGGCGTGTCAGGGCTTCCCGCTCGTCCGTGCATATGGGTTCGTCCGACAGGTTGCCGCTTGTGGCGATGACGGGAAACCGCATTTCCCGCATCAGCAGATGATGAAGCGGCGTATAGGGAAGCATGACCCCCAGGTATGGGTTGTTGGGAGCCGGATTCCCGGCGATTGCCAACGGGGCATATTTATCCAATTTCTGCAAAAGCACTATAGGAGACTCCGGGGAGGCAAGAAGGCGGGCTTCAAGCGCAGAAACGGAGCATAGCTGCCGGATTTGTTCGAGAGAGGAGCACATGAGGGCAAAAGGTTTTTCTTCGCGGTGTTTTCTCAGGCGGAGCGTCGCGACGGATTGAGCACTCTGGGCATCGGCGATGAGATGGAATCCGCCAAGGCCCTTTACGGCGACGATCCTGCCGCGCCGGACGGCTTCCGCAGTTGCCAGAAGTGCATCATCCTGCCTTGAAAGCACTCTGCCGGCAGGATCCCATAATTCCAGGGATGGGCCGCATTCGGGACAGGCGTTTGGTTGCGCGTGAAAGCGCCGGTTCTGTGGGTCCTCGTATTCGGCGCTGCATCTGCCGCACATCTTAAAAGACCTCATAGACGTGTTCGGGCGGTCGTATGGAACGGACTCGATGATTGTAAATCTAGGCCCGCAGAGCGTGCAGTTTGTAAAAGGATACCTATAGCGGCGGTTCCCAGGATCGAATACCTCAGCAAGGCATTCCGGGCAGGTTGAGATGTCGGGAAGGATCAGGGCGCTGGCCACCCCGGTCAGGTCACTCCTGCGGATCTCAAAACAATCGAAAAAAACCGGGTCCAGAAAGGAAAACTCCAGGCTTTGAATAAAGGAAGGCGCGGGCTTTTCCTCCTGCAACCGAAAAAGAAAGGATTCCAGTTCCTGCTTTTCGCCCTCAACCTCGATAATTACGCCCTGAGGCGAGTTCAGTACCCAGCCGGGCAGATTCATCGCGGATGCCAGCTTGAAAATAAAGGGTCTGAAACCGACCCCCTGCACGGCACCCTGGATGATAATGCGCATTCTCTGGATCACTGTCCTGGTACATCCTTCCGCCTTAGCCAGTTGCACCATTCCGGGATCCCGGCTCCGGAAAAGCACGAGGTTTCAAAGATCTTCAATGCGGGATTGATCCGAAGAGCGTTGCCCTTCAGTACATTCAGGTCGCAATTCACATAGGGTACGAGGTCGATCTTATTGATGATCAGGACCGAGGAATTCAGGAACATGGCCGGATACTTCAGCGGCTTATCATCCCCCTCCGTCGTGCTCAGAATCACAACCTTAGCTGCTTCGCCGAGGTCGTAACTAGCTGGACATACTAGGTTTCCAACATTCTCGATAAAGAGCAGATCGACCCCGCTGAGATCCAAATTGCTTAGCGCGTCCCGGATAAGGCCAGCCTCCAGGTGGCATCCACCCAGGGTGACTATCTGGATTACGGGAACTCCATAGCTGGCGACACGCTGTGCATCCAGATCGGTTTGAACATCCCCCTCTATCACCGCTATCCTCCTCGTGCCCTGCAATTCGCCGATGGTTCTTTCCAGGAGGCTTGTTTTGCCGGCTCCCGGGGAGCTGACCAGATTCAACACTAAGATTCGCCGCTCGCCGAAAAGCTTCCGGTTTTGAGCCGCGATCTGGTCATTCTTCTCGAGCACTTTTCGCTCAATTGTTATGACACTCATATGATTTAGTCGCCCTCTTCTGCCAGTTCAATGTCGACGATTTCGAGTTCCTTACCGGAGACAAGCTCCAGGTCATGGCTGCCGCACGACCGGCATAAAAACTCCAAGTCTTTGGTTTGAAAGCGATAGGCACACTTCCGGCAACTTAGCGTGACGGGAAGCTGCTCGATGGTTAGTTTAGCCTGCTGAAACGGAGTATCGCGAACGATGGCTTCAAAGCAGAAATCAAGCGAATCGGGGACGATTCCCGAAAGGGGGCCGATCCGGATCCTTATAGATCGCACTGCGGATGTCTGGTCCTTTGGGACTGCCTGTTGAGCTATTTCCACGATGTTTTGCGCAATTCCCAATTCATGCATGCCAAGAGGTCCATCTCAAGGTAAATGTTTAAAATAAAAGACTTAATCGCATGCTTCGATTTGTCCCCAGCATCAAACAAATAATACCACATCTCAATTCATGGACACCCATCGGAAAATCATCGGAAATCTCGGAAATCGTGGACACCCAAGGAAATCGTGAAATCGTGGAAATCTGGAAATCGTGGACACCCACTGATTCTGCGATTGCTGATAGGGGAACCGGCGGCCGGCGGTCAAAGGTGGGCGGCTTCTCTGCGTGAGGAAAGAGGTCGGGGATTGGCCGGATTTCTTTCCCTAAAATAATAGTTGCCCCCTGAAAAACGATTTGCTAGCCTTTTGACCATGTGTGGTGATATCCGAGACGTTCTTTCCAAATCCTTTCAAGCGAGAGTACCAGATTCTCGTTCTACCCCGCCATTCGAGATAGTTTGTTGAACCTGGTTTTTGGATCTTCCGCCCGAATCGGGGAAGCTCTTAAAAAGAATGAGGAGGCTTTATGATTGGGAGCAAATGGAAAGTTAATCGGAGATACCTGAGACGACTTCGGGTCTTAGCTGTCCTGGCCGGTTTTGCCTGCGCTATCCACCTTGCTCATCGGGAATGCGCCAGGGTGCCGGACTTGGCAAGGCAAGAAGCGAAACTGGCGAATCCTGACACCGCCGCCTCATCGACAAATGTCCAAGCCGAGGATTTCGAGGCAACCGCCTACTGCATTACAGGCATCACGAAGAGCGGCGCAAGGGTTGTTCCCGGCCATGTCGCGGCTGATCCTAAGGTCATACCGCTGGGCTCCATGATTTATGTGGATTCTCCCCTAATGGGCGGCATTTATCAGGTCCTCGATACAGGGGAATTGGTTAAGGGCAAAATCATTGACATATTCATACCCAGCTATGAAAGTTGTGTAAAATTTGGCCGGCGAGCGGTTAAGGTTCAGGTGCTGCGCTACGGATTCTTGGGATACACTCCTGAAAACATATCAAGCAAGTAATGCCTTCCGCTGCCGCATTCGCGGCAGAATACCCGATTGAATCTGAAAAATAAAG
>JAEAME010001067.1_pt1 | contig 21425 bp, 19 predicted proteins | sample 8958731 | NCBI WGS metagenome assembly JAEAME01 (sample SAMN16933194, study PRJNA681113) | bioreactor sludge metagenome | isolation source: anerobic bioreactor sludge (Control) | place: India:Bengaluru | collected 2018-10-24 | reverse complement strand
CCCTTGGCTGGGGTTTCTTGGAAGATGATTCAAGGATAATTAAATTGACTCATGATCGATGGGAATTGGTGCCATTCGCTCCGTTAATTCAGGATACCATAGTCGCCAACTGGCAGGATGTCGCACGTCCGATATTTTTCAACACCAACGGCATTATCTCTTCTGGTGGTGCCACGGCGTTTGTCAAACGCCAGCGGGATATTCTGTGGTACACAGGAGCGCCTGAAAAGGCAGAAACCAAATTCTATCTGCTGACCCATGATGGCGCGGTGAAATATATTCGCCGACAATTACCCATAACGCCTAAAATTTTCTCGCAATATGTGGGTAATTCTATTGAAGGAATTAATCAGGAATATGGCGTCGCCTTTGGCGATATCGATGGCGATGGTGATGATGATATTTATACCATCAATACCTCTGCCAAGAATCGCCTCTTGTTGTTTAATGGTAATCGGCAAATTAAAATTAAAGAAAAGGGTTATTTTGTTGATGGCGCCGAGTACATGAATCTGCTCGGATTAAATCGGTCAAGAGAAGGCGAGATAGTATATGATATGGGCGCCACCCTCGCGGATATGGACAATGATGGTGATCGGGATTTATATATCACCAGCATGTACGAAAAAAATGCGCTGTTTGAAAATATCAAGAATCAAACCTTTCGAGAGACTGCTGTTAAAGCAGGAGTGTCTGGTGGCATCACCCGTTCCCAGGTCGGCATCTGGGGCGATGTGGATAACGACGGCGATGTTGACTTATTTGTGACCAATGAAGACACGACCAACATGCTGTTTCTCAATAATGGTTTTGGAAAATTTCGGGAGATCACTCATCGGGCGGAACTCACCAGCCGACGAGGCGGCAAAGGCGCCACCTTCGGCGACCTGGATGGCGATGGCGATTTAGATCTGGTCGTGCCTAATTTCAATATTCGGAATCGAATTTATCGCAACGAAGGAATTCATCCCAAAACTGGATTGCCATTTTTCCGAGACGTGACTGATCTCTGGCTACCGTCAGGTCCAGATTCATTAGCCAAAAGCACGGCTGCCTGCCTGGCTGATATAGATAACGATGGCGATCTCGATCTCTTTATTTGTAATCTGGTGGCAAGCAATCGCCTCTACGAAAATGATGGCAAAGGTTGTTTCACCGATATTACTGAAGCAGCGGGACTGCTCGATTCCAGCCTGACCAGCAGCGCCTGCTTTTTCGATGCCGATAATGATGGAGACCTCGATCTGTTTCTCTCCAATCGGGGACCGAATCTATATTTCAAAAATCTCGGCAACAGGAAATTTGTCAGAGCTGAAAAAACCTTCAAATTAGAAAATGGTTGTTATTCCAATGGCGTTGCCTGCGGCGATCCTGATAATGATGGTGACATCGATATCTATGTGGCAAACAATGATGCCGAGAGTATCTATTATCGAAATGATTTAAACAATAATAATTATCTGGAAATCAAATTGACTGGGACCAAAAGCAATCGGGATGCCATTGGCGCCAGAGCGTTTTTATATGAAGGTGGCCATCTCAATGATAAAAATTATTTGCTCGGCCTGCGGGAAGTGAACGGCGGCTATGGCTATGGCTGCATGAATTCAACAACGATTCATTTTGGCGTTCCATTTGATAAAACATATGACTTGAAAATCTGGTTTCCCAGCGGCATCACTATTACTCGAACCAATTTATCGCCCGGGCAATTGTTGATGATCGAAGAACAGACTGGCTGGACAAAATCTATGGCATTAAACAAAAGAGAAACCATGCGCGTACTGAAATCGCAGCTTAATCAAACCGAGTTTTTCAAATTCATCGGTCTCTCGATCATGTTGTTCGTAACGTCATTGATTTTAAAGTGGAAAAAATGGATTGTAGTGCGTTCGCCTTTTTATTTGCCTATTTTCCCATTGATACTTTATGCCATTTTTGTTGCCATCACTAAGGAACTGAATTTCTGGTTAGCGTTTCTGTTGCCAATGTCGCTCGCAATTATCACTTTCGTGGGATTGATTTTGCTGGAAAGACTGCAACTCACACAAGCCACCCAGGAGCGTTTGGCAGAAGAGCTATTGGTGAGTTGCAAAGCCTTCGATCATGGCAGTTGGGCTACCAGCTATCTGAATCAATTGCAGTTGTTCAGCGTCAATTTGCCAGCCAATCAGCCGATTACCGAAAAAATTGGCCACCAGCTTCGGGAAACCATCAAAGGATTTTATCAAGTTGTTTATAAAGAAATCGATCACATTCATCAATTGGCTGAAGATGCTTCCATTCAAGTCCAACAGGCAAGCGAATTAGATCGACAACGTCTATTTCTCTCAGCAAATTTAGAGAAGATTAAAGTCGCTCTGGCATTGAATAAAGGATTGTCCAGTGAAATCTGGCGCAATGTCAATCGCCTGGTTGACCAAATCAAACTGAACCTTCGGGAGATCAATTACAGCGTCAGCCGACTGTTCACCTGCGAAGCAACAGCTATTATCCAGCAAACCCTGTCGGCATTTAAAAACGAAGTGGCGCTACATCTCCGCTTTGCGACTTCAGACATGCAAGACCAGCAATTATGGGTCTGCATTAAACCCAGTGAGCTGACAGCGATTTTGGATAATCTCCTACAAAATGCCCGACGAGCTATGAGTCAGCAACAAAATCCTAAAATCACTATCAAGCTCAGCCAGACCGATCGCTATCTATTTCTCGAATTCTCAGACAACGGTTGTGGCATTCCTAAAAAGCTGTGGGACCAAATTTTTGATGAAAGTTATACCACCAAATCAGACGGCAATGGTGGCTTCGGGCTCTATTATTCCCAACGGACACTGGATAAATATGGGGGGAGTATTGAAGTAGTGAGAAGTGGCAAGAATCGGGGAACGGCGTTTTTGGTGAAATTGAGGAGGGCGTAGTTGGGTAACTTGGTAATTGGGGTAATTCGGTAACTGGGGAATTGGCTCGGCATTAGCACTTGAGTGGAGGATCAATCCCTGCTTTTAATTTTCTGGATGAGTTGTTGGATCTGTTTCTTTTCAGATTCAGAAATGGTCTCTTGAATGGCTTTATGATAGATTTTTAGAAAATAGATTTCGTTCTCATGAAAGAAATAGTAGATGATTCGATAACCGCCACGCTTGCCAGTACCCGTGGCAGCCATGCGAATTTTGTAGGCGCCACCAGTTCCAGGGATTATGTCCCCCAACGTATGAACGAAACTCTGGAGAAAACGATCAAAATCACCAACGAGATTTTTATGCTTTTTTGCTAATTGTTTAAAATCCCTGGCAAAGTCAAGCGTGATTTTGAATTCATAATTCATCGGCCACCTTTAAAATATCCTGAGATGAGCTGATCGAATAGGTTGTTCCGTTTACAATGGCTTCGAGTCCCCTGATTAGAGATTGACCCAATTCGGTTGTTTCATCTTGCTCACGGTAAAGCAGAAAGTCAACGTAGTGATTGAGTGCAACCAGATCATCAAGACGGCTAATTTTCTTTACCTTTTTCATTAGGTTATCGGTTGTGACCATCGCTTATTCCCATAGGAAAAATTCATATTCGCTTTGAAATAAATTTGTATAGAAAATAAGAATATCTGAATAAAAAAGCAAGTGATAATTTATGCCAATTTTTAAAAAATAGGAATTGGTCGAACTGTCAGATGTGGGGATTAAGTGACCATTACCAGTTTCTAATATCCAGCACCCAATACTCAAAAGGAGAACTTATGACCAAACTCAAGGCTCTACTCATCGATGATGACAGAAAATTTTGTCAAACATTTCAATCCTTAGCCGAAAATACTTTTGATCTGACCATCAGGCATTCAGGCAGAGATGGACTGGAGGCGCTGAATAAATTGACGCCGCAAGTTGCATTACTCGATCTGAAATTGGGAAAAGGGATGAATGGCATCGAAATCCTCAAACGGATTAAAAAAAGTCATCCTGACCTGCCCGTCATTATGATCACTGATTACGCTGAAGTGGATACGGCTGTGGAAGCTATGAAATTGGGCGCACTACATTATATGTCCAAATCGCCCAAAATCGAAGAGTTGAAATTGATCATCGAGCGGCAGTTGGAGCAGGTGAACTGGCGACTACTGTATCAGCAAGCCACGGCAGATCAATTCGAGCAAATCGTCGCCGTCAGCCCAGCTATGAAAGCCGTTTTGCAACAAATCGATCAAGTAGCGAAAATCGATTCGACTATTATCATTCAAGGAGAATCGGGCTCCGGCAAAGAGATCACGGCGCGAGAAATCCATCGCCGCAGTCATCGTAAAGATAAACCGTTTGTGGCTATCAATTGCAGTAATTTGCCTTCATCACTATTTGAAAGCGAATTTTTTGGCCATGAAAAAGGGGCTTTTACAGGGGCGGATAATCAGAAAAGAGGCAAACTGGAAATGGCTCAGGAGGGTACGATTTTTCTGGATGAGATCGGCGATCTGCCAATGGAATCGCAGGCAAAAATATTGCGTTGTATCGAAGATAAATCGTTTCAGCGCCTGGGTAGTACCGAAACTCAATCTGTAAATGTCCGCATCATCGCTGCCACCAATAAAGATTTGCAGGAGTTGATCAAAGAACGAGCCTTTCGAGAGGATTTATTCTATCGTCTGAATGTGATAACGATTCAGCTTCCACCGTTGCGTGAGCGGCCAGAAGATATCCCGCTGCTAATTGAGATTTTTCTTGCTCGCTATTCTCGTGAAATGAACAAGCCGATTCCCGAAGTGACTCCAACGGCAATGATCAAGTTGCAACAGTACGACTGGCCTGGTAATATTCGTGACCTCAGAAATTTCGTTGAGCGGCTGGTAGCATTTCATTCTGGCAAGGCTCCGATTGATACGCATGACATCAAGTTCCCCAATAGCGAAAAGCCATTCCAGTTTCCCGCTCATCTGCTGGATCAACCTTATGAAGTTGCCAAAGGGACGCTATTGCATGAATTTAAGCTGGTCTATTTCAAACGAGCGCTCCAGAAACATGGCGGCAATAAAACCGCCATCGCACAAGAGCTGGGCTTGGATCGATCGAGCCTGCACCGAATTTTGCAGGAATTAGGTCTATAAAACCCTGCGGACTGTAGAGACGATTCATGAATCGTCTCTACATGAATGATTCGTCTCTACAATGCATGAATCGTTTCTACAACAATGATACAATACACAATCCTGTTGTCTGGAAGCCACAACATTGTTGGATTGAAGCAACAATCTGCTGATCAAGCTCAATTTGCTTTTGAGAATTCCTTCTAATAATCAATAGCTTAGTTAATAATTTTTCGCCTATCGGTTCTGGCACCAATATTGATTGCCTCTTAAAAAACACCCAAAGCTTCCCGCACTCCATTCTTTTTGAGGGTGACTGATTTTTAACCGCGAATCCATTCAAAAAATTATGAAAAAAATCTTGCTCGTCAATCAAGATCAAAAATTAATCGGCGACCTGCAAACGAAATTCGCTCAGCGCTATGAAATTCTGGCGACCGAAGATTTTCCGACTGCCTATCGTCTCATTAAAAACATTCCAATTGATTTGATGTTAGCACGTTTGCCCCCAGCATCTGAACAGGTAAAAATCTCGCAGTTAAAAAAATTATTGAGAAAATTAGGACGAAAAAAGTATGCCCAGCTCACTAAAATCCTGATTGCCCCCGAAGAAGGTGATTATCAAATCAATGAATACTTGAAGCTGGGAATTGCCGCAGTAGTGGTTGACGCAGAGGGGGCGGCGAAATGGATGGATTGAAAAAGAATAATCAAATAACTGATCAGGAGGTATTGATGCCAACGATTAGAATCAGAGTTTTTCGAGATGGCAAACCTGATAGAGGGCATCGTGTTGTTTTAAGCTATAGTGGCTTAGCTGGAGGCATGTCCAATGCTGAATATACCGACTCTGATGGGATCGCTGAATTTGACGCCGATTATGGGCAGGAGGGCAAGGTGTATGTCGATGGTTCCGAAGAAGGCCATTGGGGGTCGTATTCGGCAACGGATGTGACAGTTAATTTATAAAAATAGTTTAGCTAAAATAAAAGAAAGCGATATAAATAAAATAACTTTGACTATAAAAAAATGGAGTCTTGGTATGAGAGAAAAATTAATTATTGTTGCGTTTTGTCTTGGTTCAACGTGAATTGGAAAAATAGGCAGATTTGAAAACCCACTTTGATGCATCAAAATTTAACCAAACAATTTTAAGGAGAAAAGAGATGAGAGAAAAGATTCGTAAAATCACCTTTGTAGTTGTCGTTTCTTGTTTTTTATTTAGTTTATCTAATTCAGTTTTAATTGCAGATGAGTACAAGGATGCAAAGAAAGCTTATGAAGCGGGGCAAAATGATGAAGCGCTGCGCCTGCTTGTTGTGAAATTGAGGAAAGATAATGATCACAAGGACGGAATAGCGCTACTCAAGATTGTATTGCCATTGGTAATCGATAAGCACTTGAAATCTGCACAGGATTATGAAGCACGTAAGGATTGGGATAATGCTTTTTCCGAGTACGAAACTCTAATTAAACTAAACGATATGCTTTCTTCTATTACACCTTTAGAAGAAACGAAGGTGGATGGGAAAAAAGTCAAAAAACCCATTGAAATTACGAAAGTAGATGTACGCAATCAACGCGAAAATGTAATTAATAATGCTGCCGAAGCTCATTATCTAAAGGGAATTGCCTACATGCAAACTATTGGTAGTTCAGGGAGGGCAACAACAGAATTTGATGCATCAAGAAAATACATCCCTGACTATAAAGACTGTCGTGAGCTTTCTGCCGAAGCAGCATACCGTGACGCTACTGATCTATTAGCAAAAAAGGATTACAAAAACGCTGTTATGAAGTTTCGTCGCTGCCAGGAATACATTCCAGGATACAAGGATGCATCAACGCAGGCAGATCAGTCCAAGCAAGCAGCTATGCAACGCATAGCAGTAATGCCATTTACCAATTTGAGTGGAAAAACTCAGTTCGGCGAAGTTGGCCAAATTTTAACTGACCAGATAATCTCAAAATCGATTCAGAGCCAGCCTGAGTTTCTAGAATTCGTAACACGTGAATATGTTGAACAACTTTTAAAAGAGCAAGCCATGGGACAAACCGCAGTGATCAATGAAAATACGGCAGCAAATGTTGGCAAGCTTATAGGCATTCATGCATTTGTATTTGGCAAGGTTCTAACAATCACGTCATCCTATCCAGCGGAAACTGCCGTACCCGGGACGAGCGAAAAAGAAGTAGTTATAAGCTTCAAGCCTTACCAAACAGGTAAAATCCATGCTCAATATATTAAGTACACCCGCCAAGGGTATGTTGAAATTAGTGGAAGTTTTCAGATCGTTGACGTCGAGAAGGGTACAATTGTAAAATCTGAAAGCATTACTAAACGTGTGGAAGATCGCGCACAGTGGGTGACTTATACTGGTGACGAGGATGCGCTTGACAACGATGTTAAGCGTCATAACACCACTGGTGATCGACCACTCGAACCTGCTGAAGCATTGGCTAATAAAGCAATGGAAAGTATTGCAACTGAATTAGCAGCGAAATTAACTCAGTTTTTCCAATGATGCAGTTCGCTTTTGCAAGGAGGGTGAAAAACGCTAAATCAAATTTTGTCACCCTCTTTATGATTCTTTAAAATATAGGAGAATTGATAATGAAATTAATTATTAAGTCTAATGCTTTTCTTGCATTTTTTCTGATGCTATTATGTTTGAAAACTTCTTTGTCCTTTAATAGTAAACTTTTTGCGCAAACAACAAAAACTTTGACATCAAAATCTGATGATGTTACAACTATGGCATTTAGCAAAACTGGCAGGTATTTTGTAGCTGGCGGCTCCAGCAAATTAGTAGAGGTCTGGGACTTGACCAACGATGAGCGAATAAAGGAAATGAAGGGACATAATGGGATAATAGAAAATGTAGCTTTTAGCTCCAAAGAGAATCTTGTTGCATCCAACGCTATTAGTAAAGGGGGTGTATTTTCTGCAAGCGCAGAATTAATTATTTGGGATTTAGAATCAGGCACATCATTACACAAAATTTCTGCAGGGCCTTATATAAACACTTTGACGTTTAATGATGATGGATCACTAATAGTGCTAGGTGCAATTGATAAATTACAAGTGTTTTCAGTTGAAGCAGGAATTAAAACTTCTGAAATAAAAACTAAAAAGAATTTCAACTTTTCAGACTTCATAAAGGAAAATATTATTAGCTTGTTGATCCCTTACGAAAAGAAAGAAGACCAATTTATAGGACAGCCTAATAACTTTACACTGAAAACCTTCAATAGTATAACAGGAAATGAACTAAGTTCTTTTTCCACTCCTGAATATTGGCAGATGCTTATCAAGATGTATGAATTATATGATATAAACATTAGTGCTGTTCCAGCGCAGACAGAGATATTTTCTGTATACAAAGCAGGAAATGCAAACCTGCTTTTTATATTAAAGCCCAATAATCTGATTGAAATATGGGATTCTATGGAAGGACTAAAACTTGCTACTCTTCAAAAGGGCTTCGCAATTCGTCTTATGTCTATTGAATCCTCTGGAAGATACATTGCTACATCAGGAGACAATAATCTAATAAGTCTATGGGATTTAGCCTCTATTCCAGAGGTAGCTTCTCGTATGGCTACGAAATAGGGATAAAAGCCGATATATAATTGAATTGAATAAAACTTGGTCCAGTTATGCAAACAAAGTATGGGGGAGTTACTTAGTTTTTTTTAAACAAATAGAAATAGCTTATCAAAATTTTTAATTTACTGATTATGGGAGTATTTAAAAAAAGCATAAGTTATTTAATAAAAATAATTAAAAGACTAAATAATTGGTCAATTTTTAAAAAGGAGCAACAAGATGAAACTATCATTCTTAGAAACCTTCGAAGAAAAATTCTATTTCAAAACTTCTCATCTCTTCTGGCATCTCTTGACGGGATTAGGGGGATTAGCGCTGGTAGCGGGAATTCTTATTTTGTTATGGAGCTTGACGCCGTCGTTCAGACCAGGGGTCAAAAAGCCAGCTTATCCTGAACCCGTCACCGTAACCGCCGAAGAAATTAAATTAAGAATTCAGCCCCCTGTTAAAGCCAAAGAGGTGATTGCGACACCCGCAGTGCCTGTCCAACCCGCACCGACTGAAGTTAAACCAGCCGTCCCCAAAACAGAGGACCCAGCCGAGAAGGCGTATTTGGCCTCGATCGATAGCTTGAAGCAATTATTGCCACCCGAAAAATATAAGTGGGAAACGAAGGGGCATTGGGAAGAATACTATTATGAGCGAAGATGGGTGGTGGATTATTATGGCATCGCGGACCGCTTGAAAAGCGCCTTTAATAATGTGAATGCCGAGGATTTTAAATCGAAAAATCAACTGTTGGCTGCGTATCGGGCTTTGATCGCCTTATTTCCTGAAGATCAAAGGCTGGCTGTTTTAAAAGCGGCAATTGATTATAGCAAGGACGATGTGCCAACTTCTGTCGCCAATGTGGATTTGTTGAAAGCGAGCGTCCCGAATTTCAATAGTTACAATAGCGATTTTATCGTAGAGCTGGCCACATTCGGCAAGAAAAATCCTCGTTTGGGCCGCACTTTTATCGAATTTTTAAATACCATCTTGCCAAATTTTATTCGATATATTCGACCCAAAATATTAGCGACTCTGATTAATTCGTATTATAACTATTTCAATCTGATTGAACGGCAACAGGAAGCGACCAATCTATTTTTAGCCATGCAAAGCAGTTTTGTACCTGAAGATCAGCCGAAAGCGCTGGTAGAATACTATCGGTCTTTTATTGGCAAGAATTATGAGCGAGAAAGTCAAATCCAGAGGATGGATGGTGAATATCAGAACAAATTAGCCGATTCTGAATCAGTATTAGCGCATAAAAAAACGGTCAAGGCGAAATTTCGAGGAATGGCTTTAAAAGCGATTGGAGGCAGCATTGTCTTCATAGCTTTTCTCGCTTTATTTTTAGTGGTGCTGTCGATCCAGCGGAATGTAAAGCTGCTGCGAGAGGAAGGGGGTATTAAATAGGTAAGCGTTTTGAAATTGATAAATAAACTGATTCCATCCATATATACGGATGGAATCAGTCGGTTCTTAGAAATAAGGTAGTTCCCTTAGTCAGTCTGAATAACGTTGCGCAAGCGACCAGCTTACGCTACTCCTTCTATCTATTCCAATCCCCACCCTATCCTTTATTTAAATTTCCGACATAACAAAAAATTGTTTTCGTAGCCACGATCTTTTGGCAGTATTCTATTGAAGCTAGTTGAACCATCACCATTGCAGCGAGAATACAATGAGAATTCTGATTGGCGCTAAAATATTGATCATTTGTTTGACCCTTTTTAACAGCTCTTGTGCTTTCTTTCATGGCGATCAAAAAAAGGACATGAACATTAAAAGAGAAATCATCAAAGAAATCACGACCGAAGCCACGGTGCTAAATTTGTTGGGCTTGCCGACTTCGGTGGCTCCCAATAGCATCGGCGATGAGGTCTGGCAGTATAAAAATATCTCCTATTCCGCCAGCCAGAGCGCTGATGGAAGGACGCTCATCCTGTGGGAGTTGACCACTGGAGCTTCAACTGAGCCAGCTAAGCTGTTCGATCTGTTGATTACCTTTAATGAACAGGATATTGTCAAAAATTTTGAATTAGTTTTCGCCTCGTTTTAAATGACGCTACTGCCTGGTCTTTGAGGTATTGGAAGTTTCGAAGGTCATCCCGGTTCTGTCCCCATCTCTTTTAGATTCTTCTAACAATCAGAAAAACTTCTTGAACTTTAGATTTTTTTTGATTATTTTCAGTCCTTCAAAATTTAATAATGGAATAATGCCAATTCGATTTTTGAAAATTATAACTTTCTAACTGATGGAGAAATTTTATGCTTGCTGGTTTCAGGAATATCGAACAGGTTTATAAGGGTCTTGAAGTAAATTTTTCAAAATGGGAAAAAATCAAAGATATGGTCGATCAGTGTATCGATATGATGTTGAATTTGCGGCAGAGTGGACATCCCGGCGGCTCGCGATCGAAAGTGCACCTGATGTTAGTCACCATGCTCAGCGGTGTGATGCGTTATGACATTCGTAATCCAGAGAAACGATTTGCCGATCGGTTTATTTTGGTCGGTGGACATACCATTCCGTTAGTTTATGCCACCCTGGCCGTTTTGAATGAAGCGCTCCGAAAAAAATTCAAGCAGACCGGTGATAAAAAATATTTGATTTTCAACGAAGCGGAACGTGCGCTGTATTGGGAAGATTTGCTGACCCTGCGTCATAATAAAGGCCTGCCCGGACATGCCGAGATGGCCGGGAAAACGCTCTTTTTAAAATTCAATACCGGCCCCTCCGGGCACGGCTCCCCAGCAGCAGCCGGCGAGGCAATGGCATTGAAATTAGCTGGCGCCGATGATATTCGAGTGTTCGCTGTCGAAGGTGAGGGTGGCGCTACTACGGGCGCTACCCATGAAACCCAAAATTCTGCCTGGGGCTTGGGATTGAACAATTTATATTATCTATTCGATTGGAATGACTACGGAATCGATGATCATGCGATGAGCAGCATCGTCTATGGCGCTCCAGCCGAATGGTTTGGCGCCCATGGCTGGCGCGTGTTTGGAACGGAAAAGGGCATGGAATGGCAATCGGTAACAAGAACGATTTTGGAAATGATCTATTCTGAAAACAAGGAGAAGCGCCCCAATATCTCCTGGTTCAAAACGCGCAAAGGTCGTGACTATGGCGTTTACGATAATAAGTCACATGGCACGCCTCACAAGCCGATGAACAGCGATTTATTCTGGCAAACGACTAAAATTTTTACCGAACGATATGGGATCGAGTTCGAAGGTTTTGGCCAGTCCGCGCCGGAAACTCACGCCGGCCAGGTGGAACAGACGCGATCCAATTTGAGCCGCGTCGTTCAGCTTTACGATCAGGATCAGGAATTGCTGGATTATGTTGCCGATACGCTCGTTGAATTGGGCGAATCGATTCCCAATCAGAAGACGACCCTTTATTATGATTTTAATAAAAATCCATTTCTTGATCCCATCTTCACCGATTATAAAAACTATCCCGCCGATATTTTCGCGAAGCCGGGTGAAAAACAACCCAATCGGGCCGGGCTGGCAAAATTTGGTGCCTGGATCAATGCCATAAGCCATGAAAAATATGGCCGACCGATGTTCATTGCCATGGCCGCTGATCTGGCAGATTCCACCAATATTTCTGGCTTTGCCAAAAGCTATGGAAATTTCAAAGGCTTTGGTTTTTATGAACGGAATAAAAATCCCCAGGGCTGTCTTTTGCCGCAGGGTATTACCGAATTTGCGAACGCTGGAATTTCTGCCGGTATTGCGACCGTTAATCTATCTGAAAATCCTTATGAAGATTTCAATGGATTTTATGCGACTTGCTCGACTTATGGCTCGTTCGTATATTTGAAATATGGCCCTATGCGACTGTTCAGTCAATTGGCGCAGGATTCGGAAATCAAAGCGGGCAAGGTGCTGTGGATTGCCGGGCATTCTGGTCCGGAGACGGCGGAGGATTCACGGACGCATTTCGGCATTTTCGCTCCCGGCGTCACCCAGTTATTTCCAGACGGGCAGATTATCAATCTTTATCCCTGGGAACACAATGAGGTAGCTCCAATGATCGGTGCAGCTATGGCCACGGATAAACCAATCATTGCGCTGCATCTCACACGACCGCCCATTGAAATTCCAGATCGGGAAAGCTTAGGACTGGCTTCTCATTTTGAGGCGGCAAAGGGCGCTTATTTAATTCGAGATTATAAACCAGGTTTGCCGAAGATGGGGACCATCTTTGTTCAAGGCACGAGCACGACCAGTAATTTGGTCAAGCTCTTGCCCCGTCTGGATGAAGCCGGATTTAATGTGAAAATTGTCGCCGCTGTCAGTCACGAGCTATTTAAATTGCAACCGGAAAGCTATCAAAAATCCATCGTCTCCGATGCCGATTGGCTCGACTCCACGGTGATCACCAACGCCGCGAGAAGAAACATGCACGATTGGATCTATTCTAAAATTTCAGAAGAGTATGCCATATCATCGGATTGGGATAATCGCTGGCGAACTGGGGGCTCCGTGGAAGAGCTTTGTGAGGAAGCGCATATTTCGCCGGGCTGGTTGTTCAAGGGCATCGAGCGATTTGTCAAAGAAAGAGATAAACGGCTAAGGCGAATCAAAGCGATGTTGGCTTAAAATATGATTGAGAAAAAAGGCACCTCTGTTTGAGGTGCCTTTTTGGCTTTGAAATTTGAATGGATTTATTCCTCTTTTCTAATTTTTAAAAATCAGGAATTCGAAGAAAGATAGGCTCCCAACTGATAAAAATTTAAATCTTTTGTTCAATTCATTTTTTAGAATCGCCAAGCATTTTAGCCAGATCCTTCGGCAATAAATAATGATATGACAGCAGCATACCGTTATAAACAATACTGAAGGTGCCATAGGGCGACGGCGATAAATTCCGAACATCCTGGCAAGTCTTAAGCTCGGTCACACGAAATGGAATGCCTCGTTCTCTGGCAAATTCCAGCACCGTGTTCGTAGCATCGGGAATATACGGGCATTGATCGGAGCGAATCACCGTCAAGCCCTGATCATAGCGACTGGCTTTCTCGTCCCAATTGCCAGTGAAGGATGGCGATGGCACATCACCAAATTTTTTAACCATCAAATTAAATGGTGGATATTCAGCAACGGATTCAAAGCCATGTTTGAGCAACAGATTTTTTCCCGCCAGCCAGATCCGTTCGCTGGTCACCATCGTTACGCCAGCCATGCCCGCTGCTTTTGCATCGTTGACACATTCATCCAATAAAATTCCAGCTAATCCTTTCCCCTTGCTTTTTCCCACGATCCACAGGCATTGGATGAACATATAGTTTTGGGCATTGACCGCCCGCCAGGCATATTCGCCCGGGAGATATTCGATAAATCCTCGTTCTGGCAATCCAAACATTTTAATACGCATCCCTTCAGCAAAACGGTCTTTGAGCCAGTTCAGCTTTTTTTGAAAGCCTTCCTTTTTTCGTTTGCTCATGTAGCAGAAAAAGCCAGTCTGATCGACATTGTCGTCAGTGACGTTGATAATTTTGACATCATTTTTAATTGTCATCTTAGAACATCCTTAAATCAGATGGAGTTCATAAGCCCCTCTGGTGGTTCATTTTCATTTGATTAACAGACACCGGCCAGATTTAAAATTTCCATCCCAGCTCAATTGGTAATAATATAATCCTGAACAATGCATGCTGGCATCCCATTGAAAAGTGTGTAAGCCCATTAATTGATTTTCATTGGCAATCACTTCCACCAACCGTCCCAACTGATCATAGACTTTCAAAATAACCGAAGCCGAGTTCGGCAGTTGATAAGAAATAAAAGTGATCGAATTGAATGGATTCGGATAGTTGTGGATCATAAATGGCTGATGGGGCCTGATGATTTTATCGTTCAAGCCGACAGTCGTTTGAGCTAAAATTTGCATGATTTCCCCCAACATCAAATTCATGCTATAAAGATGTTTCAAATGATCATTTGCCGTTTCGCCCGCATAGCCCTTGAGATGAAAATAGCCCGTGTCACAGGCGGATTTTTGAATGCCAATTTCGTCAATTGTCGAAACAGGGAGCCGTTGGGCGCCGATGCCATTGATGAGATAATTGGCCGTCTGCGTCGTGCTTTCATAACCGCTGGTTGGGATTTCGGAATGGGTGAGTAACATGATTTTCTTGCGATCCCTTGCATCTCTGGCGAAGCGGAGAAAATCTTTCATCTGCTGCTCTTTCAAAGCAGGATCGGAGCTGCAATGCAATCCATCGGCCAATGCCAGGGCGTTGATTTGATCGTAATAAGCTGGCGTCTTAAAAATCTCACGCACGCCCGCATAGCCTGCGCTGAATGAAGTGACGATTAAAGTATCGATTTGAGGATTGGCGATGATATTATGGTTTTGAAGAGTTGTGATAATCTTTTCCAGGATGAGTCTGAACTTATTGGAATCCTGAAAATAACTCTGATACGAACTGGAAAAAGCGCCCAGATGAATGTTGAACAACACGACATTCACCTGCGCTTTATAGACTTCATCTTCCGCCGCCCAGGAAGCGCTATGAAGATGAAAGGCCAGTATAAATTTCCCCTCCTCGGGCGCTTTGAAATAGTTGGGAACGAACACCTGGGCAAATTGACCCGTTGTTGTTTGATTGAGCTGCAATTCCGTAGTCAGGTCAAACCGTTGCCCCACAGCTACACCCTGAGAGCGGGCTGAAGTTGATAGAAGAGATAACAAAATTAGAAAGCTAAAAAGTCTTTTCATTTTCTCTCGCTTTATTTAAATCCTCTATTCTTTGCCTCTTCGAGAATGCTTTCAGTCGCAGTGGCACCAATGCGAGTAGCTCCCAGCGCTTTTAATCTCAGCAAATCATCTAACGTTCTGATGCCGCCCGCAGCTTTGATCTGAATCGATGGTGAACAATGCTGGCGCATCAAACAGATATGATGATCCGTGGCGCCCTGGTAAGAATAAAATCCATTCGATTGTTTAACAAAGCCATAGCCAGTTGATGTTTTGACAAAGGCGACAGCATGATTTGTACAGATCTCACAAAGTTTGATAATATGGTGATCTTGCAAAAAATCATTTTCAAAAATGACTTTCAAAATGGCATTCCGGCTGACGACAGCTTTATTAATTGCGTTAATCTCGCTGGCAACATAATCCCAATCCTCGCTGATTACTTTTCCGACATTCACTACCACGTCGATTTCCGAAGCGCCCGATGAAATTGCCTGTTCCGCTTCCTTAACTTTGATTTCAGTCGTGCTACAGCCATGGGGGAAGCCAGCCACCGTGCACACAGCCACGTTCGTTCCTTTTAATGTATCCCGGGCAAATTGGGTTGTATAAGGCTTCACACAGACAGTTGCCACCTCATATTTTTTTGCCAGTTCACAGCCTGCGACGATGGCTGCATCGGTGAGGGTCGGGTGAAGCAAAGAATGATCGATCATTTTTGCCAGCAATTTTATACTGATTTCAGGCTTCATTTTTTTCCTTCAATTAAAATAAAAATGGAATGAACATTTTGCTTTCTTTGATATAATCAGCGTACCCATTTCCAAATTTTTTGAGATTCTCTGCCTCCTCCACTTTTGCCGTGGCTATAAGAAATCCCATCGTCAATAAAACCAGCAGCATGCTGACGATTGAAATATGCTTGAGTGAGGCGCCCCAGGCTCCCACGAATAAAGATGAATAGAGCGGGTGGCGGATGTATCGATAAGCCCCCACTTTCACCAGCTCGGTGGTGTTTTCAAAATTTTGGCGAGGCTTTCCCACGAGGCGTAATAGATAAAATCCATGAAGTGCTAAAAAAATCGATGCCAATAACATTAACCAAGAAACGATCTGCTGGAATGAAAAAGGATCACGAAACCAATAATCCGCGTTGAATAACACCAGGATTAAAATGCACTCGAAAGCGAAAAACCGGAAAAAGCCATGGGATCGAAACGATTTCAAAGATTTCCAGGAATAGCGAGTGAGAAAGATCGATATGAAAATAAAAAGCATGATTTTGAACATGAAAATTATCCTTAAAATTTTTCAGAATGAGTCAACCCTAAAAACCATTTTTAACATTGAGAAGGATTGGAATCAGCCATGCCTTCGATCAATAGAAAGTCCATTATTGCACTGATGAAAGTTATTTTTTGCTTATTCATTGATTGGACATCTCAACAACTGCTTGCCAGGTTAAATATCGCTTTCAATTTCTTAAGTTTGCTTTCCACTGATGTCTTTAGGAAGCGCAATTACAAAATCATCTTACAATATCAAAATAAGCATAATTCCATTAAAAAGAAAGAAAATTTTTAATGCCAGATATTTCGGCGTCGCATTCATAATCGCTTCTTTTTTGCTTCACCAATATTTTGTCAATTCTTTCAAAAAATTTTGAATTATTGAAGAATCAAAGATTGGGTCTGTAACGGTTTCTATCCTGTGCAAAAAATTCCCATTAACTGACTGGTTTTGCACAGCCAATCTTTTTAAGCGTGAAGATGTAAGCTATCGAAATGAAAATCACGCCGATCGTTTGACTGCTTGACTTTTCTTTTAATGAGCAAGTTTAGTGCTTAACTCTCATTAAATTTTATAGTAAAACCAAAACTTTTAACTGAATCGGATCTGGCAAATAACAAGAATTCCTTGATCAACAAGATGAAATTGCTCGGCTCATTCAGTCATTCAATTGGCACAAAATTTGTGAAGAGTAATCCTCAAATTTATTGGTGCACCACAAAATTGATTTTCGATTTTAGATTGTCGAATTATGCAGTCAATAAGAATAAGATCGACAACAATACTTTGGTATTTGCTAGAATCGATATCTCTACCAATCTAAAAATCGATAAACTATTTAACATTGATTTTTAATCGAAAAAATACTAAACACTTAAATAATTCAAAATTCACTAATGTTCAGGAGGATAACATAATGAAGTCCAAATTGATTGTACTGATCAGCCTGCTGCTGCTTTTTTATGGTTGCGAGAAAAATGCCACAGACCCAGATGAAAATTCAGATGTGAAGCTGACTGACGCCGAACAAATAGATATTGTCGCAGCCGAAGTTGCGACCAATAATGGCGGCGTGATGGCAGACATGGCGCTGGTCAGTTCTGTATCAAAGGGTGGATTTAGCGGATTAAACAAGCCAGCAAGCTACGATACCACCTTTACTAAAAATTGGATCACCTATTCACTCAGCTTAGCTTTTTATACGGCACAGGGCATGGAACAAATCTTCTATATTCCCAACCTCACCGATAAAATTATCTATAATGGCTCGATGATTGGTCACGATTCCACTAACAAGCGAGAGATTGATCTTAATAAAACTGCTTCATTTGTGATAACTGGAATTACTTCCGGAGTACTAACGATTAATGGATCTGCTACCAATAATTCTTCCTACGAGTTTTCTGGCAGACAAGCGGAATTAACAGCAGATGTTGAAAGCAGCCTTATCGTGACCAATCTAATCATCGACAAAAATTCCAATTCGTACATTCCCCAAAGCGGAAAGATCGAATGCACGTTTCACGGAACCTACACTCGAGAAGGCACGCTTAAGGAAAAGAATGTAGTTTATTCATTTAATGTAACGATAGAATTCACTGGCGGCACCCAGGTGAAAGTCACGCTGCCGAGTGGAAATCAGTTTACGCTGAATATTGTGACAGGAGACGTTTCATAAATCAAAAATTAAACTTGAATAAGCATGTTGCAAAAAGGCATTCTAAAGATTATCAGCTTTAGTAATGCCTTTTTTTATGATGAAGAATAAATTGACAAAACAGCACTATTTTAAAATATGAAATAAATTTTCAGAATCGATTTTCATTTTTCCGGTTTCAATTTCTTTTACCAGGGCGACCAATTTTTGATTGACTGGTACCGGGATATCATGTTCTTGAGCTTTTTTGAGGATATATCCGTTTAAAAAGTCAATCTCTGTCGGTTTGCCTCGTTCCAATGATTGGAGTGATGAAGATTTGACGCGTCGATATTTTAATCCGATTAACTGGATCATAAAATGTTTTTTTAATAGCGATAGAGAAAAATTGCTGTTTAATTCTTTTGGTACAAGCGCCAATTTATAAAGGTCAATTTTTCCACCGATTTTTTCAAGCTTGATCTGACAGCTTTTTGCTACCTGCACTCCTTCAGTGAGAACCTGTAAACATAGTGTGCGGGCAATATTTAAATTCAGCAACTCTCCAAAATTAAGCCCACTAATAGCGCCGAGCGTACTGATGCAAGAGTTAATAATCAACTTGGCAAAAAGAGCCCCATAAATATTCGTACTTATTCTTACTTTAAAAATTTTTTCAAGCATGGATTTGATAATCAATAGCCGATGAGTCACTTCCCCATCCAACTCACCTAGAATAAACTCACCATCAGAGGTCAGCTCGATTCGACCGGGACCGTGCATCGTGGCACCCCAGCCCACAACACAGCCGATTGTTCGGTCGGGTCGAACGATTTCGGCAATTGAATCTTCACAAATGCCATTTTGGAACGAAACAACTACGGTATCGTCTCTCAGAAAAGGGACGCTGTTTTGGATCAACTCCTTAACATCAGTCGCTTTGGTCGCCAGAAAAATAATATCTGGTTTATCAGTAATCTGCGAAATATCCAATACCGTATCGGGATAACAAATAATTGGTTCTTTAATCCCTTCGATCCGCAATCCATTGTTCTCAATTGATTCCAAAATTTCCCGATGTTTACAGACAAGTTGAACATCGTAGTTCAGGTCAGCAAGATGACCAGCTACAACCGCACCAACCGCACCAGCACCAATGACGACAATTTTCATCTATCCTCCACGCTCACTCTATGCCGAAAACAACCAACTGAGCCAACCAGCACAAGAAAAAAATAACCATACTGATAAATAATTATAATGATGAATTGACTCTAAAAAGACTTTGCTGCAAATTTTCCAAATAGATGGATTGATTTTATTAGTTTTAAATTTGCGACTCCATTTTTAGTGGATAGCGGATTACACAGTTTTTTGATAGCACTCAATGCTGACAATAAAAATCATTCTCGCTTTACGAATTTATCCAGATTGATGATTCTACCAGCAGCCGAAAAGCGTGAACGATAATATTGCTCTGTTAATTCTGAAACGATTACCCCATCGCTCACGCTGGCATGAATGAAATGGTTTTTGACCAGATAGATACCCACGTGATCTATGGTTTTGCGATTACTAAAAAAAACCAGATCTCCTAAACGTAGTTCACTCCTTTTTATCTTTTGAGAGCTTTGATAAATCTGGTACGCGTTATGGGGAAGCTCGATTTTGAAACACTCACTAAATACGATCGAAACGAGACCGGAACAATCTATCCCCTCACGCGAGTAGCCGCCAAACTGATACGGCGTTCCCAGGTAAACTTTGATATAACTCAAAAAATTTTGAACTAAAGAATCTCGCCTTGCTTGCTCTGCTGGCGTTAATACTGCATGTGATTTTCTCAGGGTTTGTTGTCTATCAAGAGGCGGGCGATAATAAGAGGCACAGCCAAACGCGAGCCAAAGGCATAACAGAAATCTTATTAACGCCAACTTTGCCATGTTATTGTACTTTCCATAAAAGCTGATAATACCAAGGAAACGCGCCATTATATCTAATTTTTTAAAATGCCACTAAAGTAGAGTAAAATAATCAAAAAGTCAATGGATTTTTACTCTATCTAATGTTTTCAAATAATACAGTGTTTCAATTTGAACAAAAAATTAATAAAAAACAGCTTACAAACTAAGAACAGTCGGTCTAATTATTTGATTTTTAGATACGCCGATTGATCGGTATAAAAATTCCTGGATGGCATGATTTTAGCAACTTCCTTGTGGATTATAAAAAAAGCAAGACAAGAACTTATGATTTTTTTCATGCTATCGGACTAAACCAGGGGGAATAACAGTGAAGGATATTTTATTAATTGGTGATAGCTCAAAAGAAGATACGTTCATCGACGATTTGATTCATCAAGGTAGCTACAAAATTCGCCAGGCGGATAGCCCGTTAAAAGCCTTAAAACTGCTCAAGCAAAATAGCCCTGATTTTTTAATGTGCACAGGAAAAATTAGGGAAACAATCGACGGAAAATATTTTTTGGAATTAGAGAGCTAAGGACAATTATGGTATAAAAATGCACAAAGCTGAATTAGAATCTTCTCTATTCAAGATAAATTTATTGAACATGTTGTTTTGACTATTTCAATATTAAAGCTTATAAATTCCTTCCCAGGGGCGAAAAGGTGTGAATCTCTTCATTAAAGGAAAAGCTACAGCCATAATTAAAGCTCACAATGATATTTTTCATCCATTTAAAATGATATTAAGAAATGCCCGATTTCTTTTTGATCAGGAATTGTTTTGAAAAATTAAAAACTCGTGATATATACTATAAACCTAATTATTGACCAATTGGAGACGTTGAGTATGTGTTCGATCTCTGTTCATAAACCTATTGATAGCACAAGGCTCAGCTTTTTTGGTAAAACCATCCAATTTTTGTATTTCATTTTTGTCACTGCCATTTTCCCGTTAAGTGTTTTTGCCCAGCAAATTCGTATTATGCCGTTGGGCGATTCGATTACTCATGGCGAACATGGCTCCTCTCCAATTGGCGGCTTCCGCGATGATCTGGCTGATCTGCTGTTAGCTGAAGGGATCAATTTTGATCTGGTTGGAACACTTGATGATGGGACGAGCTACTATCCATATCACGAAGGGCATCCCG